>QWCJ01000381.1_pt1 | contig 16452 bp, 17 predicted proteins | sample 1972501 | NCBI WGS metagenome assembly QWCJ01 (sample SAMN09866711, study PRJNA288562) | Human vaginal metagenome isolate term2_vaginal, whole genome shotgun... | isolation source: vagina | host: Homo sapiens | place: USA: California
AGCTCTTTCAATCGAACCTTCGCTTCTTCCCCATATAGTAACGTCAAAACCATGAAAGGCAGCGGCATAGGCAATTTGAGCTCCCAAAACTCCACCGCCTGCAACAGTAACTTTTTTAATTTCCATAATATAATCTCCTTCTATGTTCTATATGATATTTACCCACTTAGGAAAATATAATTCACTAAAGTTTAAATGATTTCAATATAGAATTCATTGGAAAGACTCATTCCTTTTTTAGTAAAATAGAAATTATAATCTATCTTATAAAAGTCCTGGCCCTTGAATTTTTCTATCACATCTTGATATTTAACTAAGAAATCACAGGCAAATTTCTCCTTAAATTCTCTTAGATTTATTCCCTCGCTCTCCCTAAGTTTAAAGATAATATATTCCTTCTCTCTTTCATCCTTGTCTATAAATTCTTCAAAAACGATAGGATACCTAGCTTCTCTAATAGCCTTGTCATATTTTACAAAATTTCTAGTGTTGGTATATCTCTTATTAATATTTCTTGTTATGGATAGACTCCTTACTAGCTTTCGCAAAATTGGATATCTCATATCTTTTAAGTCCCAATTTATCTAAGCTATCAACAAGATATGAAAATATATCTACCTCAAGGTCATCCTCCATTAAGTCTAGCTTACTCTCCTTATCTAAGGCGTAAAATCTAGATCCCTTATCTAGGATTAATGAATACCGAGAAACATGGTCTGGCGATAGTTTCTTCACCATTTCTAGATCCTTTTTGACAGAAGCAAAATCTTGTCCAGGAAGATTTAGCATTAGGTCGAAGGATAAATCAAAACCAAAGCTTTTGATTAGCTTAATATCTCTAATGGCAATTTCTTTATTATGGTTTCTCCCAATATTTCTTAACACCTTATCATCAAATGACTGGACCCCTAGGGAAATCCTAGTCACACCCAAATCCTTGTAGGCTTGTAATTTATCAGAGTCTATGGAATTCGGATTACATTCTAGGCTAAACTCTTTGATATCTGTATTAAATTTCCTAACTTCTCTTACAATTTTCTCAATGTAGAGGGGATTAATATAAGAAGGAGTCCCCCCTCCTATATAGATAGTATCGATAGCAAAATACATATTTTCCTTGTAGAGGCGAATTTCTTTTATTAAATTGTCAATATAAGGATCAATCCAGCTATCTAGGCCTGCAAATGAGGCAAAGTCGCAATAATAGCACTTTTTCTCGCAAAAGGGAATGTGGATGTAGCAGCCAACTTTTTTCATAAATTTCTATCTCAAATCACTTTCAACTACAATTATCTCACTATCTCTAAGACCCTTTAATTTGATTTCTCTCTCATTATCAAGCCTTAAAAGGTCTCCTCCTGGATAAAGCTCAGACTTATATTCGATTAGGCCAATCCTTACAAAAATTAGGGTATTTGGGTATTTGGTCTTAATGAGGACCTCTTCTCCCAATTTTAAGTCCTTGTGATAGATAACTTGCTTATCGTATTCCTCTTTAGATTTCTCTTCTTCCTTCTTGCTAACTTCGGATTCTTCTTTTGTTTTATTAACTAAATAATCTTCAAAATCTTCTTTACTAAGGATATATTCATGAGTTACTTCCATAGTTCCCATATTTGTTTTTGTCAAATGTGAGGAATAATACTTGTAATTTAATTTCTCATGAATCTTTTTAGATATAAAATTACCTCTATAAAAACCTCCTACTAGGGCCTCTAGTCCGACTTCGTCAAACAAGTAGGAAATAAGAATCTCCAAGGCTTCTGTCATTATCCCCTGATTTTGAAAGTCTGTCGCTAAGACAAAACCAAGCTCTGCTGCCTTCTTGTCAGTTAAGTTGTCGAAAAATTCTTCGTCATACTTGTGGATTCCTATTGATCCTATGACCCTACCATCTTTTTCTATAGCTAGGATATTCTTATCTTTTATAAATGTGTCTAGGATTTCTTTGCTTTCTTCCTTTGACTTATGGTGAAACCAGCCAGCTGCCTCTCCAAGTCCTGGAGTTTTGGCATAATTATAGAAATCGTCTAGGTCATCTTCCCTAAAGGCTCTAAGTTTTATCCTTTCACCTTTTAGAGTAATCTTATCTGTATTAATGTCAATATTCATAATTTCTCCTATGTAAAAAGGCGACTTTCGTCTTAAATCGCCGCCTTTATAACTAACAAGTCACTATCCTCTATTGCCTTAAGGGAATGGCTTTCATTTGGATCCATTCTTATTATATCACCAGGAAGAATAATATCCTTTCCGTCTTCTCCTGTAAAATCAACCTTTCCCTTATAGATCACAACTATTACAGTCTTATCAGATTTATGGCTCGGTATTTCTTCGCCAGATTTTATTTGTAAGTGGGTCACTTGTAATTTATCTTCGTCTATTAAATGTTCAAACTTTCCATCCAAAATATTAGCACTTATTTTTTTCATAATATCTCCTTACAAAAACTCATGGTTTTTAGCTGCCATAAACATGGTCGCTCTTTTCTTATCATTTAAATCAATAATTATGTCCTTATCGTCAACTCCAAGCTCTCTAAGAGTTACTATATTATCTAGGAGGAACTCATTGCTTCCTACGATATAAAAGATTGAATCCTTAACTTCCATATCTCTTAGGGTCTCAAAGAAGTTTGCTCTAGAGTCGACCCAAACTTGTCTAAATACCTTATCATCTACCTTAGAAATCTCAGACTCAAATAGGTGATTGTCCTTTCTTGCTACATTGATGCTCAAAAGTTCAGGAATCCCACTTGGATCTTTCTTAAATTTATTTATCAAAGGTCTCATGGTAGTAAGGCCAATTCCCATAGATAATAGGACGATAGGTCTATTTTCCCTTCTAAGCTTCATGTGACATCTGACCTTGAAGAATTCTAGATAATCTCCTACCTTCTTCTCTAGAAGAGCCTTCTTAAAGTCAGACTTTCTTATAGAAAACTTGGTCGTAAAATTAACTGTATCATCATCTGTGAGGGTGTTGATGCTAAGGTGGTGGACGAGCTTCTTATTAACCTCTCCTCCCTCGTTAAAACCAGGGATTGCTAGATGAAAGCTTGATCCTTCCTCCCAGCTAAGGCCCTCTGGCTTTTCTAGAGTATAGGTCTTTACATTCTTAAACTCATCTTTTATATCTAAAATCTTTACTTTATAAATCTTCTTATCTAAATTTTCCATAAATTCTCCTTAATGATAATTACTATCAACATTATCACTATACCCAATTTTCTTAAGAATAATAATTTAGATAATTTCTCCAACAAGATTTTTAAGTTTGGGTAGAACTTCTTTCTCAAAGAAAGGATTCTTCGCCATCCACCTATTATTTAGGGGACTTGGATGGACTAGAGGAAAATATTTAGGCAGATATTCATCAAAAGACCTAACAGTTTCTGTGAGATTTTTCTTGAAATTATCCTTTAGATAAAACTTCTGCGAGTAAGCCCCTATGAGAATCGTAAGTTCTATATTTTTAAGATTTTCTAGTAGATAGGGATGATATTCCTTCGCTATAAATCTTCTCGGAGCCTTATCACCCGACTTGCCCTTGCCTGGATAATAGAAATCCATAGGAATTATTGAAAAATCGCCTCCGTGAAGAGTCTTCATATCAATTCCAAGCCAGTCTACTAGTCTTTCGCCACTCTTATCATTAAATAATATCCCTGTTTCTTCGACTCTTTTTCCTGGGGCTTGACCTATTATTAAAATCTTAGAATCTTTATTTATTTGAAAAATTGGTTCAATTCCCCTTTTGCTGTAGGCTTTGTTTCTTTCGTCCTTTTTTAACTTTTCTTTTATTTGACTTATATTCATAAAACTCCTTAAAGAAAAAGCAACCCCTGGGATTGCTTAAACTTACAATTTTTAATAGCTATGGCTCTTATGCCTATTTCGCTAAATTACTTATCATCATCTAGTTTAAGGACAGCGAGGAAGGCATCTTGTGGAACTTCTACGTTTCCTAACTGACGCATTCTCTTCTTACCTTCTTTTTGTTTTTCAAGAAGCTTTTTCTTTCTTGAAATATCACCGCCGTAGCATTTAGCTATAACGTCTTTTCTTAGAGCTCTTACTGTCTCTCTTGCTATAACCTTGCCACCAACTGCAGCCTGGATTGGCACTGCAAATTGTTGTCTTGGAATCTCTTCCTTAAGCTTTTCAACAATTCCACGTCCCCTAGCGTAGGCACTATCCCTGTGAACTATTAATGATAGGGCATCTACTCTTTGATCGTTGATTAGTATATCAAGCTTAACTAGGTCAGACCTATCATAGCCTATTAGCTCATAGTCTAGGGAAGCATAGCCCTTTGATCTTGATTTAAGCGAATCAAAGAAGTTATAAATTACTTCATTTAAAGGAATCTTATACTTAATTGAAACCCTGTTTTCATCTATATAGGTCATATCAATTAACTCACCTCTTCTAGATTGGGCAAGGTCCATTACCTGACCTATATATTCTTTAGGGGTGATTATCTCAGATCTTGTAATTGGCTCTTCTATATAGTCTATTTCTGTTGGGTCCGGGAAGTCGTTAGGGTTTTGTAGCTCTAACATATCATCAGATCCCTTAAGTTTTACATCATAGATTACTGATGGGGCTGTCGCAATGATATCTAGGTCGTATTCTCTCTCTAACCTTTGGGTTATGATATCCATGTGAAGGAGACCAAGAAATCCTGCCCTAAGACCAACTCCCAAGGCTTGTGAATTTTCTTGCTCAAAAACTAGGGCTGCATCATTTACTTGAAGTTTTTCTAGGGAATCACGTAGCTTGTCGAAGCTTTCTCCCTCTGCTGGATAAATTCCAGAATACACCATAGGAAGGACTTCCTTGTAGCCAGATAGGGGCTTTTCTGTAGGGTTTGTAATAGTAGTTATTGTATCACCTACTCTAGCATCCTTTACTTCCTTGATGCTTGCTTCGATAAAACCTACATCACCGCTTCTAAGCTCCTTTGTAGATATTCTTTTCTTCATGGTGTAGCCTACGGTGTTTACCTCGTATTTTTTGCCTGTATTCATCATGACAATCTCATCACCAGGTCTTACAACACCTTCAAAAACTCTTACATAACATATTACCCCTACATAAGAGTCATAATATGAATCGAAAATTAAGGCCTTAAGGGGCTTATCGTCATGGTCTTCTGGGGCTGGAACATTGGCAACTATATCTTCTAGGACATCTTCTATATTTAGTCCCGTCTTTGCAGATATCTCTGGTGCATTATCCGCATCGAGGCCAATCTCATTTTCTATTTCTCTTTTTACTTCGTCTGGCCTTGCTGATGGGAGGTCGATTTTATTAAGTACTGGCAAAATCTCTAAGTCTTGCTCGAGGGCAAGGTAAGTATTTGCAAGGGTCTGAGCCTCTACACCCTGACTTGCATCAACAACAAGGATTGCTCCCTCACAGGCCTTAAGCGATCTTGACACTTCGTAATTAAAGTCGACATGTCCTGGTGTATCTATTAGGTTTAGCTCGTAAACTTCGCCATCCTTAGCCTTGTAGTGGATTTTGATTGACTTTAATTTTATGGTTATTCCTCTCTCTTGCTCTAGTTCCATATCATCGAGCATTTGGTTAGACATCTCTCTTTGAGATAGGTTTTCGCTTTTTTCTATTAGCCTATCTGCTAGAGTGCTCTTGCCGTGGTCGATGTGGGCAATGATCGAGAAATTTCTAATATTTTCTTTCCTTTTCATATAGCTCCTTATTCTTCATCTGGGTATGGATTGTGATCTATAAGACCTGCCCTATTTATCGGATAAAATCTTACAAAGGCATGGCCTACAAGTCTATCTTTATATATAGGTCCAAAGCTTCTAGAATCATTGCTTGCTCCAGGAATCCTATTATCTCCCATCACAAAAAACTCATCAGCTCCCAAAGTCCATTCACTAATCTCAGTTGAAGGATCTGTTTCTGGTATGGATGTGTAGTTTTCATCAAGCGCTTGTCCATTGACAAAAACCTTGCCATTTTCAATCTTAATAGTATCTCCCTCTTCACCAATGATCCTTTTGACATAGAGTCTATTTGGATGATCTGGTGCTTTAAGTATTACTATATCGCCTCTTTTATAGTCTCTAAGCCTACTTCCTATCTTATCTACTAGGAGAATATCCCCATCGTGGAGGGTATTTAGCATAGATTTTCCTGAAACTTTAGTAGCATCCATGATAAACATCTTTACAAGTATGGTGATAATTAGGGCAATTCCTATGGTCTTCACCCAATCCCAAATTGCATAAAGTATGCTGTCGCTTTTAGATTTTTTATTATTTTCACTCATATTTACCTCTCATTTCTATTAAATTATATACTAAATTTCTCTTTCTTCCAAATTATTGAACAATTTTAAAAAAATCCTTGTTTAATATCCTAATTTATGGTAAAATGTATCAGTCGAACAAAAATGTTCGGGAAAGAGGTGAAAGTACAATGGCAAATATTAAATCTAGTAAAAAGAGAATCGACGTCGCTAGAAGAAACACTCTAAGAAACAAATCTAGAAAAAGCGAAATCAAAACACTAATCAAAAAATTTGACGCAGCTATCGAAGAAAAAGACGTTGAAAAAGCTACTGCTATCTTTAAGAAAGCTGACAAAAGATTAAAACAAGCTGAAGCTAAGAACGTAATGCACAAAAACAAAGTTGCAAGAACAACATCAAGATTAGCTAAGGCTCTAAATCAAGTAAATGCATAATAATAATGAGTGAATATCAGTATCGGATCCTCACATATGTCTACTGATAATCACTCATTTTTTATTTACTAATTTTTCCTATAAGAATTTTTAGTTCTAGGTCCATATCAAAGGTCCCGCTTTTCTGTCTAACTTCCATATCGAAGAGAGTATCGTGTAGGCTAAAAAGCTCTTCTAGGCTGAAGTTTCTAGCAAAACCCTTGACCTTTCTTAGCTCAAAGGGAGATATGCCCAAGGATTTTTGTATGAAGGAATCATTAAAGCCACGACTAGTTAAGGATTTAATTCCTATAAGGTTTCTCACTTGTCTTATAATCATATGATAGATCATAAAAAGATCTTCGCCGGATTTTCTCATAGTCTCATAGACTTCAATCGACCTTTTCCCATCCTTACTTGACAGAGCATCAGTTAGATTAAAGATATTAAGATTTAAAATCTCGTCAAGCTGATCCTTTACGTCCTCTGGTCTAACTATCTCATCTGCCGAGTTTGCGATAATCTTATCTATGGTATTGGAAACATCATATAATTTTATCTCACTATCCTTATTTAGATAAGAGAATCTATTTATAATATCATCTATAAGCGATCTTTTGATTTTTTTATTTGCCCTTGTAAACTTCTTTCCTATAAAAGATTTTAGTTCGTTTTTATCAAGTCTTTCGATTTTCACAAGAGAATCAGTTTTAGCTAGCTTCTTATAAAATTTCCCCTTGAAGGGTGGCTTGTCAGAGATAATAAACAAGCTAGCATAGGCTGGGAAGTTGTCTATATCAGCTGTTAAGTGATCAATAAGATCCTTGTGATTTTTAAGCCCTACCTTGGATAGGTCTATATTTCTTAAGATGATGATCTTCTTATCTTCCATAACAGGCAGGGTCTCGATTGAGTTTTTGATTACTTCATAATCCTCCCCTCCCTTTAAATCTATAAAGTTAAAGTCAGGGATGCTTACCTGATTTTTCGCTTCTTCTATAATGGAGTCGGTGAGAAATTCTTCCTCAGAGTCAAACAAATAGACTCCACTTATATCCTTGTCTAGAAATTTTTTCATAAATTCAATATAATTCATTTAAAATATCCTCCCTTAAGAAATCTTTCTATCTCAAAGTCCTTATTAAATCTCATCTCAACCATCCCATCTATCTGGCTATTATAAATCTTTCTGTCATATACATTATCCAAAACTTCCCTGTGGGGATGGCCGTAAACATTATTTCTTCCTGCAGAAATTAAGACGACTTTAGGATTTACCTGCTCCACAAAGTCCCTCCTAGTAGAAGTCTTTGATCCATGGTGGGAGAGCTTTAATATATGAGCTGTATCTTTTATATTTTTTTCAAATTCACTCGGCAAATCTCCCAAGGTCATTATCTTAACTCCCCTTATATCAAGGATCAGCCCCATAGAATTTGCATTTTCATTAGAATCGTAGCCCTCATCTATAACAGTAATGTAGCCTGATTTAAGCCTAATCCTATCTCCCTTTTTTAGGATATGGGGCTTATATTTTCTAAGAGAATCCTCATTAAGCTTATTAGTGTAGATATTTTTAACCTGGAAATTATCCCAAACTAAGTCCAGATTTCCCATATGATCCTTATCCTCATGGGATATAAATATCCCTTCAATCTCCCTAATTCCAAGTGACTTAAGGTAGGGAATGAGGATTTTCTCTCCTGAATCATAATTTTTGTATTTGGGGCCTCCTACATCTATCATATAGTAAGATCCCTTATCATTTAATAAAAAGGCGTCTCCTTGGCCAATATCTATCATCTGATAGCTAATCTCTCCCCTCTCTTTTCCTAGTGAAAATATCAAGACCATAATCGATAGGAGGATGATGTTTGCATGAGCCTTGGCCCTATTTCTTCCTAAATTTAACATTATTATGATAAGGATAAATCCATAAAATGCAAGCAGGATGTGGGGCTTTCTAAAATCTAGGGTAAGAAATTTGATTTTATTTAAAAGTTCTGTCATATTTAGGATGCTTTCTATAAGTAGGTTAAGGCCAATAAATAATAGCTTAAGGAAACTTCCTAATAGGGGATAAGCAAATATTATTATAAATATTATATACATAGCAAGGCTAAAGACAGGTAGGATTAGAAAGTTTGCCAGTATGCTTACCAGGTTAAAGCTCCCATAATAGTAAATCATAAAGGGAAAAAGAGCAAACTGGATGGAGCTTGTAAAGGCGAGACTTTCTCCTATGTAGGATTTGCTAAAGTGATTTTTAATCTTTGGATAGACTAAATAGACTGCAAAGCTTGCCGCAAAGGTCAAAATAAAACCAGCATTTAGACCAGCGAAGGGATTAATTAGTAATATCCCAGATCCTATTATTAATAAAGCTTTTATTTTATCCATGGGCTTATTATACAAAAAGGCTAAAAAAGAAATCACATTTAGGCCAATTACCCTAATTACTGAAAAGGGAAAGCCTATAAGGTATCCATAGATAAGGGCAAGAAAAAGTCCAAGGCCATAGGCAAACCTATAGTTAAACCTTCCAAACAAAATAAGGATAAAGAAAAACAGCATATCCATATGAAGTCCACTTACCGCAAGGATGTGGCTTAGGCCTAGGTCCCTTATCGAATCATTTTCTATAAGATTTTCACCAAGGATCACTGAAACGACAAAGTCAGCTGATCTTTTACTTAAATTATTATCGAAAGTCTTATGGATATAATTATAAAAGGAATTTCTCATATACAGAGGAAAATTTCGAATCCTTCTTCTTTGATCGATCTTTTCTATCTTAATTTCCTTGAAAATCCCCTTGCTAGCTAGATACTTCCTGTAAGAAAATAGATTGGGATTGGTGTTTGTAGAAGGAAGATTAACTTCCCCATACCCTACAAAGGATTCGCCAATAACTAGGTCATCGTCCATAAAGGCAAGGACTTTACCCTTAGACTTCCCATTTTCCGCCCTCAAAAAATACCTAAATCCGTGATCTTCCTTCCTTTTTTCTAAGACTGTGAGATTAAACTTCCCCTCATCTCCAATATTTCCCATCTGACTTTTAAGCTTTATAGACGATAGGGAAAATAACAGAAAGATCCCAATAGCCATATAGATCAAATTGTTTTTCCTATAGACTGATAGAAGGCTTATCAGAATACATCCTGTAAGTATATATAAAATATTCAAATTTTCATAATTAATAAATATCAAAAGGCCCAAAAGGAGGCCTAAGATAAATAAAAGAATCTTTTTTCGCATAATTGCCTCTTTTTTATTATATCATATGATATAATATTAGAGAGGTATATTATGACTAAGATTTACGAAAAATTTCCAGAAATAACAGATGTTAAAGCAAAAGTCCTATCCAAGAAATTTGTAAATAACAACACCTATCTGATCTTGGACAAGACTATATTTATTCCCCAAAACGATACCCTCTTGGATGAGCCAGGCCATATAGGGGGAAGTAAGGTCCTTTCTGTAGAAAAAAAGAAAGATAATATAATCCATCTAGTTGAAGGAAGGGAAAATAGGACTAATCTTCTCCTATCTCTTGACAAGGAGGCCCGCTTTCACAATCTCTACTACGCTACTAGCTTTTCCCTATTTAAAATTTTCTTCTCTTCCTACTACAAGGCTGATAGGATAAGCTTCAAACTTTATGAAGATTACGGTGAGATCACAATCATCAATCCTTCACGTGATTTCGACCCAAATCTTATCGAAGAGCTTGTAAATTATGCCATAGACAAGGGACTTAGTCTAAGTCTTGATAAGGGAATCGTAGAGCTTAAATCTATAGGAAAAACTATAAATAATTTAATATCTTTTGATAATACCTACAAGATCAAATCCTTTGAAATAGAAGAATCCCTAGTCGAGGAAAATAAGACTGTCATAAGTTTTAAAGCTGGAAAATAAACTAATATTTCCCTGAAATAAAATAGTCAAAAGGAATTAACCGCAGCAATGCGGTTAAGAGTGTAAACAAAGTAGCTCTAATTGAAATTTATTCTATAGTTAAGTTACCCTTATCTCGACTAAGAGAGTGAAACGAACGCATGGAGAGATCTCATTAGATTTCTCCACTCACTACGTACTCTGACTCGTTACTTAGTAACTTTTCCGTGCTACGCATTAGTCAGAGGGGTAAATAGCCAATTCAATGGCTATTTACCTGGTCGAATAAGGGTGGTTTTGAATTTATCTACAGTCTAGACCGCAGAAATGCGGTTTTTTATATTAAAGTATTATTGCACAAATATATTTTCTGTGCTAGAATAAAATTATTATAAAGAAAGGAGATAGAAAAATGAACAAAAAAGTAAGATTGGATGTAAAAATTAACTAACTATAGTAAGTATCAGGATACTCCTTGATCCTTACGATTAACAACAAGGAGAAATATGACAGAATTTAAATTTTTAATGAGAAAGATGGCCAAACTTGAGCCACTTATGTTTGTACTAATCGCACTTTACGGTCTGTTTGTGGGGATCAAGCCCTTCTTATGGATTATTTCACCTGCCTTTATATTGAAAAATTACTCTACTAATCCAGAGATTTTCCCAATTTTCTTTATAGGCTTATTTTTTATATCATCTTTAATTAGCTTCTTTGATTCATTTATCATGGGCAACTACCGCATGAGGATGAATCACGTCCGCTATAAGCTAATGAATATGATCACAGAGTACTCACTCTACCTCCCTTATGCAAAGAAAAAAGAAAAATCCGAATCAGAAAAAATAAGTGATGCCATGAAGGCTGTAGAATCGCCTTGGCTCGGAGCTGGTGGCATTATGATGGATTTGCCAAATATTTTTTCTATGCTTATCTCTATAGGTGGGTTTTTGTGGATATTTACTACAATGGATCTTTGGGTCTTAATCACAACACTAATCCTAACTGGCCTTTCTTGGGCAATATTAAACCAAGTCCCAAAATCTTATAACAAATACTGGGATGAAGTGAGTCCAAATTGGGATAAGTTTGCAAAGCTTAATAATGAAATGAAATCTCCCCTATCAAAGCAAGATATTTTGATTTTTGATACATTAACGATTTTTAAAACCTATTATGGCAAAACTAACAAGGATAGGATAAATCGCCTAGGAGATGTCAACACAAAGACTTTAAGACTTTTTACACTAGCAAATCTTATAAACTTGATAAGAGATGGGCTTATAATCTATTGGCTGATGACAGGCCTTGTATCTGGCAGAATATCAGTGGTAAATTTCTATGTCTACTTTACAGCGATATTTGCCTTTATTGCCTTTAATCACCAAACAACGCGGTTTTTTACTGATATCAAGAGAAACTTTACCATGTTTAAGCCATTTTTTAAGGTTACAGATGTCTACAAGGATGAAAAAGAAGAAATTTATCCAGACCAAATGGAAATTACCCTTGCTGATGTCTCATTTAAATATCCAGGAACAGATACCTATGTATTAGAATATCTTAATCTAAACATAAAAGACTCTGAAACAATCGCTCTTGTAGGTGAAAATGGTGCCGGTAAGTCAACTCTAGCTCTACTTCTTGCAGGTCTGTACGAACCTACAGAAGGTAGGATTTTAATAAATGGAGAAGATATTAAGAAATCCCATATAGACTATAAAAAGCTAATCTCAGCTGTCTTTCAAGATTCAAATCTTTTGCCATTTTCCTTTAAGGAAAATATTCTAATGTCAACTAAAAATAAGGATTTAGATGATATTTACAAGATGACCCACTTAGATGAAATCATAAATACCTATGCGAAAAAGGATGATCAAACTCTTCTTAGAATTTTAGACAATGATGGGGTCGATTTATCAGGTGGCCAAAAGCAAAGGCTATTTTTAGCCCGTGCTATAGCAAAATCTAAGGCAAAACTTCTTATTCTAGATGAGCCAACAGCCCAACTTGACGCTCTTAACGAAAGAGAACTATATATGCTCTATGATGATCTTACAAAATACAAGTCATCGATTTTTATCTCCCACAGGCTTGCTTCTACCAAGTTTTGTGACAGGATTATTTATCTTAGGGACGGTAAGATTATCGCAAAGGGGTCTCATGATGAATTAATGAAGACATGCAAAGATTATAAAGATCTCTACAATCTTCAAGCAGACAATTACAAGGAGGTCTTATGAAAAATATACGAAAGCTATTTAAAGAAATAGACAAAGTTCATCCAGGTTTTAGCGTTAGAGTTATAATTACAAACCTAATTCTTGGATTCTTACCTCTTATAAATATTTTCGCTCCAAAGCTAATCATAGATGAGCTTATGGGGCAAAAAAGAATTTCTTATTGTCTAGGCCTTGGTGCCTTGGTTTTAATTCTAGGTTTTATCAAGGAAATTACTTATAGGTGGTTAAATAATTATTTAACCTTAACCTTTGAGGATATGTCAGATAAGCTAACCTTTAAGATTGCACAAAAATCCCTAAGGCTTCCCATAGAAAAATCTGACTCCAAGGATATCCAGGACATGATGGAACAAGCCCACTATTCCGTTTGGGAAATGTACACCCTCTATGACATAATAGTTTTGGTAATATCAGCAGTGATTACGGGAATCCTATCTTTGGGAATACTTGTAAGGCTAAATCCTGCAATTCTTATCTTATTGCTTTTATTAATTTTGATTAATAAAAAATTAGTAAAACTGATAAAAGAAAACGAACTGAAATACCAGGAAAATAACATTTCTGACCTTAGGTCTTATAGATTTTTTGCTAATTTCGCTTCAGATTTAAGATATTTTAAGGATATAGAAATCTACGATGGTCAAGATTTGGTCCTTGAAAAAGCGGATTACTACCAAAAAGAGATGATAAAATCATCAACCGATTACTTCAACAAAAACGGGATTTACACAGGGATTATGAATGTAAGCGCCAATGGCTCAATTATCTTGACTCTAATTTACCTGACCTATAAATTAATAGATAAGACAATTAGTCTTGCAAATTTCACTATGTATTTTAACTCCCTAATCCAGGTAATAAATGCAACTAACCTTATCCAGCAAAATTATGCCAAGGTAATTTCTGTAAATGCTCAATTAGAAGTATTTTTTAACTTCCTTGAAATGGAAGAAGGTCTCCTCGATAAGGGCCATATCGATAATATCGATACAAGTGAGGTTAGGATAAGATTTGACAAGGTATCCTTTAAGTACCCAGCAAGTGAAGATTATGTCCTAAAGGATGCTACTTTTGAGATAAAAAACGGTGAGACAGTCGCCCTTGTAGGCAAAAACGGTGCCGGTAAATCGACTATTGTCAAGCTCCTATGCAAGTTCTACGAGCCTAGTGAGGGAAATATTTACCTAAATGATATAAATATCAAGGACATTAATACAAAAGAATACTACAAGATCCTATCCCCTACCTTCCAGGACTTTAGGCTCTTTCCTTTTAGGATAAGCGAAAATATTACAGGAATGCTAAAAGATGAGATAGAAGATAAGGATTACGAGAAGATGGATAAGTCTTTTGACCTACTTAAGCTCGCGAGTTGGATTGATAAATTAGTAGATAAAGAAGACACCTTCCTAACCTACCTATTCTCAGACGAATCAGTTGAGCCTTCGGGAGGAATCGGCCAAAAACTAGCCCTTGCCCGTTCCATGTATCATGAGGGTAAGTTTTTCATAATGGATGAGCCTACAAGTGCCCTAGATCCACGAAGCGAGGAGGAAATATTTGAAAACATGCTAAAAATCTCCAAGGGCCAGACGTCTCTTTTCATCTCCCACAGACTTTCATCAACCAAATATGCAGATAAGATTATAGTCTGCGATAAGGGATGCATTAGCGAAGAAGGAAGTCATGAAGAGCTTATGAAAAAAGATGGCTTGTACAAGGAAATGTTTACCAGCCAAGCAGACTTATACCTATAGAAAAAGCTTATGCAAATCAATAAACTTATCTAAAGTTAGAACTAAAGCTAACTAGAAGATGGTTTATAACTTGCATAAGCTTTTCTTTAATTAAAATGACATATTCTTATAATATATTAAGAATCCAATAAACACAGCCCCTCCTATAAGGTGGATTAAGAGAGCTAGGCGGGATTTTTTCTTATAAGTTTCAAGATTTTCCTTATCTCCCTTTCCTAAATTTTGGATAGGGTATTTCTTCCTGCCTATAAGGTAGGCTAGGAGAAAGGCATTGCCATTGTTGCCTGAAATATTTAACAATCCAAGTAACTTTGGATGCCTAAGCCCTCTTGCCCTCGCATCGATTTTAGTCATTTGATAGATATTATATTGTAGGATAAGTCCACCAAGTACAGTTACAGCTCCACTTATAATTATGATTATTAATTGTAAATTCATAAAATCCTCCTAGAATCTCTTTATTATCTCTGAATAGATTAGCCCTGTTAGAATTATGGAAAGTACAAATATGGCTACCATATTTAATCTTTCTGGCATAAATTCTGTAAACAAGGCGATGATTACCATAGTAATCAAGGCGAGTATTATTATTCCTATAAGTTTCTTATTTGATTTTACTAAGTCGGTTGACTCTTCCAAGTGTTTCATAAAATTATCGCTTCCTTTCAAAAGTTCGTCCAAAGAAAGTTCATATAGGTCGGATAAGGCAATTACATTTCCTATATCAGGATAGGTCTTGTTATTTTCCCAGTTGGAAATGGATTGCCTAGATACGAAAATCTTCTCTGCGACTTCTTCTTGGGTCATATTTTTATTAAGTCTAGCTTCCTTTAACTTATCTCCTATCTTCATTCCTACCTCCTAAGTATATATTAAAAAAAATATTTTATTTAGTCTATCTATATCACTTTACACCCAAGATTTTTCATGTAAAAATGCTTTTACATCCTTTGATTTTCATAGACTTCACAAAAATTTGACCAAATTTACCAAATATATGATAATTAAATAAGGAGGAATTATGGAAGGAATAATAATTGGTGTAGTAACATTTTTTCTTATAGGAATTTTTCATCCGCTTGTGATTAAGGGCGAATATTATTTTGGCAAAAAGATTAATAAATATTTTGCACTTTCCGGCCTTATCTTTGTAGGAATTTCTATATATGTTAATTCACTTATACCTAGCATTTTTGCAGGTGTAATCGCTTGCTGTTGTTTTTGGTCTATAGGTGAAGTCAATGAACAAGAAAAAAGAGTTTTAAAAGGTTGGTTTAAGGAAAATCCCAAGAGAAAAGAATACTACGAAAATTTAAGAAAAAATAAAAATTTTGATAAATAAAAATAAGCTTTATAAAAATATTTAACAATGTTCATTAAGGATTCATTCATGGATATTTCACGAAAATTAATCCTAAAGAGTCAAAATATTTAGTTTTTAGAGGAAGGACTTAAGACTCTGAGTATTTGGAAGCTTGCTAATACCTTGGGGTGGCAATAGAGACATTCTTCAAGTACTTTTCATCAAAAGATGACCTCTCTTTAGAAAAGGTCTGGGAAGATATCTTACGCATAGATAATTAAAATAATAAGTCCATTGATTTTCTAATCTATTTATCCAATTTCTCAAAGTTTCATCTGGAATATCATACTTCTTAGCGATACTTCGATAACCACCATATTCACCTGATTAGTGTTCTAGTGCTAATTTTATTTTAAATTCTTTTGTGTATTTTGGCATACAAACCTGCTAACAAAAGTCAAGGAGAAAATCGAATTAATTTTACTTTTCTACTTGTTATTTAGAGTTTAAATTTAAGCACAACAAATAAGCCGCTTACA
>QWCJ01000883.1_pt1 | contig 16430 bp, 10 predicted proteins | sample 1972501 | NCBI WGS metagenome assembly QWCJ01 (sample SAMN09866711, study PRJNA288562) | Human vaginal metagenome isolate term2_vaginal, whole genome shotgun... | isolation source: vagina | host: Homo sapiens | place: USA: California
AGGCTACAAGATTGCCTAGTCCTCCTTCAGGCAAGGTGTCTTGGTTTGGAAAGAAACGGTCGTATGACTTGAAAGACAGGTGAGCGTCACAACTCATCGCCTCTGTAAGAATGGCATTTCCCAACTTGCGTGCCTTGAAAGCAGTTACTGGTGTATCAAAGAAAATCCATACGTGAGCACCATTGCCAGAACGTGAGCGTTCGATGTAGCAAGGTACATTCCAAGTTTTGCAAACATTTACAAAGGCAAGTACATCATTCTTGTAGCCATGCTCGCAACTCTTGTCATCAAAGTCTGTACAAAGGAAACTGCAAGTGTTGTCCTTTCGTATTGGATAAAGTCCTATAACATCACGTCCCCATGCATCCTTTCCTGCAAGATGATTGAAAAAGTCGTTGTATGCCAAAGGAGCGAATTGCCTGTTGGGACAATCCGCACATTTGTACTTTCGCTTGTCGCAAAATTCACGATTCCATTCCCTCGTGCATACAGGTTGGTAGCCTGACTTTTGAGTCGTAGTACTGTACCAACGCTTGGCAAACACATCATCACGACCTTGGAACAAGCTTTGAAACAAGGCTACCTTTTCCTGTAAAGTGAATTGACATGTAGGAACGGCAGTAGCTTCTGTATGATTAGTTTCGTAAGTCTTTGTTCCCAAGCTTACATATTCTATCCCTTTCTTGTCAAGAATTGCTTTAAGTCTGGCGTTTTCCTTTTCCAATTCTTGAATTCTTTGGGTAAGAGCACTTACACCTGTTGTGTCCATAACGGTTCGCTCTCCCATCCATTTGGAAATCCAAGAGCTGCCAGATCTATCTCTGGATAATTGGAAAATAGCGTGTGCATCTTTCCCAACATATCATTGTTGGGTGATATGATGTCAAGGAAATACTTGATGATACAGATTGTGAAATACACTCTTTGAGGGTTTGTAGGCAGGATAATCCAAGGATGGGCAATTCTTCTTGGAGAAACAGGCATGATGGAATTTACCTTGTTCCAAACCCTTGAATGGTGGCAACATGCATTTCTCAACAAGGTCAAAGATGTTATCCAAGATTCCAACACGATGGGGTGCAAACCGAAATAATGAGAGATACGCTTGCGTATCTTGTCAGCTTTCAGATTACGGTAAACCATGTTCACATTGCCCATCGTCAGCAACTCGCCCAAAATCCAAGATGGAGGATATGGGTCGCAATAACTGTTTTTGAAATGCTTGATGAACTTTTCTGTTGATTTAGCGTATTCTCTGTCAATGGTGTTCTTTGTCTCTTGAAAAGTTCGTTGGTTGGCAAAGTGAATGGAGTTGGTTAGCCAATAAATGTCTCCTGTCATCTGCACAGGAATATTCATAATGGCACGACGAATGGCTATCTCTACTTTCTCAATCTCATTGAGAAGAAGCATACGCAACTTTTTGTCGAAACGATACAGGTTCAACACTTGTTGGAAAGTTGTATCATCTTTATATTGATGAGTTTCCTTTGGAACTTTCAAGAATGGGTACATATAAGCAGAAAGACGATAGTACCCGATGCTCTCCAAATACCGTACTGCTTTGGCTTCATCGGAAATGATAAGCCCACGACTTTTCAACAGAGCCACCAAATCTGCCTCTGTCATGTAGTGTTTCGTGAAGTGCGGTAATCTTTCCATTAGCGCATTTTGAGAGTAAAACGTATATATACAAAAAAGCCCCACGCATTTGAGCATCGTTGAGAGGCTTGGTGGGAACTGACGCTGCAAAGATACGAATAATCATTGATAATACAAACTTTTTAGTGAGAAGAATCACACAAAAGTGTATATCTTTGACATCTTTATATTTAACAATGCTAAATTGAAGCTTAAAATCATACTTTGCCAGCCAAACAAAGTGTAAAAGTGTTATCTTTGTAAGGCCTATACCCATACTGAAAGCTCCGATGGGCAGAGGTTGGGCAGACATACATATGATAAAAGGCGTTTTTGTACGCTTTGGTTTTGACGCTATAAGAATCTCGCAAATTCAACGACAAATCAAAAACAAAGCAACAATGAATGTCTCATGAGGTGTATTATATACAGCCCTCATTGGCTTCGGACTATTCTGTCGTTCGTTGTCAAGAGTGCTTTCTATATACGTACACAGGCGTGGGGGTTTCATACCATAATGGCTACAAAGATACATATTATTTGTCATAAACAAAGATTTATGAATAAAAAAGTAACTATTTGTTAATGTGCACTTAACAACAGCTGATGAAAACAGAAAACTGAATGGTTGGAAACAGAAAACTGAACGGATGAAAACATGGTATTTGACATACGAAAGATTTTGACAACCATGTCAAATACTCGCATATTTGCAACCAAACAGGTGATTGGTCGCAAATAGGCGAATTTTATATATCTTTATTTTTCATGAAGGGCAAACCACATGCCATAGAATGGCAAACTGCATGCTATTGGATTAAAACTGATTGCCAACTGCATAACAAAGGCCTAAAAAGCATTCAAAAAGAACTGAATTTTTCTAGAATGACTGTTTTGAAAACACCAAAAATATGTACAAATCTAAAAAACTTAGGGTGTAACTCTTTGGCAGCTATCTGGATGACAGAAAGATGATTTAGCCCACCCCTCCCTTCGCTGCTTGGTGCTACCAGATTGGACAGGGCATCATGCCTCAAGCGTTTTGACAACTTGGAGAAGCTGACTGAAATCGTCTATGATGAACTCGGTATGAATCTCTTCTAGTTGGCAACGTGTGCCATTGCCATACGTCACGCCACAGGTATGGATGCCGGCATTTTGCCCCATCTCGATATCATACACCGTGTCGCCTACGACAAGTGCCTCCCCTGGCTGAAAGTCTAAATGCTCAAGCGTTTGATTCACCGCCTCGGGATGGGGCTTCGCATGCGTCACATCGTTGGCACTGACCACATGCGTGATGATTTCCTCTAAACCAAAAGTCTCCACAAAGTCCATCAGCGAGTGCCGGGAACGACTGCTGGCAATGGTGAGTACATACCCCAAGCGATGCAACTCACGCATGGTTTCCAATACCTGAGGGAACAATGGAACGGCTCCAGGGACGTTATTTTCATGAAACACTTGATTATAGGCTTCCACGCAGCGGTCGCCCATCTCGTCAGTCATAGGTATCAAGTCTGTAAACGTCTGCTTCAAAGGCAAGCCAATCATTCGACTGCACTGCTCACGACTGCGCTGCTCAAGTCCCAATCGGTTGATTACCTCGAGCATGGTATTGGTGATGAGGGTTTGTGTATCGGCCAACGTGCCGTCAAAATCCAGGATAATTGCTTTGATTTTCATTGAGTTATCTTTTTTGTCGAGTTGCAAAGGTAACGAAAAGTACACAAACAGTCCCTGTTTATCTGTTACTTTTCGATGAATAATAAGAAAAGCCTCTCCCCCATCCCCTCCCCGAAAGGGAGTGGAGTAGTTAGCTTATTTGTTGTATTTTCTTGATGATACGTCTTTTCATCAGCTGCCATGCCCAATGGAATCATCGCATTGCTCGTTGCAAGATACGCTTTCTACGATGGTATGTGGAGGTTTTCTGGGAGGTAACATACCCGCAAACTTGTTTATTAAAATTAGTGAATTATGCCTGTGTTACAAAAGTTTAGGCTAATTTTGCATAAAACAGACTGCGCCTCAATATAGAAAGTAAACTCTCTCTATGTTCGGCCTGCACTATCTTTGCATAAGATAGGCATCGCCTTAGCAAAGAAAGTAAACTTCCTTTGCCTTCGGCTCGCACTACCTTTGCATAAAATAGGCATCGCCTTAGCAAAGTAAGTAAACTTCCTTTGCCTTCGGCTCGCACTATCTTTCACATAAATAGATAAACGACACGAATAAAAAAATGGGGTTAACACGTATCGCGGCTCACTTCTTTTCATCACGACAAAAGGAGATTGAGCGACACGCCAAACACGCTGACTTAACGCAAAAGCAGGTGCTGCAGCATCTTCTCGAACGGGCGAAGGACACGGAATATGGCCGAAATCATCTCTTTGGCAGCACCAAAACCTACGAAGATTTTGCCAAAAATGTACCTGTTAACACCTACGAAGAACTGAAAGGTGACATCGATCGCATGCGCCACGGCGAAGAAAACGTGCTTTGGCCGGGGCAAGTAAAATGGTATGCCAAGTCATCGGGGACAACCAATGACAAAAGTAAGTTTATTCCTGTTTCCAACGAGGGGCTCAACCGCATTCATTACCAAGGCGGAAAAGACACCGTGGCGCTTTACCTACGCAACAATCCTGACAGCAGGATGTTCGACGGAAAGGGACTGATATTGGGCGGAAGCCACTCGCCCAACTATAATCTGCACAACTCTTTGGTTGGTGATTTGAGTGCCATTCTCATCGAAAACATCAACCCATTGGCCAATTTGGTGCGCGTTCCCAAGAAATCAACCGCACTCTTGCAGGATTTTGAGGTGAAGCGTGACCGCATAGCTCACGAGACATTGAACCAAAACGTCACCAACCTCTCAGGCGTTCCGTCATGGATGCTGTCGGTGCTGGTGCGCGTCATGGAACTGAGTGGCAAGAAACACCTCGAAGAAGTGTGGCCCAACCTGGAAGTGTTCTTCCATGGTGGCATCGCTTTTACACCCTATCGCCCACAGTATGAGCAGCTCATCACGTCGCCAAACATGCACTACATGGAGACCTATAACGCCAGTGAGGGATTCTTTGGCATACAGAGCGACCCCGGAGATGCGTCAATGTTGCTCATGACCGACTATGACGTTTTCTACGAGTTCATCCCCATGGACGAGTATGGAACGGAGCATCCAACGGTATTGCCACTGGCCGACGTGGAGTTGGACAAGAATTATGCGGTTCTCATTTCAACCTCATGCGGACTATGGCGATACATGATAGGCGACACGGTGAAGTTTACATCGCGCCAACCCTATAAGTTCATCATCACAGGCCGCACCAAATACTTCATCAATGCCTTTGGTGAAGAGCTCATCATGGACAATGCCGAGAAAGGATTGGCCTACGCTTGCGAGCAGACGGGGGCCGAAATCAAGGAATATACGGCCGCACCTGTATACATGGACAGTAAGGCCAAATGCCGTCATCAATGGGTCATTGAGTTTGCCAAAGCACCAAATGACCTGAAAAAGTTTGCCAACATTCTGGACAAACGACTGCAAGAACTGAACAGCGACTATGAGGCTAAACGCTTTCATGACATCACGTTACAGCATTTGGAGATTGTAGTGGCTCGCCCTTACCTATTCAACGACTGGCTGAAGATGAAGGGCAAACTGGGCGGACAACATAAGATTCCACGACTGTCCAACAGTCGCAAGGTTATCGAAGAGATGCTCGAACTGAACCAGGACCCTGCGGAAACCCAACAGCCATAACCCGCTAACAAACACAAGTATATGAATATCAATCAACAGAAACGCTTCAAAAGGTACACACGCATGGTTCGTCATGCCATGAACAACGTCCGCGGCATGCAATTGACGACCCTATTGATGCTAGTTCTGTTATTGGGTTCGTGCGCTCGCATGGGTCAACCCGATGGCGGATGGTACGATGAAACACCACCTAAGGTTATCAGCACCTCGCCAAAAGAAGGTGCTACACAGGTAACGAGCAAGAAAATTTACATCAATTTCAATGAGTTCATCAAGCTGGAGAATGCCACCGAGAAGGTGGTAGTGTCGCCTCCACAATTGGAAGCGCCTGAGATTAAATCGCAAGGAAAGAGAATTCTCGTGGAACTGAAAGACAGTTTGAAGCCCAATGCCACCTATACCATCGACTTCAGTGATGCCATCTCTGACAACAACGAGGGCAACCCACTGGGCAATTACACCTATAGTTTCTCCACAGGCGATAAGATAGACACCATGGAGGTAAGCGGATACGTGCTTGAAGCCGAGAACCTTGAGCCCATCAAGGGCATCCTCGTGGGGCTGTATGCCGACCAGAGTGACAGCATCTTCCGCAAACAACCCATGCTGCGCGTGTCGCGAACCGACAGCAGAGGGCGCTTCACCATCCGCGGTATCGCCAACGGAAGCTACCGAGTGTTTGCCTTGCAAGATGCCGACGGTAACTACATCTTCAACCAGAAGAGTGAGAAGGTGGCCTTCTCGCACGAACTCGTCACGACAACCTCTAAACCTGACGTGCGGCAAGACACCCTTTGGGCCGACTCGTTGCACATCAAAGCCATCAATCAGGTGAAGTACACGCACTTTCTGCCCGATGACATCACGCTCAGAGCCTTTACAGAAATACAATCTGACCGATACCTCATCAAGACCGAACGAAAAGATTCAAACAACTTTTCGCTGTTCTTCAGCTATGGCAGCAAAGAGGTTCCGCAGATCAAAGGCCTCAACTTTGATGCCAAAGACGCCTTCATCATGGAGTCGAATCCGCGTGGGGACACCCTGACTTATTGGCTGCGTGACACCACACTTATCAACCAAGACTCGCTTGAGATTGAACTCAAATACCAAGCCAGCGATTCTACCGGTGAGCTACACCTACAAACAGACACTCTCATGATGCTGGCCAAACAGCCTTATGCCAAACGGCTTAAGCAAGCGCAGAAACGCTTGGAAGAGTGGAAAAAGAAACAAGAACGGGCAAAGAAACGGGGTGAGCCTTACGATTCTATCATGCCAAAAGAGGCTCTTGAGGTCAAGTTGAGTGTCAGTTCGGCTCTCGCACCCGACCAGAATGTAGGGTTCAGCTTTACCACGCCATTGGCCGTGCTCGACACGTCCAAAGTACATCTTTACTCCAAGCAAGACACGCTGTGGTATGTTTCGCCCTTCGAAATAGAACAACAACGCGACACATCCATCGTACCGTTCAATGATGCCTACGTTAAAAACACGAGAAACTACGTGTTGAGGGGCGAGTGGCGACCCAACATCGAATACAGTCTTGAACTGGACAGCGCTGCATTTGTTGACATTTATGGCAAAGCATCGAACAAAATCAAACAAGGTTTCAAGGTGAAGTCAAACGATGAGTTCAGCACCATCTTGCTTACCATTACGAGAGCTGATGGCAAACCGCTGGTAGTTCAGTTGCTGGACAATTCGGACAAGCCCGTTAAACAGGTTCGTACCTCCAATGGTATGGCTCAATTCTTCTATGTTGAACCGCGCGAATACTATGTCCGCCTGTTCGTAGACACCAACAACAACGGCAAATGGGACACGGGCGATTACGACAAGGGCGTGCAGCCTGAAGAGGTGTATTATTATCCCAAGAAGATAACTTGTAGGGCCAAGTGGGACTTTAACGAGACATGGAATCTGACGAGTACGCCCATTTACAGACAGAAACCAACAGAAATAACTAAACAGAAAGGCGAGAAACAGCGCAAAATACAAAGCCGAAATGCGAAACGCGCACTCGACCTGGGTAAAGAATACATTCCCGGAATGATGAAATAAGCCTGTGCTGCCAACTAAATAGTGCTGGCGAACCTTCTACATGCAGGCGTTTCTGGGAGATAAAAAAGAGAACATGAAAATGAAATTATTCAGAAACATAGCAATTCTTTCGCTTCTTTTAGGGGTGTTTACCACATCCCATGCACAGTGTAACATGACGAATACCGCCTTTAAATCAGGCGAGTACTTGTCATACAACCTATATTTCAATTGGAAATTTGTATGGGTCAGGGTAGGTTCTGCCACCATGTCGGTGGTACAGACGAGGTACAACAACCAGCCAGCCTATCGTGGTTCACTCATCACACGCGGCAACAGCAAGGCCGACAACCTGTTTATTCTGCGCGATACCCTACAGGCATACACCTCATTAAATCTCGTTCCCCAATACTATCGCAAGGCTGCCAATGAGGGAGGTCGATACTATATCGATGAAGTATTCTATTCCTACCCCAACGGACGCGTTCATGTCAAGCAACATCAGATATCCAGCAAAGGCACTCACGAGTGGAAACAGTCTGACGTGAAAGACTGTGTTTACGATATGTTGAACATCTTCATGCGGGCCAGATCGTTCGATCCATCCAAATGGAAGAAAGGACATGCCTATAACTTCACGATGATAGACGGGAATAAGTCAAGGCCCGCCCTACTGAAATACAGAGGGAAAACAACCATTAAGGCCGACAATGGGAGGAAATATAGATGTCTGCACCTGTCGTACATGGAACAGGATGGTGGCAAATACAAACGAATTGTCGACTTCTACGTGAGCGATGACACCAATCATGTGCCTGTACGTTTGGACATGTTTCTTAAGTTTGGATCGGCCAAAGCATTCTTGGTGGGTATGAAAGGAGTGAGAAATAACATGGCTTCACAAGTAAAATAAACGAGAGGTACTATCCTCTAAACAACGAAAACAGGCTGCCTTGCACATCAAGTCAGCCTGTTTTCGTTCTGAAGCACACTACGCTTCCTCATCAATAAGTTTAGCCTGGGTTCACAAGCAGACAACCTTGCTTACCTGATGAACATCAGTTCGCGGTATTTGGGCAACGTCCAAAGCTCATCACTGACTATCAGTTCGAGTTTATCTATATGATAGCGTATGGTTTCTATCTTTGGTTCAACGTTATCATGGTAGGCGATGGCCTTCTCTCTCTCGTTCTCTATCTTGTTGGCAACCTTGCGGGCATTAATCAATTCTTCCACTCCTGTTTCGATTATTTTTGTGCGCTCAGCAATTTCCAGAATAATCTTTTTGTTGCGACAGGTGAGCTTTTCCGCTTCGTCACGTTCAAAAATCTCGAACATACGCGCTACGTTGTTGGCCAATTGACTTTGATAATAGGTTGCAACCGGAATGATATGGTTCATCGTGAGGTCACCCATAACCCTTGCCTCAATCTGTATTTTCTTGGTATACATTTCCCATTTCACCTCATTGCGCGCCACCAACTCACTGCGTGTCATCACGCCTGTGCTCTCAAACATCTTGATGCTGTCTTCGTCAAGATAACGGTCAAAGATGACTGGACAGCTGTTCTCACAGTCCAGACCACGTCGCTTGGCTTCTTCTACCCATTCTTCACTGTACCCGTTGCCATCAAAATGGATGGGCTTACAGGTCTTGATGTCCTCACGAAGAACGTCAATGATAGCCGATGTTTGGTCTTCACCCTGCTCAATCAGCGCATCCACGCGCTTCTTGAAGTTTGTCAAAGCCTCCGCCATGGCCGCATTGAGCACTAACATTGAGCAGGCACAGTTGGCTTCTGAACCCACAGCACGAAACTCAAAGCGATTACCAGTAAAGGCAAACGGACTGGTTCTGTTGCGGTCTGTATTGTCTATGAACAGCTCAGGAATCTCTGGAATGTCCAACATCATCCCCTGTTTCCCATGCAAGGTGAACAAATCTTCTTTGTCAGCCACCTCAATATGGTTCAACAACTCGGTGAGTTGCGTACCCAAGAACGATGAAATGATGGCGGGTGGTGCCTCATTCGCACCCAATCGATGGGCGTTGGTGGCACTCATGATGGATGCCTTGAGCAATCCGTTGTGTTTGTATACACTCATCAACGTTTCCACCAAGAACACCACGAAGCGCAGGTTGTCCTCGGCTGTCTTGCCTGGTGCATGCAGCAACACGCCCGTATCGGTGCACAAGCTCCAGTTGTTGTGCTTGCCACTACCGTTCACTCCGGCAAAAGGTTTCTCGTGTAACAGCACACGAAAACCATGTCTGCGTGCCACACGTTTCATCAGTGACATGAGCAACATGTTGTGATCGATGGCCAAGTTACACTCCTCGAAGATGGGAGCCAACTCAAATTGGTTGGGTGCCACCTCGTTATGACGGGTCTTGCAGGGTATGCCAAGCTCGAGAGCCTGTATCTCCAAGTCTTTCATGAACGCCTGTACACGATCTGGAATGGTACCCAAATAATGGTCATCCATTTGCTGATTCTTGGCAGAATCATGCCCCATGAGCGTACGTCCCGTCAACATCAGGTCGGGACGCGCATGGTATAAATCCTCGTCTACCAGGAAATATTCCTGCTCCCACCCCAGATTGGCCCGCACTTTCTTCACATTGGGATCGAAATAGCGACAAACTTGCGTTGCTGCCACATCCACTGCATGGAGCGAACGCAACAGAGGAGCCTTGTAATCGAGGGCCTCACCCGTATACGATATAAAGATAGTGGGAATACACAGCGTATCATCAATGATGAAAACTGGTGACGTTGGATCCCAAGCCGAATAACCTCGCGCCTCAAAAGTGTTGCGAATGCCTCCGTTGGGAAACGAAGATGAGTCGGCTTCTTGCTGAACTAACAACTTTCCACTAAACTCTTCAATCATGCCACCCTTACCGTCAAACTCCACAAAGGCGTCATGTTTCTCGGCAGTTCCTTCCGTCAAAGGCTGAAACCAGTGCGTGTAATGCGTCACACCGTTTTCTTGTGCCCAGTGTTTCATACCGGTTGCCACGGCATCTGCAATGGAACGATTGAAATGGGCACCATTGTCAATCACATCAGTGAGTTGCTGGAACACGTCTTCCGGCAGGTATTTCTGCATTTTTGCACGGTTAAAGACGTATTTACCAAAGTACTCTGAAGGCCGTTCCTTAGGAGCCTTCACAGCCAATGGGGCTTTCTTTGAAGCCTCAGTAACTGCTTGAAATCTGAAATTTTCCATTGTCTATCTTACTTATATTTTGCTTTTATTGGCCGAATATTAACCCAATGAAAGGCCTTACAAAGGTACAATAAAGAAATGAAACCTGTGCATAGTGACACCAATTGTTAACTTTTCAACCAATGGGGGTGAGTAATTCAACTCTCAAGGGATAAAAAGAGCGACACAACTCCCACGATTCTTAGGACTTGTGTCGCTTCTTACCTATTAATAATATAGGGTGTGGTTCTATGAATAAGCTTTAGAACATGAATTTTTCCAACTTCATCTTGCCAAAAGTCTCTATCTCAGGTACCAGATGCAAGAAATGTGGAGCATTGGTTTGCAAGTGAAAGTACCCGTTGACGATCCTTCTCATTTACTTTCAAGAATGCGTTTAGTCTGATCATGATTGAATTTTGGTTTTAAATGGTTATAAATATGATTTTTTTTAAAAGGTTATGTACACAAAGGGAAAAAGGGGCTTATTCATCATTCTTCAATGAATAAGCCCCAGTCTATATGAATCGTGTCTTAATCAGATTTAGAGCTGAGGACCAGCAGCTACAAGAGCCTTACCAGCTTCGTTAGTTGTGTACTTCACGAAGTTCTTCTGGAAGCGAGCAGCCAAGTCTTTTGCTTTCTCATCCCACTGTGATGCGTCTTTGTAAGTGTCACGAGGATCGAGAATCTCTGTAGCAACACCTTCCAACTTGGTAGGTACTACGAAGTTGAAGTAAGGGATAGTCTTGGTAGGAGCCTCGTCGATAGAGTGGTTCAAGATAGCATCGATGATACCACGCGTGTCACGGATAGAGATACGTTTGCCCGTACCGTTCCAACCTGTGTTCACCAAGTAAGCCTTCGCGCCATTCTTCTTCATCTTCTTCACCAACTCTTCAGCATATTTAGTTGGGTGCAATTCAAGGAATGCCTGACCGAAACAAGCTGAGAATGTAGGAGTAGGCTCTGTAATACCACGCTCTGTACCTGCCAATTTAGCGGTGAAGCCAGAGAGGAAGTAGTACTTGGTTTGCTCCTCGTTCAAGATAGATACTGGAGGCAATACACCGAAAGCGTCAGCACTCAAGAAGATCACTTGCTTAGCAGCAGGACCAGCAGAGATAGGCTTTACGATATTCTTAATGTGGTAGATAGGATAAGATACACGCGTATTCTCGGTGCGGCTCTTGTCTGTAAAGTCAATCTTACCATTCTCGTCTACAATTACGTTCTCCAACAAAGCGTCGCGCTTGATGGCGTTGTAGATATCAGGCTCTGATTCTTTGTCAAGGTTGATTACCTTAGCATAGCAACCACCTTCGAAGTTGAAGATACCTTTATCGTCCCATCCGTGCTCGTCGTCACCAATCAACAAACGTTTGGGGTCGGTAGACAAGGTTGTCTTACCTGTTCCAGACAATCCGAAGAAGATAGCGGTGTTCTCACCGTTCATGTCAGTGTTGGCAGAGCAGTGCATCGAAGCAATACCCTTCAATGGCAAGTAGTAGTTCATCATAGAGAACATGCCCTTCTTCATTTCACCACCGTACCAAGTGTTCAAGATAACCTGCTCTTTGGTCGTTACATTGAAAGCAACGCAAGTTTCAGAGTTCAAGCCCAGTTCCTTGTAGTTCTCTACCTTAGCCTTAGAAGCATTGTAAACAATGAAGTCGGGCTCCTGGTCGAGTTCTTCCTGGTTGATAGGACGGATGAACATGTTGGTCACAAAGTGAGCCTGCCATGCCACCTCAACGATGAAGCGAATCTTCATGCGAGTGTCTTTGTTGGCACCGCAGAAACCGTCAACTACGAACAAACGCTTGTTAGAAAGTTCTTTCTTTGCCAACTCATTAACAACCTTCCAAGCGTCTTCTGTCATCTTGTGGTTGTCGTTCTTATATTCATCTGAGGTCCACCAAACAGTGTCGTGAGAGTTTGCATCGTCAACGATAAATTTGTCCTTAGGTGAACGACCGGTGTAAATACCTGTTTGAACACAAACTGCACCCAGTTCGGTTTCTTGGCCTTTCTCAAAGCCTTCCAGACCTTCTTTGGTCTCTTCTTCAAACAACACTTCGTAAGAAGGATTGTAAACAACTTCTGTTGTACCTGTAATTCCGTACTTTTCCAGTACCGATTTATCAAACTTTGCCATTATATTTAAATGTATTTAAGTGTGAATAATTATTCTGTTTTACGTCATTTCTTTGACGACTACAAAATTAACTAAAATAAATAGGTTGACAAATTTTAGCTTGTAAAAAATGTATATAGGCTGTACTCATTAGGTTAAAGAAATGAAAAAAGAACGCATGGCACTGACATTTGCAATTTTCACTTTGCAAAAATAAACGGAAAATGCCTATTTTTGCACGGTGAAAACATAACATACGCTACGCAATGAAAATTATCAACCTAAGTGAGTCTAACTCTATCATCAATCAATATTTGGCTGAGACGAGAGATGTAGACTACCAAAAGAACCGCTTGCTGTTTCGTAACAACATCCAGAGAATTGGTGAACTGGAGGCTTACGAGATTTCCAAGCAATTGGATTACGAAACCAAGGATGTTACTACCCCATTGGGTATTTCACAAGTCAACGTACCTGCCGACAAGATTGTCTTGGCAACCATCTTCCGCGCCGGTCTTCCCTTTCACAACGGATTCCTCAATATCTTCGACCATGCGGGCAACGCCTTCGTTTCTGCCTACCGCGAATACACCGACGAGGAACACCACAACATTGGCGTTCATGTAGAATATTTGGCTACACCAAGCATCGACGGTAAGACGTTGATTATCGCCGACCCCATGTTGGCCACCGGTGCCTCTATGGAATTGGGCTACAAGGCTTTCCTCACCAAGGGCACACCCAAACGTATTCACGTAGCATGCGTCATCGCCAGTCCGGAAGGTATCGAACACATCAAGAAGACTTTCCCCGAGGAGAAAACCACTATCTGGTGCGCTGCCATCGATCCGGGACTGAACGAGCACCAATACATCGTACCGGGATTCGGGGATGCCGGTGACCTTTGCTACGGCGAAAAGCTGTAACCACACTCCTATCGCAAGATGGTAATCGTCGATGAAAGGCACCATCACACACCAAAATGATGATGAATTTTATTGACAACATACTTCCTTATATTTGGCGTATTTGCAAACAACATCACCAAAGGTTGCAAATACGCCAAAAATGAGCATTTTTTGTATCTCATTCAGCTTCAATACATTGTATCCTCAGCCCTGCATGAAGCAACGTTTTCGTTATCTTTTTCATACCAATAGCATTGCTTTTATCCCGCAATATACATGCTTTTGCGGCATTATAGCATAGCTATAAGAGTGCAAAGTCATGGATATATACCCCATAACTCATGGCTATTGCACCGAAATCTTATTTTTCTCACCCAAAAATCTCATTCTTGCTTCCTCCTTGCCTATTGATTTTTTCTATTTTACCAAATAAGAAGTACTGTTTTAAGGCCATTATTCGGTAAATAATTAGGACATTTGTCAGAATCGCATCCTCTGTGAAAACACGATAAATCAGTGCAGTTTCATCCTCTTTCCACAACATTGGTGTTTGTCGTGTCACCAACGGTCAGACAGGTTATTATTAATAAAATTCAGTATTTATACAATCCATATCTTATTTTTTTCGTACTTTTGTCACCTATTATATACACATCGAAACACAACAGAACGTTAATTTAGGATATCTTATGGAATACAATTTCAGAGAAATTGAGAAAAAGTGGCAACAACAATGGGTGAAAAACAAAACCTATCACGTTGTGGAAGATGCCCAAAAGAAGAAATTTTATGTGCTCAACATGTTCCCCTACCCATCTGGAGCGGGCCTTCATGTAGGCCATCCTTTGGGCTATATTGCCAGTGATATCTATGCACGATACAAGCGACAGAATGGATTCAACGTTCTCAACCCTATGGGCTACGATGCCTATGGGCTGCCAGCCGAGCAGTATGCCATACAAACGGGGCAGCATCCCTCCATCACTACCGAGGCAAACATCAAGCACTATCGCGAGCAGTTGGACAAGATAGGATTTTCGTTCGATTGGGATCGTGAGATTAGAACCTGCGATCCGGCATATTACAAATGGACACAATGGGCGTTCATCAAAATGTTTCAATCGTATTATGACAACGATTTGCAGAAAGCACAGCCTATCACAACGCTCGTACAGCACTTTGAAACCAAAGGTACTGACGGTTTGAACGTGGCTCAGAGCGAAGAACTACAGTTCACAGCCGATGAGTGGAAAGCCATGACTGAGCTTCAACAGCAGCAAACGCTTATGAACTATCGCATCGCTTACCTGGGCGAAACGATGGTAAACTGGTGTGCCGGACTGGGCACCGTGTTGGCCAACGATGAGGTGGTAGATGGCGTGAGCGAGCGAGGTGGCTACCCCGTGGTGCAAAAGAAAATGAAACAGTGGTGCTTGCGCGTGTCTGCGTATGCGCAACGCTTGCTCGACGGACTGGAAAAAGTAAACTGGACGGAGTCGCTGAAGGAAACACAACGCAACTGGATTGGACGCTCGCAAGGTACTGAAGTGCTGTTTAAAGTGGCCAACGCCGATGACCTGTCTTTGACGGTGTTCACCACCCGCGCCGATACCATGTTCGGTGTTACGTTCATGGTGCTGGCGCCAGAGAGCGAATACGTTAGCCAAGTGACCACTCCCGAGCAGGCAACAGCCGTTGAAGAATATGTAGACGCAACGAAAAAACGGACCGAACGGGAACGCATCGCCGATAGAAAAGTAACCGGAGTGTTCACCGGAAGCTACGCCGTGAACCCATTAACAGGCGACAACATCCCTATCTGGGTGAGCGACTATGTACTGGCCGGCTACGGAACAGGGGCCATCATGGCCGTTCCGGCACACGACAGTCGCGACTATGCCTTTGCCAAGCATTTCAATCTGCCCATCATTCCGCTGATTGAAGGAGCTGACGTGAGTGAAGAGAGCTACGATGCGAAAGAGGGAATCATGATTAACAGTCCGGTGGAAGGAAAACAAACACCGTTGAGCCTCAATGGATTGACGGTGAAAGAGGCCATTGCCGCCACCCGAAAATATGTGGTTGAACAGGGTATCGGGCGCGTTCGGGTGAACTATCGCCTGCGCGATGCCATCTTCTCTCGTCAGCGCTATTGGGGCGAACCCTTCCCAGTATATTATCAAGACGGCATGCCTCACATGATTCCTGAAGAATGCTTGCCACTCGAATTACCTGAGATTGACAAGTATGAGCCTACCGAGACTGGCGAACCGCCATTGGGTAGAGCCAAAAAATGGGCCTGGGACGTGGAACAAAACAAGGTGGTAGACAAATCGCTTGTCAACAATTCTACCATATTTCCGCTGGAACTAAACACCATGCCAGGCTTCGCTGGCAGCTCGGCTTATTATCTTCGTTACATGGATCCACACAACGATGAAGCATTGGTGGATAAAAAGGTAGCTGCTTATTGGCAGAATGTAGATCTTTATGTGGGTGGAACAGAACACGCCACGGGCCACTTGATTTATTCAAGATTTTGGAATAAGTTCTTACATGATTATGGTTATTCCTTCAAAGAAGAACCTTTTGAGAAGTTAGTGAATCAGGGTATGATACAAGGACGTAGCAACTTTGTGTATCGTATCAACAACGATGACCATTCGGCAGCACCTGTTTTCGTGTCATTGGGATTGAAAGAACAATATAAAAC
>QWCJ01000372.1_pt1 | contig 16333 bp, 16 predicted proteins | sample 1972501 | NCBI WGS metagenome assembly QWCJ01 (sample SAMN09866711, study PRJNA288562) | Human vaginal metagenome isolate term2_vaginal, whole genome shotgun... | isolation source: vagina | host: Homo sapiens | place: USA: California
ATGAATAAGGGGGCTTGTCACTAATATGCTGTCATCCGAACTATTGTGTCTCAATGAGTTGGAATGAGGATTTCTATGTTTAGCGGACAGTAATAATTCATAAAAGGCATTTACCCTCCTACTTTTCACATTTACCAACCTCCCACACCACCGTACGTATCGTTCGACATACGGCGGTTTCATGCTTTTACACCTCACGGTGTGTGGCAAGCTTTTTTCAGCCATCCCTTCAGATTTCACCTCATGATGAACACCCTTTCCCTTGGCTATGTAATTCCCGCTATTGGGACTTACTCGGGGCTTGCACCCATTAAACAATGCTCATGCCGAGCGTACAAAACGTCTCTATAGAGATGCTGACAACGTCTCTATAGAGGCGTAACATACATCTCTATAGAGGCGTAGAGTATGTCTCTATAGAGGCGTAACATACCTCTCTATAGAGGCGTTGAGCATCAATAGTGTCCTAAATATTTTTTTGTATGGCAGACGGTTGATAGCGAACATTCGACTTGCCCGGCACCATAAAATTACATTACAAAAACCGTATTGGAGACACATTTTGTAATCTATTGATAATCAGAATGATATTAATTGAGATTTAAAAGCTTAGCTTTTGTATTCCAATTCATGACCTTTTGCATTGTAAAAGGTAAGCTTTTAAAACGCAAAAGGTAAGCTTTGATGGATAGAATAAGAAATATTTAGGACATTATTGGTTGAGCACGGCTCCATAGAGGCGAACGATTGGGTTATTCACCGTAAAACAGAACGGAGGTGCTTCCTATGCAGACTTGCTCGAATTTATGCTCCCTAAGTTTCGACAGAGCCCTTTTCACTTCGTTGTTATTACAACCATTGACTTTCGTTCCGGACTGACAGTTCCTTTGTGAATAAGCAACTCCATTTTTTTAATTTTCTTTCGGTGTAGGGATTTTGACAAGGCTGTGGCAAAATATTCAGGAAAATACAAGGCATCAATAATTGTTATTCGCTTCCTTGGTTTTCGACGCTTACCATCTATCATCAAATCCAATTCTGCCAAAGAGTTTGTCCTTATTAGAATTATCCCGGAAGTATTAGGCTTACAAATAATAACTTTCTCTGCCGCTGCTTTATCAACAACTATAATTGTGTCGATGGCATAGCTATTAAGGCAATCCAAACGCCGGGCTACAATCTGCTTTGCGGAATCTGACAACATCTCGGTTCGGGAAACCTGCAGTATAGAGTCATTGATTTCCATTCCATCTATTATAACAAGAGGATTATCTGAGTGTTCCTGCGTTTGTGCGAGCATGTTCAGTTGAACAAATGCCAAAGCAATGACCAATAATAGTTTTTCCCTCATGGCAATTTTATTGTTCTTTCAATCAGTACAACTCGAATGACTTTACCACCACTCCTTCATAAGTGTGGAGCAACAACTGAAGCCTCGTCCCCTTATGGAAAGCAGAAGTGGGAATACTGGCATAAAAATGTGTGGAATAGTATTCCGGAACCTGATTCTGTTGATGCCGGAATCGAAGGTAATAGGTCTTTGTCGCATCCCCATCGGTGACGATGGAATCGCAAACGACACCGACGGAATGGCGTTGTGTCTCATCAGACGTCGGACCGGTCTTGAGCATCAGACCGAGATTCAGGTATTTTCCGTTTTTGCTCAGCCACGCACTTTTGAAAATAACTGGGTCGTCGCCAGCAGAATCATCGTCAGAGGGTGTTGAGGGCTTCAACACCGGTACCCAGGAAATGGCCACGGGCTCATTCACCTCTCCTTTCTTATTATAATATAGCTGGGCGCGATAAACCGAATCGGGAGTGGTCGCCCAACTTGCGCTCAGAGGAACGGAAAGATTCACGATTTCGTCGTCGTCCGTCACGGCCGATACAAACTTCGCCGAGGCATCGGTCTTGGCCTCAACAAAGTCTGAACGCAGATAGGAAAAATCGGAATCGCCTGTCTCAAATGCATCATTTGTACAAGCTACCATTCCCAATACGGACAAAAACAACAGGAACTTCCTAATCATTGGCTTTCAGATAGTTTATCGCAGGATTGGCATACATGGTCAGAATACGGTTGCGGAGAAAGCGCTCGTCCTTGTTTGGCAAATCGATTTTGGCAATCTGGCCATCAAGATACTTCTCGAACGCGACCTTTTCCTCTGCTGAATATCTATCGGCAAATTCTGTTTTCCCATTCAACAGGTCGAGAGCCACGTAATTATTGGCATAAAGGTGATAGCGCTTGTGTATTTCCTGATCAATATGTCTCGCCACGACCTTGTAAAAATCTGCTTTGGACAAGTCAGCATCCAAAGACGATAAATAATCATCAATACATTCAGCGGCATGATAATGCACATGTCCCTTATACCCTTTGATACCGGTTAGCATGCTGACAACATCGTCTTGCGGAGCTTTCGTGAAGTCGGGATTATCGCGTCGCTGTTGAAATTCTTTCGCTTTCAAGAAATCGCAGGGATCATACTCGTATGATATGGAGAGTGGTACGATGTGCAAGGCTTTCAATCGCTCCATTACAGTACCTTCACCTCCCATAGTCATCATTTTGAGTACGGCTTCTGCCGTGCGGTCGTCAGAGTCTTTGGCACGCCCTTCTCGCTGTGCAATCCAAATATTCTCCTGCTTGTCGTTTATGGCAAAGTGCATGTATTCGGAGAGAGTCTTGCTGGCTTGCAACATCTGACGAAGTGGCAGATTTCTCAGAACGATAAAACTCTTATTCAGTCGAACTATGTCTTTTATCCAAGGGTATTTCAGTAAATTGTCGCCGATGGCTATTTCGCAAGTTGTCTTGAAACGATTATCAATGAGCAGAACATCGAGCAACGCCGAATCAAGCACAATATCCCTGTGATTGCTCATGAAAGTGTAGTTGGCATCGGGCTGAAGCCGTGATGCCTCCATCTCAAAGCCATTGCCCGACTTCTTCATAACGTCTTGGACAATACCGTAAATAAACATCTTCTGAAATTCGAGCAATGTCTTACAAGACAACAGCTGTTGTCTCAATCGTTCAATGGGATGAGTAGGGAAGACTTTCTTCAAGACTTCCAAAAACTGAGGATCGACGAGCAATCGCTCATAGACCTGTGGCAATTCCTCCGGGATAAACGGACGGATGTTGTTGAATTTTTCCGGTATTATCATAGCGAAGCATTTTTATGAAAGGCGAATAAGGAACGAGAGTTTACTATCAGTTGCATATTGGCTTTCTGCTCATCATTCGCACCATTATTTGTCTTCTCTCTTATTTTAGAACTGATTTTCCACTATTTCCGTCAGAACTTCTTTAATATCCAGTCCTGCCGCACGCACTTGTTGAGGAATAAAACTCGTTGCAGTCATGCCCGGCGTCGTGTTTACCTCGAGCATGTTTACCACATCCTTTCCCTCCTTATTCTTCGTGATGATGTAATCGATACGAATAATTCCATTGGCATGGAGTATGTCGTAAATCCGACTGGTCTGAGCTGCCACCTCTTTGGCGGTTTCGGGTGAGATGCGAGCAGGCGTTATCTCGTCCACCTCACCATTGTATTTGGCATTGTAATCGAAGAACTCATTACTTGTAACCACCTCGGTGGCAGGGAACACAACAGATTTATCCTTTGTTTTGTAAACACCTTGTGAGAGTTCCACACCATCGAGGAAGCCTTCGATCATCACTTCATCACTTTCCATGAAAGCCACGCGCAGTGCCGGTGCTATCTGGTCGGCATTCTTCACCTTTGAGACCCCAAAACTGCTTCCGTCTGCCGCAGGCTTCACGAAACAAGGCATGCCCAAACGCTTCTCAATCTCTTTCACGTCGTAAGCATCGCCACGGCGAAGCAAAACACTATCGGGCACTCGGATGCCAAACGTACTGAGATAGCGATTCAGAACATACTTATCGAAAGTCAGAGCCTCAACCAATACCCCACAAGTAGAATAAGGCAGATGAATAAGTTCGAAGTACCCCTGCATCACTCCGTTCTCTCCGGGTTGCCCGTGGATGGTGATATAAGCGTAATCAAACAAAACAAGTTTGCCGTTCTCTCTGAAAGAGAAGTCATTTTTATCAATTGGCGCCGTTGTTCCATCGTCTAAGTTCACATGCCAATCGGTTCCTTTGACATCTACAATATAAATATTGTATCTCTCCTTATCAAAGAAAGAGTACAAACCTTGCGCCGAACGCATGGAAACATCATGCTCAGAAGAATCTCCGCCACAAACAATAGCAATGGTTCGTTTCGTATTATTCATTTGTCGTTAATAATTTATCATCCTTATTTTATCTCACTGCAATTTACCGAAGCTCATTTCTGCCCCCGATATAGTTCCTCCATTTCTCTATCACCATGGCAAGGTCGGTGGGAAGTTCACTGGTGAAATCCATCTGCTTGCCCGAATGCGGATGAACAAAGCCCAACGTTCGAGCATGAAGTGCCTGCCGATTGCAAATCATCAGACAATTCCGTATAAAAGCTTTATAGCTGGCTGTACGTTGTCCGCGAATAATTTCCATACCACCATATTTCTCATCTCCAAAGAGTGGGTGTCCGATGTGCTTCATGTGCGCTCGAATTTGATGGGTACGCCCTGTTTCAAGAACACATTCCACAAGTGTTGTATATCCGAAACGTTCCAAAACCCTATAATGCGTTACCGCAGACTTTCCAATATCAGAATCGGATGGAAAGACGGTCATTCGCAAACGATCCTTAGGGTCTCGTGCAATGTTCCCTTCTATTCTGCCTTCGTTCTCCTTGAAATTACCCCACACCAACGCGTTGTAACTGCGATGAGTGGTTTTATTGAAGAACTGCTTGCCAAGAGCCGTCTTTGCATTGGGCACTTTGGCTATCACGAGCAGCCCACTTGTATCTTTATCTATTCGATGAACAAGTCCCACCTCCGGATCGTTGGGGTCGAAACCGACAAGATCTTTCAAATGCCAAGCCACCGCATTGATAAGCGTTCCGTGAAAGTTTCCGGCTCCGGGATGAACCACCAGTCCGGCAGGTTTATTTATCACCATGAGCCAGCTATCCTCATAGACGATATCGAGTGGAATATCCTCCGGCTCTATGGTATTATCATGCTTTGGGCGGTCGAGCATCAATGTGATAACATCATCGGGACGCACCTTATAGTTGCTCTTTACGGGGCTTCCGTTCACATGAATACAGCCTGCTTCTGCAGCCTTCTGTATGCGATTGCGACTGGAGTGCTGCATCCGTTCAAAGAGATACTTATCAATTCGCACAGTTTCCTGCCCTTTATCGACAACCACCCGGAAGTGCTCGTAGAGTTCTTTGTTGCCCGAAAAGCCATCTTCCACTTGCTGAAAATCATCCTCCAAAAAGTCTTCTTCGTCAATCATATTCTAATCAGCAGGCTTTGAACGGTTCTGTTCACCGGGAACAACCGTCGGAGCAGGTGGAACAGAAGGTACTGTACGAGGCAAATCTCTTTCTCCCTCCCTTATCTCGTTACCATTTTCATCGACCGGGACTTCCACCCATTCATATTCGTATTCATCTTCCGGTTCTTCCACTTCCACATCTTCATACCCAAACACGGGATGCAACGATGCCGTGTCGGTTACATCGCGAGTTCCATCACCCACTTGAATGATTACCACGGCATCGGCCGGGATGCGATCGCCCGCCTGAACATGTTTGCCATTCACCAAGATACCGTAAATCCAATCCTTTTCGCCCGGTATATATTCCGGTTCGCCCACCTTGAAACCCATGGAAAGAAGCTGTGCCTGTGCCTCCCTGAGCGAACTATTATCAATCAGGTCAGGCAGTTCCAACGTGGGAGCACTTGCGCCATTGATGGTTACGTAAACGACATGAGTGGACTTAATGCGTTTGCCTCCCACCGGCGTCTGTTCCAAGATGCAATCGGGTGGCAAGTCCTTCACATATCCGGTATCTGCCACCTCGATGGTCAGTCCCACTTTGCTCATGATATCTTGAGCTTCGTCGAATTGTTTGTGTATGACATTCGGCACGACAATCGATTCGCCGTGGCGGGTATAGAAGTCTATTCCGTACCTTACGCCCAGTGAGAGTATAACAACGAGGATAACAATCGCCAGAACATTGCCCCAGAGATATGTGCTGAAGAAATTATCAATGAATCTTCTTGATGCCATCCGTCTTTAACTGATAAATCGCTTATATCGGGCAAAGTTATAGAAAAAAACGGAAAGAAGCAAAGATTGCACTCTACTTCTTTCCGTTTTCACTTCCTTTTTCCTTGAGCCCGAATTATTTTCCGTGATGCTCGTCAGATACAGTTAATTTTTTGCGACCTTTGGCACGACGAGACGCCAATACACGACGACCGTTTTTTGTTGCCATTCTTTCGCGGAAGCCATGTTTGTTCACACGGCGACGGTTGTGAGGCTGAAATGTTCTTTTCATTGCTTTATTCTGTTTTTATTGTTATTGTGCAAGCCAACGCAAACGGCGGAATCGTTTCCAACGTTACGGGCTGCAAAATTACTTAAACTTTTTGAATTAACCAAGAAAACATTGATTTTTAGGTGAATAATTTATGTTTTTTTCTATAAATTGCTTAACTTTGCACCGCAAAACCATCCGTGGTATAAATAATAAGTAACAAATTATATATTAACAGTTTATGATTAATTCACAGGAAATCAAAATCGGAACATGTATCCGTCTTGATGGAAAGATTTGGACTTGCATCGACTTTCAACACAGGAAGCCAGGCAAGGGCAACACCGTTATGATTACAAAACTAAAGAACGTTGCTGACGGTCGTGTACTCGAACGCACTTTCCAAGTAGGTTTCAAACTCGAAGATGTACGCGTAGAGCGTCGCCCTTACCAATATCTCTACCAAGATTCAACGGGCTATATCTTTATGAACCAGGAGACTTTCGAGCAAATTCCTATCCCTCTCCACCAGATTACAGGAGCAGAGTTCATGAAGGAAGGTGATGTTGTTGAAGTGGTTACAGACACTTCCGATGGCACAATCCTCTCTGCCGAGATGCCAGTGAAGACCACCCTGAAGATTACACACAGCGAACCAGGAGTCAAAGGCAACACCGCAACGAACGCAACCAAGCCAGCTACACTTGAGACTGGCGCCGAAGTACGTGTGCCTCTATTCATCAACGAGGGCGAGACGATCCAGATCGACACCCGCGACGGCAGCTATCTTGGTCGAGTTAACGGCTAAAGCATAAAGAAGAGTAAAAAAGTAAAAGGCCAGAACAAGACTTTCTGATATTCAGAGCTTGAACATCAGAGTCAACAGTTCGCAACTTTTACCTTTTTACTCTTTTTCTTTTATCAGTCAGATAACAAACACTTCTTACGCTTTCCCATGAAATACAGCATCATTGTTCCCGTTTTCAATCGTCCAGACGAAGTGGATGAACTTCTTGAGAGTCTCGTCAATCAGGAGGAGAAGGATTTCGAGGTCATCATCGTTGAGGATGGCTCACAGATTCCGTGCGAGGACGTCTGCCGCAAATATGCCGACCAGCTCACACTCCGCTACTTCATGAAGCCCAACTCTGGTCCAGGGCAAAGTCGAAACTATGGTGCTGAACGTGCAGAAGGCGAATACCTCCTCATTCTCGACTCCGATGTCGTGCTCCCCAATGGCTATCTGAAGGCCGTCCGCGACGAGCTCGACCGCGAATCTGCCGATGCTTTCGGCGGACCCGACCGTGCCCACGACTCTTTCACCGACACACAGAAGGCCATTTCCTACTCCATGACGTCGTTCTTCACCACCGGAGGCATCCGGGGTGGCAAGAAGAAGCTCGACAAGTTCTACCCACGCTCCTTCAATATGGGAATCAGACGCGACGTATATATGGAATTGGGAGGATTCTCGAAGATGCGTTTCGGCGAGGACATCGACTTCTCCATCCGCATCTTCAAAGCAGGGAAACGCTGCCGACTGTTCCCCGAAGCATGGGTATGGCACAAGCGGCGCACCGACTTCCGGAAATTCTGGCGGCAAGTCTATAACAGTGGCATTGCACGCGTGAACCTTTACAAGAAATACCCGGAATCGTTGAAACTCGTACATCTGCTCCCAATGGTTTTCACACTCGGAGTGGCTCTGCTATTGGTCATCTCTCTAGTTGGGCTGGTGCTCGCAAACTGGTGGCTTGCTGCAACTCCGCTGCTGCTTCTGTTCGCCTATTACTATCTTAACGTTTGCTACAGTTGGTATTACTTCCACAATTTCAAGGCAAACATTCTGTCGGGCATTGCGGCCTACGTGCAACTCACAGGCTACGGCTGCGGATTCATAGAGGCTTGGTGGAAGAGATGCGTCAGGAAGCAAGACGAATTTACAGCCTACGAGAAGAACTTTTATAAATGAGGTAAAGGGCTTCACAAGGGGAACAAAACATGAACGAAACCGGAAAACTAAACATCAACGAATGGGCAGAAGAAGACCGACCGCGCGAGAAACTCATTCGATTGGGAGCGGAAGCCCTCAGCAACGCTGAATTATTAGGTATTCTCATTGGTTCCGGTTCAACGAAAGAGAGTGCCGTTGAACTCATGAAACGAGTACTGAGCGATTGCGACAACAATCTGAACAAACTCGGCAAACTTAGCATCCATGACCTTGAGCAATACAACGGATTAGGACCTGCGAAAGCCGTTGCCATCCTTGCCGCCTGCGAATTGGGGAAACGTCGTCAGGCTTCCGAAGCTGTGAAGCGGCAGGATTTGGGTTCAGCCATTGCCATTTACAACTTCATGCATACAAAGATGCAAGATTTGGACGTGGAGGAGGCATGGGTGTTGTTCATGAACCAAAACTACAAACTCATTGAAGCCAAACGCATCTCACACGGCGGACTCACGGAAACGGCTGTGGACATTCGTGTCATCATGAAAGAAGCCATACTGAAGAATGCAACGGTACTCGCCCTTTGCCATAACCACCCAAGCAACAACAACAGCCCCAGTGCGGAGGACGACAGACTGACGCGACGTGTGAAGGAAGCGTGCGAATTTATGCGGATTTATTTCCTCGACCACCTCATCATTACCGATGGGGCATACTTCTCTTATCGGGAAGAGGGAAAGCTATAATACGCTTTTCTTTTTATTTCATTTTTTTCTTATTCCCAAGTGTAATAATTTTCGGTTTTCATTGTCTATAGTGTAGAAAGTGGCAAAGAATAATGGAAGATAAAGAACTTGTAGAAAACATTCTGAGTGGTAATTTCTCTTTATACAAAGAGATTATGAAACGCTATTGGGGCATGGTTTTCGCAAATCTGTACAGATATGTAAGACGCGAAGATGCTGCGGAGGAATTTACCCAGCAAGCCTTCATCCGAGCTTACGCCCGACTTGACACATGGCAGGGAGCAACACTCGGATCATGGATTACAAGTATTGCAATAAACTTGGCAGTGAACGAAATGAATAAGGAGCGGCGACAAAGGACGCAACCCATTGAATCCATTCCGATAGCCGACAAGAACGATTATTCGGAAGAGCGAGAACAGCTGTTGCAAGCCGTGGAAGCCCGAATAGAGGAGCTGCCTTCCGGCGACAAAGCCATCATCAAACTGCATTACTACGAAGGCAGAAAAGCCGAAGAGATAGCCCGACAACTGGGAATGACCACCGGCAACGTATTGGTAAAATTGCATCGCATACGCGAAAAAATAAAGAAAGGAATAGAAAATGAAAGAACTGAACGATAAAGAATTAGATTTCTTAATTGGCAAAGTCATGCAACGGAAACAGACACGGGAAGATTTACAAGCATCGGCAATGATGACAATACAGGCGGAACGAAGAAAAGCAACCGCACGCAGATGGTTGAGAGCATTTGCTTTCGCGTTCGGAATCGCATCATTCATCGTAATTGTTACCGCCTCCGCCTATAGCATAATAACAAGCGAGAAATCTGTGGCAGTTACCTCTGGAATGATTGTCTTCCTCCTCTCCGTCGCTTACTGCTTACAACGTCAAATCGCCGATTTCTCTTTCGATGCAAAATGAGAAACCCTCCGAGACAAGAATTTAAAATGTATAACTAAAAAATAATAAAATCATGAACGGATTATCAGTAGGTTTAATTTGCTCCGTACTTGGAATTACATGTGGTATCATCGGTGTCATCACGAGTGCCTTGTTGGAATATAACAAGAACAAGAACGCCAGAATGATACGTCAGTCCATCATCGAAAATCACGTAGATAACGAAAAGGCAAAGCTCTTGGTAGAGCCTGACAAGCCCAAGAAAAAGGGCAAGTATGAAAGTCTGAGAATGGCATTATTGCTTATCGGCATGGGATTGGGCTATGTCTGCAACCTCCTCTTTGATATCCCCGCCGGCGACATCGGCTTTTGGATCGTACTCGCAACGGGAGTCGGAGTGGGACTGTTAGTGGCGTTCTTCATTCAAATGAAATTGGAGAAGTCGGAACCAACGGAAGCAGAATAATAAGTGATGGTTTCTTGAAACGAACGAACGCGGGAAAAGCCGATAGCTTCTCTCGCGTTTTTGTTTTGTGGCGCGACCACTAAGAACAAGTATGCCACCGTAAAGCTGAACGTCTGGTGATAGCGTGAGTCAGTTTTCACTCCTTATATCTCCTTCAGAATATTCGGATTGTAACTCCATTGATATCCAATAACTTACAAACTGTATTTCAAAAGCTTAGCTTTCGCGTTCCAAAAGCTTAGCTTTTGGTGTGCAATAGGTAAGCTTTTAAATCGCAATAGGTAAGCTTTTGGAAATCGGATACTACCCCAATCATCGACAAACGGACATCGAAAGTAACTAAAACAGAAGAAAGCACACCAACATGGCAGACAAAGAAAACGCATTCCCACGGAAAAACAAATCCTTTTTCTTTGTCTTTTAAGCGAATTGCAGTATCTTTGCAATAATTATCGATTTACCTAATTATATTATACAGGAATAATAATGATTCTTTTCTTCTCAGCTACCGCAGCAACCGTGATTGCGACTGAAATAGACCATCAGCCCAATCAAGACGAAATTGACAAACTAAGTTGGCTCTATGGTGATGCCAAACCAATGGACGACAAGGAATTGTCGGGCTATTATTTGGGTCCGCGTCGCGAAATGATAACTCCTTGGAGTACGAATGCCGTTGAGATTACACAGAATATGGGTCTTAGCGGCATTTCGCGTATAGAGGAATACTTCCCTACCAAGTCGCTTGATGACAACCCCGACCCAATGATCTTCCGCAATTACGACGGATTGAATCAGCAAATCTTCACCATCGACTTGCAACCGGAGCCAATCAGGAAGGTAGAAGACTTGGAGAAATTCAACGAGGAGGAAGGACTTGCACTCTCACCGGAGGAAATAGAGTACCTGCACAAGGTAGAAAAGGAGAATGGACGTCCACTGACCGACTCGGAAGTGTTCGGCTTCGCACAAATCAACTCGGAGCACTGCCGACACAAAATATTCGGAGGTGAGTTTGTTATCGATGGCAAGGTAATGGAGAGCAGCCTCTTTGCCATGATTAAAAAGACAACAAAGGAGAATCCAGGCAAGATTCTTTCCGCATATAAAGATAATGTGGCATTTGCTCAAGGTCCGGAAATTGAACAGTTTGCGCCTACAAATCAGAGTACATCCGACTTCTTCCGCATAAAAACCATTGAGAGTGTGATTTCCTTGAAAGCTGAAACACATAACTTCCCGACGACAGTTGAGCCTTTCAACGGTGCGGCAACCGGTTCGGGTGGTGAAATCAGAGACCGAATGGGCGGCGGAACCGGCTCATGGCCGATAGCGGGAACAGCGGTTTACATGACAGCCTATCCACGATTGAAGGACGAACACGACAAGACTCCTGAGTTCCGCGACTGGGAAGACATCCTCCCTGTTCGCCAATGGCTCTACCAAACACCGGAACAAATTCTGACAAAGGCTTCCAATGGTGCAAGCGACTTTGGCAACAAGTTCGGGCAACCGCTGATAACCGGTTCGCTGCTGACATTTGAACATCAAGAGAACGGAGAGAAATATGCCTATGACAAGGTAATCATGTTGGCAGGTGGCGTGGGCTTCGGTAACAAACGCGACTGCCTGAAGAAAGAGCCACAACCGGGAAACAAGGTTGTCGTTGTTGGGGGTGATAACTATCGCATCGGCTTGGGTGGTGGCTCCGTGTCATCGGTAAACACCGGGCGCTACTCCAACGGCATAGAACTGAATGCCATTCAGCGTGCCAATGCCGAGATGCAGAAGCGTGCTTACAACTTGGTTCGCGCACTTTCCGAGGAAGACAACAACCCTGTTGTGTCGATTCACGACCACGGTTCGGCAGGACACTTGAACTGTCTGAGCGAATTGGTTGAGGAATGTGGTGGCGAAATCGACATGACGCAGTTGCCAATCGGCGACAAGACACTAAGCGCAAAGGAGATAATTGCCAACGAGTCGCAAGAGCGCATGGGGCTGCTTATCGATGAAAAGCACCTCGACCACGTGCAAAGAATAGCCGAGCGCGAACGTGCGCCGATGTATGTTGTGGGCGAAACCACAGGCGATGCTCATTTTTCGTTCGTTCAGGGCGACGGTATAAAACCGTTCGACTTGGATGTTGCGCAGATGTTCGGCCATTCGCCAAAGACTATTATGACTGACGAGACCGTCGAGCGCAAATATGCCGACGTCTCCTATGATATAAATAAGGTTGAAGAATATCTGAAACGGGTGCTGCAACTCGAAGCCGTGGCTTGCAAAGACTGGCTGACCAACAAGGTGGACCGCTCCGTTACGGGCAAGGTGGCTCGCCAACAGTGTCAGGGACAGATACAATTGCCACTGTCCGACTGCGGTGTTGTCGCCCTCGACTATCGCGGACACAAGGGCATCGCCACAGCTTTGGGACATGCTCCACAGGCTGGTTTAGCCTCGCCGGAGGCGGGTTCAGTGCTCTCCGTTGCCGAATCATTGACCAATATCGTGTGGGCGCCATTGGCAGACGGTATGGACAGTCTCAGCCTTTCTGCCAACTGGATGTGGCCTTGCAGAGCGCAGAAGGGCGAGGATGCCCGACTTTACAAGGCAGTCAAGGCATTATCTGACTTTTGTTGCGCTATCGGCGTGAATGTTCCGACAGGCAAAGACTCACTCTCACTCACACAACAATATCCCAACGGCGAGAAAATCATCTCTCCGGGAACTGTTATTGTCACCAGTGGAGGAGAGGTGAGCGACATTCGCAAGGTGGTTTCACCCGTGTTGGTCAACGACAAGAACACTCGTCTCTATCATATCGACTTCAGCTTCGACGAGCAACGCCTTGGCGGTTCTGCCTTCGCACAGAGTTTGGGCAAGGTAGGCTCTGACGTTCCCACAGTGAGAGAACCCCGCTACTTCTCCGACTGCTTCGATGCGGTTCAGGAAATGATTCGCCGTGGATGGATTATCGCCGGACATGACATCTCCGCCGGAGGTATGATAACTGCCCTTCTGGAAATGACTTTCGCAAATACGGAGGGCGGATTGAAAATCAATCTGCACGACATCAAGGGCGAGGACATCATCAAGAAGTTGTTTGCCGAGAATCCGGGTGTCATCATTCAGGTTTCCGACGAGCACAACGATGAGGTAAAGGCTTTCTTGGAAGAAAACTGTATCGGATTTGCCAGAATCGGTTGCCCTGATACGAACAACCGAACCTTGAGTATCACCGATGGCAATTGGAAGCAAGAGTTCGATATTGACGCAATGCGCGAGACATGGTACGAGACTTCTTATCTGCTCGATCGCAAACAGAGTTTCAGTGGAATGGCACAAAAGCGCCATGAAAACTACAAGAAACAGCCGATAGAAATGAAGTTCAAACCCGACTTTGAGGGCTCTTTGGAACAATATAAGCTAAACCCCAATCGGTGGAAAGAACCAACAACGGCTCCCCGACAAGCAATGCCGAAGGCTGCTATCATTCGCGAAAAGGGTACGAATGGTGACCGTGAGATGGCCTATAGCCTCTATTTAGCGGGCTTTGAGGTGAAAGATGTTACCATGACCGACTTGATTTCTGGTCGCGAGACATTGGAGGAGGTAAACATGATTGTGTTCTGCGGAGGCTTCTCCAACTCCGATGTGCTTGGTTCGGCTAAGGGATGGGCAGGCGCATTCTTATACAACGAGAAGGCAAAGAATGCTCTTGACAACTTCTATGCCCGCGAAGACACACTGTCGTTAGGTGTTTGCAACGGCTGTCAGTTGATGGTTGAGCTGAATCTCATCAACCCCGACCACAAGCATCGTGCCCGATTGCTCCACAATAACAGTCACAAGTTCGAGAGTAGCTTCCTTGGTGTAGTCGTTCCTCGCAATGAAAGCGTTCTATTGGGTTCGCTGAGCGGAAGCAAGTTAGGCATCTGGGTGGCGCATGGGGAAGGAAAATTCTCGCTTCCGGAACCGGAAGACCGCTATAACGTAGTGCTAAAATACAACTATGCCGATTATCCCGGCAATCCAAACGGCTCGGATTACAACGTTGCAGGTATCTGCTCAGACGATGGAAGACATCTTGCGATGATGCCACACATGGAGCGTTCCGTATTCCCATGGCAGAATGCATGGTATCCCCTTGACCGTAAAGAGGACGAGGTAACACCGTGGATGGAAGCATTCGTGAACGCACGCAAGTGGGTGGAAGCGAAAATCAATAATAACTAAGCCGAAAGAGATGCCGAAAGAGAAGAAGAACATAACAGAACAACGCCCACTTTCCGCCCCAACGGACGGAAAAAGTGGGCGTTCGCTTTATTGGCAGGCATTCAAGGTGTTCTTCAGGATAGGAGCTTTCACATTGGGTGGTGGCTATGCCATGATTCCCATCATAGAAAGCGAAGTGGTGGAGAAGCAGAAATGGATTGCGAAGGAAGACTTTCTTGACCTCATAGCGGTGGCGCAGAGCTGTCCCGGCGTGTTTGCCATCAATATCAGCATCTTCGTTGGCTACAAATTAAGGAAAGTAAAGGGCGCACTCTGCACAAGTTTGGGAGCTGCTCTCCCCTCGTTCCTGATTATTCTTGCCATCGCAATCTTCTTTCATCGGTTCATGGATGTGGCTTGGGTAGCCGCAATGTTCAGAGGAATTCGCCCGGCGGTGGTTGCCTTAATTGCTGTACCGACCTTTAACCTGGCGAAAAGTGCGAAAATCAACTTGGCGAACTGCTGGATTCCCATCGCTACGGCACTTCTTATTGCCTTGATGGGTGTAAATCCCATTTATATTCTTATTGCCGCAGGCACAGCCGGCTATTTATACGGAAAGTTCATTACCCCGACGGAAGAAGATAAGCCATGATATTCCTTGAGATATTTTATACATTCTTCGTCATCGGACTGTTTGGGTTCGGTGGTGGATATGGTATGCTGTCCCTCATTCAGACAGAAACAGTCATCAACCATCACTGGCTGACATCCGCCGAGTTCACCAACATCGTTGCCATATCACAGATGACACCAGGTCCCATTGGTATCAACTCTGCCACATACTGCGGTTACACGGCAATTCATAATGCCGGCATGAGCAACACCATGTCTGTTTTGGGAAGTATGACGGCGACTTTCGCGCTGGTGTTACCCTCTCTTATCTTGATGCTGCTCATAAGCAAGATGTTCCTGAAGTACATGAACTCGCCAATTGTGCAATCAATATTTTCCGGTCTGCGCCCGGTAGTCGTTGGCTTACTTGCTGCTGCGACATTATTACTCTGCAACAGCGAGAACTTTTCATCACCAGACATCAGCCTATGGCATTTCTGCATCAGCATCGTCCTATTCCTTTCCACATTCGCCGGTACAATGTGGCTGAAGATAAACCCCATCCGCATGATATGCTATGCCGCCGTGGCAGGACTGGTCTTGCTTTATTAAGTTTCCCATAACCTGAAACTTGCAAGTCCCAACCATTTCCGCCCCCCTCTTACGCAAAACTCAAAGAGATAGTGGCAATCTGAAGATGCACATTCTATCGTCTGTTTCAATTCGTGCATCATACGCAACAGAATGAACGAAGAAACAGAAGCCGTTGGGAGTGATAGCATGCGCAACGCTCGATATTTTATCAATAAAGATGTATGAGACTGAAGGTTACACTACGAAAATTGGTGGAGCAGATTTTGACAACACTGCCAACCTGAGCCATGAACTCAACTTCAAATAAGTGATTTATTACTGTCCGCTAAACATCCCACATTTTTTATGAATTAGGGCTGACACTTCTCACGAGGTATCAGCCCTTTTTGTTATCTTTGCTTTTGTTTCC
>QWCJ01000925.1_pt1 | contig 16310 bp, 17 predicted proteins | sample 1972501 | NCBI WGS metagenome assembly QWCJ01 (sample SAMN09866711, study PRJNA288562) | Human vaginal metagenome isolate term2_vaginal, whole genome shotgun... | isolation source: vagina | host: Homo sapiens | place: USA: California
CTGGCGGTGGGCCTGCTCATGATTGGTAATGAGTTTGATTTGTCCTCCGGCGTGGCGGTGACCTCCGCGGCGCTCGTGGCCACCATGCTCAACTACAACTTCCACCTCAACTCGTGGGTGGGCGTGGGGTTGTCCCTCATCACCGCACTGGCCATCGGTGCGCTCAACGGCTTCCTGGTGGTGCGCACCAAGATTGACTCCTTCCTCATCACCCTGGCGGCCTTCCTGATGCTGCAGGGCCTCAACCTGGCGATTACCAAGCTGGTGACCGGCCAGGTGGCCACCCCCACCATTTCGGACATGGAAGGCTTCGATTCTGCCCGCATCATTTTTTCCGGCACCATCCACATCGGCAGTTTGAGCATCCGCGCCACCGTCATCTGGTGGATCCTCTTCGTCGCCATCGCCTCGTGGGTGCTGTACAAGACGCGCTGGGGAAACTGGATCTTCGCCGTTGGTGGCGACGATGAAGCCGCCCGCGCCGTCGGCGTTCCCGTGCGCCGCGTCAAGGTGGCGCTGTTTATGCTCGTCGGATTTGCAGCGTGGTTCGTGGGCATGCACACCCTCTTTGCTTTCGACTCCATCCAGGCCGGCCAGGGCATTGGCAACGAGTTCCTCTACATCATCGCCGCCGTGATTGGCGGCTGCTCCATGACCGGCGGGCGCGGTACCGCGGTGGGCACCGCCATTGGTGCACTCATCTTCGGCATGACCAACCAGGGCATCGTGTACGCTGGCTGGAACCCGGACTGGTTCAAGTTCTTCCTCGGCGCCATGCTGCTCTTCGCCGTGCTCACGAACACCTCGGTGGCCAACTTTACGAGGAAGCGATAACCATGATTGAGTTGCACGATATTTCCCAAACATTTGGCAACTTCCACGCCCTGCGCGGTATCAACCTCCGCGTCAAGGAAGGCGCAGTGACCTGCGTGCTGGGTGATAACGGCGCGGGTAAATCCACGCTGATTAAAATCCTCGCCGGCCTCAACCAGCCCACCGGGGGCACTATCACCGTCGATGGGGAAGAGGTGAATTTCACGAGTCCGCGCGATTCCCTCGACGCCGGTATTGCCACCGTGTACCAGGATTTGGCGCTAGTACCCTCGCTGTCTGTGTGGCGAAACTTCTTCCTAGGCCAAGAGCTCACCGGGGCGCTGGGGAGCTTGCGTGAGGAGGAAATGAAGCGCATTACGCACGAGCAGTTGTCCGAAATGGGCATTGAGCTTGGCGATGTCTCCGTGGAACTCTCCGCCCTCTCCGGTGGCCAGCGCCAGGTGGTCGCCATTGCCCGCGCCATCTACTTCGGCGCGCGCTACATCATCCTGGATGAGCCCACCGCCGCGCTCGGCGTGAAGCAATCAGGCATGGTGCTGCGCTTTATCGACGCCGCCCGCGAACGCGGCATGGGCGTGGTGTTTATTACGCACAACCCGCAACACGCCTACCTCGTGGGCGATCACTTCATCGTGCTCACGGTGGGGCAGATGTCTCTCGACGCTTCCAAGGAGGAGGTCACGCTGCCGGAGCTGACCCAGTGGATGGCCGGCGGCGACGAATTGGAGGAGCTCAAGCAGGAGCTGGCGCGCTAAACCACGGTTGGCGCAACTAAGCTGGTCTGCATGACTATGAGTGGCGTGAGCGTGGGCACCGACTTGGTGCACATTCCGTCCTTTGCCCAGCAATTGGAGCTTCCCGGCACACGTTTTGCGCGGGTCTTCAGCGCCTCCGAGCTGCGCGTGGCGCAGGCTCGTGGGCTAATCGGTGCTGCCCGCGCGCAGCACTTCGCGGGGCGCTGGGCAGCGAAGGAGGCCTTCATCAAGGCGTGGTCGCAAGCGCTCTACGGGCGCCCGCCGGTCCTGGCGGAGGAGGCCGTGGACTGGGCCGAGATTGAGGTCCGCCCGGATGCGTGGGGGCGCGTGGCAGTTGAACTGCGTGGGGAGATTGCCCGGCTCGCGCGGGAATCCCTGGGGGATTTTTCTACGGCGTTGTCGATCAGCCACGATGGTGACTACGCCACCGCTACCGTGCACCTTTCGCGGCACACGCCATAACCCACGCCATGACCTAGGCGCTGGTCGCGATGGCGAAGAGGTAGGCGATGAGCATGCGCTTAATCTCTTCCACCACGCCATCGAAGCTCTCCTCGGAGCGCATGGTGCTGTAGTTGAGCAAGGACACCACGGTGTGGACGAGGAAGGCGGCGATCTCCACTCGGGCGTCGGCGTCCATGCCCTGTGCAAGAGGCTCGATGATTTCCGCGATGGGCTTGAGCAGGCTGAGCTCGGTATCAGCGGCCGTGGCGCGGGTAGCTGGCGTGGACTGCACGGCGTGCCACACCGCGCGGCGCGAAGGGTCCTCGCGCCAGACGCGAGCCATGCGGTCAATGAATTCTTCCAGGAAGTCCGGCCACTGCAGGGCCGGCACGCGTTGGGAAAAACGCCCAACCTCCGCCTGCATTGCGGCGGTGTCTTGGCGGTCGAGCTCGCAGATCAGTACGTACTTGTTGGCAAAATACTGATATAGCGTGCCGATCGGTACTTCCGCGCGGCGCGAGACCTCGTCGAAGGTAAAAGACTCAAAGCCATAGTCCACGAGCGCCTGACGCGCGCAGGACAAAATCCGGTCATACTTGGCCCGGCTGCGTGCCTGCGCTGGGCGACGCCTCGGGACCAGAATCTCCGGTGACTTCGAGCTAGATTCCACGGTTTAGTTGAGCCCCTTGAGCACGCGGGCGACGTGGCCAGTGGCCTTGACGTTGTACATGGCCTGGCCAATGGTGCCGTCTTCCTCGATGAGGAACGTGGAGCGAATAACACCCTGGACGATCTTGCCGTAGTTTTTCTTCTCGCCGAAAGCAGCATAAGCCGTCATGACCTCCTTGTCGGGGTCAGACAGCAACGGGAAATTCTCGCGGAAGTCGCAGGCTTCCTTCGTGCAGCCAGGAGTGTTGGCGCGCGGGTAGAAATAAACCACGACGCGCTGGCCGGCGTAGTCGCTCAGGCTCACGGTGTTGCCGGCATCATCGCTCAAGGAAAAAGCGGGGGCTTTGTCACCTACGGACAGTCGTTGTGCTTCAGTCATGGTGTCTACCTTACCGTGCTCTGTTCAAGGGCTCTTTCGCTCATCGATGTTCACTCGGTGCAGCGTGGGTGAGATAAACGTTGACCAACTCTGCAGACACGCTGGTGGTCAATGTAGAATGTCCACGTTAGAACCACAACGGTTAGATAGAAGCTAACCGCAACAACACCGAACGAAGTCAAAATTCAGGAGATTCACGTGGCACGCAACATTGATGATATCCAGCGCGACATCGAGCGCACCCGCCGTCAGCTGGCTAGTACCTTGGATGAGCTCGCTGATCGCAGCAAGCCGCAGAACTTCGTCGAGGATGCTAAGGGCGCGGCAACCCAGAAGCTGCAGGAGCGCAATGTGCAGATGGCGCTCGCCGGCGTTGGCGCGGCCGTCGTAGGCCTCATCGCTTTTTCCGTCTTCCGCTCCAAGCGCCGTAAGTCCGACATCAAGGAGCTGCAGCGCCTGCTCGCTGAGCGCCGCTAGCGCGGGCACGCGCCAGTGGGCGCGACTGCGCGCGTAGAGGCCCTGCCTTGGGAAATGCCTGGGGTGGGGCATTTTTACGCTCCGCATAAACTAGAAAAAGCATTGCCTACCCTATGCAAGCTTTGGGTAGCCTTACTTATCTGTGTAGTATGAACCTCCGAACAGACCACAAGACGAAAGCTTGAAGGAGAAATTGTGCTTCACGTATCGACGCCTGCAGGCCAGGCATCCCGTCCACGCACCGGGCGAGTGGTAGGGGCGTGCGCCATGGTGGCGGCGCTGGCCGGCGCGCTGGCGGGCTGTGCCGCCGACAATGCCGGTGCTGGCAGCGAGCAGGCCGGGACTGCTGCTGTGAGTTTCACAGACCTTGCCGGCCGCCAGGTGGAGCTGGACCACGCGCCGGAACGCGTCATCCTGGGAGAGGGCCGCAGTGTCTTTGCCACCGGCATCCTCAACAAGGAAGACCCGCTGGACAAGGTCGTGGCCATCGGATCGGACCTGAAGCAGAATGTGCCCGACTACTACCGCGAGCTGGAAAAGACCACGCCCAAAGTCAACGAGCTGCCGGAAATCGGCGGCTTCACCAAGGGTGATGTCACCGTGGAGGAGCTCATCAGCCTCGACCCGGACCTCATCGTGCTCTCCAAGGATCAGTATGAGGCCTCCCAGACCGCCGGGCTCACCGACAAGCTGGACCAGGCCGGCCTGACCTATGCCGTCACAGACTTCCGTTCCAAGCCCTTGGAGAACACCGTGCCCACCATGGAAATCTTCGCCGATATCTTCGGCCACGAGGACCGTGCGGAGGAGTTCATCGCAGACTGGCAAAAGAACGTTGACCTGGTAACTGAGCGCGCAAAGAAGGCGCAGGACAAGCCGTCCACCTTCGTGTGGCGTGCAGCAGGTATCTCAGATTGCTGCGGCTCGTGGAACGACTCCAATATTTCTGAGTTGGTCAATGTCGCCGGCGGAAAGAACGTGGCAGATGGCATCATCGAGGGCGAGTCTGGCGCACTGACCCCGGAGAAGGTCATCGATGTCGATCCCGACATGGTCATCGCCACCGGCGGTGACTGGTCCACCAAGGTGGATAACGCAAGGGGCCACACCGGTTTCGCCGCTACTGGCTATGGCATCAGCGAAAAGGATGCCCACGACAGCGCCAAGACGCTGGCCAGCGTCCAACCTGGTTTTGAGGACCTCTCTGCCGTCAAGGAGCACAACCTCCACGGCCTGTGGCACCAGTTCTACAACTCGCCCTTCAACTACCTGGCGCTCCTCCAGATCGCCGCGTGGCTCCACCCGGAGGACTACGCAGACGTCAACGTTCAGCAAGAATGGGCCGAAGCCCAAGAGAAATACTCGCCCGTCCCCGGCGACGGAACCTTCTTCAGCACCAACTAGTCATGAGCATTCTCACATCAACCACGCGCACGGCAAACCCTGAACGAACCACGCGCGCAGAAACCGCGGAACTTCCTGTGGAGGCCCTCGCACACGAACATTCCCGCGTGACCCGCCGCCGCATCGCCATCGTCGCCGGGCTTATCGCCGTAGCACTCGCCGCCTTCGTCGTGAGCGTGATCGTTGGCGCCATCGACCTCACCACGGGGCAGGTGCTGCGGGGGATGGTGGACCCGGGAGGCGTCGACAAGCAAACGCGTACAGTCCTGTGGAGCCTGCGCCTGCCTATGGCCGTCATGGCGCTGCTCATCGGGGCTAGCCTGTCACTGGCTGGCGCGCAGATGCAGACCATCCTGGATAATCCGCTGGCGGAGCCTTTTACCCTCGGCATCTCCGCGGCGGCTGCTTTCGGCGGGGCCAGCGCCATCGTTCTGCGGTGGCAGCTCCTGGCCCAGCCGCAGTTCAACCTCGCGCTCATCGCGTGGCTGTCGGCGGCGCTGGCCACGGCCATCATCGTCGTCGCCGCCGTCATCCGCGGTGCGAAGTCCGAGACGATGGTGCTGCTCGGTATCGGCCTCGTCTTCTTCTTCCAGGCCATGTTGGCGCTCATCCAATACCGCTCTTCTAGCGAGGCTCTCCAGCAGATCGTTTTCTGGTCCATGGGTTCCCTCACCCGCGCTAGCTGGCAGGCCAACGCCGTGCTGGCCGGCGTGCTTGCGGTGGCGATTCCCATCCTGGGGGCGCTGTCGTGGCGGCTGACGGCGTTGCGGCTTGGCGACGCCCGCGCCACCGCCCTCGGCATCAACACTTCCCGCCTGCGCGTGATTGTTCTCGTCGTGGTCTCACTCGTCGCGGCAACCACCGTGGCTTTTGCCGGCATCATCGGATTTATCGGCCTGGTGGGCCCGCACATCGCACGCATGTTGGTAGGCGAGGACCAGCGCTACTTCGTGCCGGCCTCCATGGCCGCGGGCGCAGCGGTGATGTGCGCCGCCCACGCGCTAAGCCTCCTGATTAAGCCCGGGCTGGCCATCCCCATTGGCATCGTCACCTCGCTTCTGGGCGTGCCGTTCTTCATCGCCATCGTCATGACCCGAAGGAGGGCATTGTGGACGTAGAACTCACCATCACCGATCTATCTGCCGGCTATGGCTCGCGCACGGTGGTGGACGGGCTGAGCCTTCCCACCCTGTGCGGCGGGCAGGTCGTGGGGCTGCTGGGGCCGAACGCGTCCGGCAAGACCACCACCATCAAGACGCTCGCCGGGGTGCACCGCGCGCGGGGTGGCACGGTGGGCTTTCGCGTCGACGGCCAGGTTCCGAGCGGACAGCGGCGCCGCCAGCTTATCGGCTATGTGCCGCAGGGGCTGCCGCACACCGCGGCGCTGCGGGCGTTTGAGGCGGTGCTGATTGCGGCGCGTCGGGAAGCATGCGAGGACCCCGTCACCCGCACCGCAGAGGTCCTGCACTCCATGGGGCTCGATGACATTGCGCAGCGCTACCTCAACGAGCTCTCCGGCGGCCAGCGCCAGCTCGTCGCCGTGGCGCAGATGCTGGTGGGGACCCCTGGGCTTATGCTTCTCGACGAACCCACCTCCGCCCTCGATCTCAACCGCCAGCTCTTCGTCTTGGGCCGCGTGCGGGCAAAAGCTCGGGAGGAAGGCAGCCTCGCGTTGGTAGCGATTCATGACATCAACCTGGCGGCCCGGATGTGTGACCAGCTCGTCGTGCTCCACGGTGGCAAGGCCCGCGCCCATGGCGCGCCGGGGGAGGTGCTCACGGAGGAACTCTTGCGCGAGGTCTACGGCGTAGAGACGGATGTGCTGGACCACCGCGGGCAACCCGTCGTGGCGCTGCGGGAGGTTAGTTAGACTCGGGCCGTGTGAGCCGAAATTCGCCCGAGAACCTCCTGTTGTACCTCACCCCGGAGGACGAAAACACCATCCGGGAAGTCTACGCAGCCCTGGCTCAGCGTGGCTTTCCGGTGCAGCACCAGCGCCCGCACATTACGGTGACGTTCGCGCCGGTGCTCGAGACTTCAGTCGTTGACGAGGCTCGCAGCCTGCTCCCACCGCTGATGCCGGCGCAATTTCATCGCGTAGGAACGGTGGTCTTCGGAAGGAAAAGCAAGCAGACCGTGGCCTGGCTTCTAGAGACCACCGATGAGCTAGAAATTGCGGCGCGGAAGATAAGCGCTAAGAACCCCGAGGGGCGCGGACCACGGTGGACGCCGCATCTGACGATGGGCCTGCGCCTGCCCCGGGCACTGGTGCCTGACTATATGCGCGTCCTCGATGAGATTGCCGGGCCGGAGCATAAAGAATTCAGGGCAGAATCTGCCGCCTGGTGGCGGCCCAAGACGCAGCGCCTGGAGGTCTTTGGGGCGGCCACGGAATGAGGAAACCCCCTTCATCGAAGGATGAAGGGGGTTGAACTGTGCGCCATCAGGGAATCGAACCCCGAACCCACTGATTAAGAGTCAGTTGCTCTGCCAATTGAGCTAATGGCGCTTGTGTTTACTCGGTGACTGCTGATTTCCTCAGTGCCTGCCGTGCAACGAGATGTAACTTTAACACCCTCTTTGTAAAAAGGTAAAATCGCCAGGTAGTTGGTGGTTTATTGGGGTCTTCGGTGGTGGCGTTGTGGCCGCTTTGAAGGAGGGGCGAATTGAGTGCGCAACGGGTGGGTAACGAAACGGTTAAGGGTGGTGGCGTCAACTGGTTTGAGAGGTGCGCTGGCGGTTAGGCTATGAGAACTCTTGTCATTGTCTTTAATCATTTCTATGAGCTAGGGGTTTCTGTGCGTTCTCTATTCCCTTCTGCACGTCCCGCAGTACTTCTCTCGAGCCTCGTTGCAACGGCTTCCCTTCTGGCCGCCTGCACCATCGGCGGGGCCGCGGATTCTGGCCCAGCCGAAAACCAATCGGAAGCAGATGCTCAGACGAGTGCTTCGGCGGAGGCGTCGGCCTCGGCAGCCGCTAAAGCGAAGCAGCTGAAGTTTTCCGTCAAGGACGGTGCTAGCAATGTTGATCCATCCGAACCGGTAGAAGTGAACTCCCCGGCTGGCCTGAAGTCGGTGACGATGACCAACGAGGCTCCCACAAGACCATCACGTTCACCACCCCGCAGGCCGCAGGGGTATCCGAGGTAGCTTTGAGCCCACTGCCGGACTCCGAAGTAGGTGTGGGTCAGGTTATCGGCGTGCGCTTTGGCAACTACGTCACTGACCGCAAGGCGGCCGAAAAGGCTATTACGGTCAAAACAGAGCCCGCCGTCGACGGTGCTTTTTACTGGGTGAATAACCAGGAGGTGCGCTGGCGCCCGGAAAACTATTGGGAGCCGGGTACGAAGGTGACTGTTGACGTCGACCTGTACGGTCGCAACCTCGGCGGCGGTGTCTACGGCGGCGAGGATGCCTCAACCAACTTTACTATCGGCGACCGCGTCATCACGCTGATCGATAACAACACGAAGATGATGTCGGTGTTCAAGAATGGCGAGGTGCTGCGCCGCATTCCTGTCTCGATGGGCAGGGATGGCCAGTGGGATACCCCGAACGGCGCCTACATCATCGGTGACCAGTACCCGTCCCTCACCATGGACTCGACTACCTTTGGCCTGGCTCTCGACGCTGGCGGTTACAAGACCGACGTTCAGTGGGCGACGCAGATGTCCTATTCCGGAATCTATGTCCATGCGGCGCCTTGGGCTGTGGGTGCGATGGGCAGTTATAACCAGTCCCACGGCTGTATCAATGTAACTACTGAGGCTGCTCAGTGGTTCCAAAACACGGTCAAACGCGGCGATATTGTGAGGGTTTCCAACACCGGCGGTGGTGTGCTGAGTGCGCTCGATGGTCTAGGGGACTGGAATATGGACTGGGAGACGTGGTCTGCGGGGAATGCTACCGCTAATCAGTAGCTCCCCGGGGATCGATCAGGGTGCACCCGAAAGTTAAAACAGCTAATTCGGCGTCAGTGGCCTAAATGGCTGTAACGGGCAGCATTGCGACGTGCGCGCATGTAATGCAAAGTGTGTGAAGTGTAATACTTTAACTTCTGCAAAGTGGTTTGCATCACGTCTTTGTTTTGGTGAATCTTGTGGAGAACTAGTTATTCACTGCAAAGATGGAGGCAGAAGTGGATCTCTACGAGTACCAAGCTCGAGACCTCTTTGAAGCTCATGGCGTTCCCACCCTCAAAGGCATCGTTGCGACCTCGGCCGTGCAGGCTGAAGAAGCAGCCGTGAAGTTGGGGACACCGGTGGTCGTGGTCAAAGCACAAATCAAAACCGGTGGGCGCGGAAAGGCTGGGGGAGTCAAGCTAGCGCACAGTCCTGCGGAAGCCGCGGAGAAGGCCAATGAGATTCTAGGCCTGAAGATCAAGGGGCACACCGTGCGCAAGGTCATGGTGGCAGAAGGTGCCGACATCGCTGCGGAATACTACTTCTCCATCCTCCTGGACCGCACCAAACGCCGTTACCTGGCCATGCTCTCCAAAGAAGGCGGCGTGGAGATTGAGAAGCTGGCCGAAGAGCGCCCAGATGCCCTGATTAAGCGCAGCTTCTCCCCACTCGATGGCATGACAGACACCCTCGCTCGAGACATGGCGTATGAGGCGGGGTTTGACGAGGGGGACGTCGCCAAGCTGGTGCCCGTATTCAAGAAGCTCTACACGGTGTACACGGAAGAAGACGCCACGCTTGTAGAGGTGAACCCACTGGTCAAGACATCGAGCGGTGAGATCATCGCGCTCGATGGCAAAATCACGCTGGACGATAACGCGCAGTTCCGCCACCCCGAGCACCGGGACCTCCAAGACCACGGGGCGACCGATCCGCTGGAGCTCAAGGCGCAGAAGATGGGGTTGAACTACGTGAAGCTTGACGGTTCCGTGGGGATTATCGGCAATGGCGCTGGCCTCGTGATGTCCACGCTCGACGTCGTGGCCTATGCCGGCGAGGATTTTTCTTCGCAGCCGAAGCCCGCGAACTTCCTCGATATCGGTGGTGGCGCTAATGCGGAGGTGATGGCCAACGGGCTCGAAGTGATTCTCAGTGATCCGCAGGTGAAATCGGTCTTTGTCAATGTCTTCGGCGGTATTACCGCCTGCGATGAAGTGGCCAAGGGCATCGTGCAGGCCTACAAAATCCTGGACTCGGAGGGGATTGAACCCAAGCCGCTCGTGGTGCGCCTGGATGGCAACAACGCGGAATTGGGACGCACGATTCTGAATGACGCACACCTGCCCAAACTGGAGCAGGTTGAAACCATGGACGCTGCGGCCCGCCGGGCTGCGGAGCTGGCGAACTAGGAGTAGACATGTCGATTTTTCTCAACAAAGACTCGCGGATCATTGTCCAGGGCATGACGGGGTCCGAAGGTATGAAGCACACGCGTCGCATGCTGGAATCCGGCTCCACCATCGTAGGTGGGGTCAACCCGCGCAAGGCAGGTGAGCGCGTGGATATTGAGGGGCGTGAGATTCCCGTCTTCGGCAGCGTGCGTGAGGCCATGCAGGCTACCGATGCCAATGTCACCGTCATTTTTGTGCCGGCAAAGTTCACTAAGGACGCAGCGGAAGAAGCCATCCGCGCCGGTATTGAACTCGTGGTCATCATTACGGAAGGAATTCCGGTGAAGGACACCGCTGAGCTCTATGCGCTGGGACGAGAATCCAAAACCCGCATCATTGGGCCGAACTGTCCGGGGCTCTACACACCGGGTGAATCTAATGCGGGCATTATTCCGGCAGAGACTGCGCCAAACCCAGGAAAGATTGGCTTGATGTCGAAGTCGGGCACCCTGACGTATCAGATGATGTACGAGCTATCCGATATTGGCTTTAGCACGTGCGTGGGAATCGGTGGAGATCCGATTATCGGGACCACGCACATTTCAGCGATTGAGGCCTTCCAGAATGATCCGGATACCGAGGCGATCATTATGATCGGTGAAATCGGCGGTGATGCAGAGGAGCATGCCGCTGCCTATATCAAGGACCACGTCACGAAGCCGGTGATTGCGTATATCGCGGGCTTTACCGCGCCGGAAGGCAAGACGATGGGGCATGCTGGCGCCATCGTGTCTGGCGGTTCTGGTACGGCAGAAGGCAAGAAGGCGGCGCTGGAAGCGGCCGGCGTGAAGGTGGGCAAGACCCCCTCGCAGGCCGCGGAGCTGGTGCGAGCAGCCTTGGCTTAAAGATAAGGCGCATGAGTCTCAGGACTCATGCGCCGGTAGGGGCTAGCGGGGGAGACCGCGACGTCGAGACACCGTCTTGTCGAAGGGAATCCAGAATCGCAGCGCGGCGTCTTGGTTCTTTGAGATGCCGATGCGCGGCCCGCGGACCCACTCGGGCTCCTCTTCGCGTGCGCCAAGTTTTACCGGGGTTCCGTTATCTTCAAGGCTGAATCCTAAGGCCTTGCCCAAATTGCCAGGGCCGCGGGCGAGATTATGAAAATCCGTGTCGCCCCGGCGCTGGTAGGCAATGTCTAGCCCGTCGATGACTTCTCCGCCGCGGAGCAAGCAACCCTGACCGGTGCCTTCGGGCGCGCAGACGAGATTGCCGTTCCGATGGATGCCATAAGACATGTAGACGTAGAGGCGCCCGGGTGGGCCAAACATGGCTGCGTTGCGCGGCGTGCGGCCCTTAAAAGTGTGTGAGGCCTCATCGTCTGCGCCGAGGTAAGCCTCGACCTCCGTGATGCGTACTGAAACGCCGTTGTGCGTGAGCACCGTGCCCAGAAGCTGGGGAGCAACGACGTCGGCGGTGTCGGTGAAATCGATCATTGCCGCAGTCTAACGTGAAAACAAGCGTTAGGCCTTAGCTCTTTCTTCCTCTGCTTCAATCTCTGCATTGAATTCGCGCTTGGAGGATTGCCATTGGTCCTCAGTCATTCCGATACGCCAGTAGCCAGAGATAGAAACGTCTTCCTTGGGAATTCCAGATTCCACGAAAAGGAAGCGACGCAGCTCTTTGATCATCTCGGCGACACCGTGGATGAACCAGCTGGTTTTCTTCTCCTTGGGGATACCAGCCTCGCGTACCACGCGGGATAGCTCAGTGCCGTGGGTAGCGCCGTTGCGGATTACCCAGACGATCTCCACACCCTCGCGGGTGGGCAGCTCGAACTTGCGGTCTTCGTCTTCGATCTCGATGAAGGCCGTAGTGGTCGCGCCCTCAGGGAGGTGGCGCAGACCAGCGCCGATGGCCGGTGCCGCAGATTCATCGCCGGCGAAGATGAAGTGCTCATATTCTTCGGCAGGTCCCCACGCGCCACCTGGGCCGAGGAAGCCGATCTTCTCTCCGGCCTTAGCGACTCGTGCCCACGGACCAGCCAGACCGGAATCACCGTGGGTGACAAAATCAACGTCGAAGTCCCCGGTCTCCGGGTCTAGGTTAATCAGGGTATAGGTGCGGAGAATTGGTTGTTTATTACGCGGCTGCTCTTCGCGAATCTGCTGGATATCAAACGGCCAAGAGTAGTCAGCATTTTCTGGCACAAACAACAGCTTGATGTAGTGATCCGTAAACTCCAGCTCCTTGCCTACAAAAGCCGGAGAGTTCATGCTCAACCGAATCAAATCCGGAGAGACCTGGTGGCGACCAGTCACGGTTGCTTCATGCGCCTTGCGGGGCTTGCGCTTCGGCGCTGCCTCTTTAGCTTGGCCAGCCATCGTTATCACTGTCCTTTGAAAAACTTGAGTTGCTGTGTTGGAGGAAGCCTACGCACTATACAATTAGGCAAGGCTAACATACTCAAGTCCGGCAGGCTGTGGGGCTTGGCGGTGCGGTGCGGTGGTGCTGGGGCTCAATGCAAAAAGTTGACCCCGCATCCTACTCAAGCAGAATGCGGGGTCTATTCGGGGTGGCTGACGGGGCTCGAACCCGCGACACCCAGGATCACAACCTGGTGCTCTACCAGCTGAACTACAGCCACCATCGTTGCGGAAAGCAACGAGATACAGGTTAACCCACGTTCTCCGTTTTACAAAAACGCCTGGTAGTCGTTGGTAGTAGCCGCCTTGAGCTCCTCAGCTTCCGGGGTGGAGGGGCCGTTATCTGTGCGGAACACGCTGCGGCGATAAAAATCGAGCTCGCGAATGGACTCGATGATGTCCTGCAAGGCTCGATGTGCCATCCCCTTGTCGGGCTGGTTGTAATAGGCCCGCGGGTGCCAGCGGCGTGCCAGCTCCTTAATCGTGGAGACATCAATCATTCGGTAGTGCAGCGCGGCGTCCAGGCGCGGCATGTATTCGCGAATAAAGGTGCGGTCCGTAGCGATGGAATTGCCGGCAAGGGGTGCCGGATGGTTGGCGTCGCAGTGCTTCTCGACGAGCTTCAGTACCGCCTCCTCTGCCTCCTTAATCGTGATTGCAGATTCCCGAATCTCCTTGTCCAGCCCAGACTTCGCGTGCATCTCGGTGACGAAGTCATCCATCTGCGCGAGTTCTTCCTCCGTGGCGTGGACGACGAGGTCAATGCCCTCGTCGAGAATGTTCAGTTCGGCGTCGGTAATCACGGCGGCAACTTCCACGATCACGTGGCGCTTCGGATCAAGCCCGGTCATCTCCAGGTCGATCCAGACGAGGCGGTCGTTCTTAGCGGGGATATCACTCATGTCTTCCACCATAGTTTCTCTTGGGGCGTGGTCGGGGACGCGCGCTCTTGGCTCGGTGGGGGTAAGTGGGGGTGGGGGAAGAGTGTGCTTATCGAAATCGGTCTCTTAATCGATATGTGCTGGGGATTTGTGCTGGATGTCAATGTTGAGGGTGGTGCCTTCTCAACTTTTTTATGATTTCACGCACGAAAGTCGTCGTGGAAGGGGCATTATTAGGTCAGCCTTTAACGTGACGGCACTCACATATTGCGAAGGACGGTAACCTACCGATGTCAGCCTTTCTCGACACTCTCAACTCTTTGATCTGGTCTCCAGCGTTAGTCTTCCTGTGTCTAGGCGCGGGAATATATTTCACCCTGGCCACCAAGTTCTTGCAGGTACGCTGCATTCCGGACATGATTAAGCAGCTGAAGGATGGTGAAAGCTCCGATTCGGGTGTCTCCTCCTTCCAGTCGCTGATGATTTCGCTAGCGGGCCGTGTCGGCGTGGGTAATATCGCGGGTGTTGCGACGGCTATTGCCTTCGGTGGCCCTGGCGCGGTGTTCTGGATGTGGGCCGTGGCCCTGCTGGGATCTGCCACCTCGTTTGTGGAATGTACTCTGGCGCAGGTTTATAAGGAGAAGGACCAGGACACCGGTGAGTACCGTGGTGGCCCGGCTTATTACATCGAGAAGGCCTACAAGCACACTAAGGCCGGCCCCTTCATGGTGGTTTATGGCATCGTCTTCGCCATTGCGATGATTCTGGCCACCAGCTACTTCCTGCCTGGTATCCAGGCGAACGGCGTGGCCGCTGCAGTCCAGAACGCTTGGGGTATTGAAGTTGGCTGGTCTGCCCTGGTTCTGGGCGGGATTCTAGCCATCATCATTATCGGTGGTGTCAAGCGCATCGCGAACTTCGCGTCCCTCGTGGTTCCGTTCATGGCGGCTGCCTACATTCTCTTTGCCATCATCATTCTGATCATGAACTTTAACCAGATTCCCGAAGTCTTCGGCATGATCTTTAAGTCTGCTTTCGGCGCCGAGCAGGCCTTCTCCGGCCTGTTGGGCTCGGCCATCATGTGGGGAGTCAAGCGCGGTATTTACTCCAACGAGGCTGGTCAGGGTACCGGTCCGCAGTCTGCTGCGGCCGCGGAGGTGTCCCACCCAGCTAAGCAGGGGTTCGTTCAGGCTTTCGCGGTGTACATCGATACCCTCTTCGTATGCTCCGCAACCGCCTTCATCATCATCTCTACCGACATGTACAAGGTCTTCGAGGGCGAATCTGAGGACGGTCCCGTGCGTTATGCCGGCTCTATCCCGGATGGTGTTGAGGTGGGTCCGGGCTTTGTCCAGCACGGTCTAGACACCCTGTTGGCAGGTTTCGGACCGAGCTTCATTGCCATCGCCATCGCGTTCTTTGCCTTTACTACCGTCTTGGCCTACTACTACATGGCAGAGGTCAACCTGACCTACTTCAACCGCTGGATCAGCAACAAGACCACCCGTCGCGCGCTGGTGTGGCTCCTGCGCATTCTCCTCGTGGTCTCCGTGATTGTCGGAGCTACCACGACTCCGGGTGCAGCCTGGGCGCTGGGTGATATCGGTGTTGGCGCAACGGCCTGGCTCAACATCATCGCCATCCTCTTCCTGCAGGTCCCGGCTCTCAAGTGCCTCAAGGACTACAGCGCACAGAAGGCTGCTGGCAAGGACCCGCAGTTTGACCCAGAGGCGTTGGGAATCAAGAACGCAGAGTTTTGGGTAGAGCGCAAGGTTGCCCGGCAGGAAGCCGCGCAGAAAGCTATCGCGGAGCAATCGCCGCTCCAAGGTAAGTAAAGCAATGCCCGCTCTCTTTTTAAAACAGGAGAGCGGGCATTGTGGTGTTCTAAGCCATCTTCGAATAGAAGCTGCCGATGAGCGGTGCAGCAATTGGGGTGGGCACAATCTTGCCCAGCGCGTTCATTGCTTTCGAAAGTGGCCCGGGGACCACGCGGCGCTGGTTGCGGGCCATGGCCTCCAGAGTTTCTTCAGAGCAAGACTCGTAGGTGGTCCACAAGAAATCCGGGACGACCTTGTCCACGATCGATTGCTCTTCTTCAGGGATGACGGCATCGCGCACCGGGCCAGGGGCAAGTAGCGTGCAGGTCACGCCGGAGCCCTTGAGCTCGTAGTGCAGGGCCTCAGTAAAGGCGTTGACACCTGCCTTGGTGAAAACATAGGTGGCATTGTTTGGAATGGAAACGTTGCCCGCCGCCGAGCCCACATTGCAGATAGCGCCGCTGCGCCGCGGCAGCATCTGCTCCAGAGCAGCGCGCGTCAGACGGTGAACGGCCTTGCCGTTGAGGTCGAACTGCCGGGTTTCATAGTCCCAGTCCTGATCCATGAACTTGCCAAAGCTGGCGATACCCGCTGAGTTGACGATGATGGAAATTTCCTTGCCCGCCATGAACTCGATGACGCGGTCCACGTCCGCTGCCTCGGAGAGGTCCGCTGCCAGCGCAATGGCGTCCACCTCGTGGCGTGAGCGCAGATCCGCAGCGATGGACTCGAGGACGTCTTCGCGGCGTGCGACGAGGATGACGTTGTAGCCGCGGGCGGCCAGGTCCTTGGCCATCGCAGCGCCAATTCCCTGGCTAGCGCCGGTCAGCAGCGCATAGGAGGAGCGGGTAGGGGCGGGCAGCCCAGGGGAGTGAGCCATAAGCGGCATCCTTTCTCTCAGGGTGGGAAGTCTCCACCCAGCGTAGAGCAATCAG
>QWCJ01000910.1_pt1 | contig 16234 bp, 11 predicted proteins | sample 1972501 | NCBI WGS metagenome assembly QWCJ01 (sample SAMN09866711, study PRJNA288562) | Human vaginal metagenome isolate term2_vaginal, whole genome shotgun... | isolation source: vagina | host: Homo sapiens | place: USA: California
AGTAGTCATCGTTCACGCAAGCACGGATGGTAATCATCGCCGCATTGTCACGCTTCAGGATTGCAATGTCGTTGAGGGCGTAAGGGTTGATGTCTAAGGCATCTCCGTTGGTCTCTAATTGAATGACCGAATGCCTCTCTAACTCGTAATGGTGGGCGTAAATGTCAGCAACGGCTTCCTTTAACTCACTCGGAAGGATGTTGGCAAGAAAACCGAGTCTGCCGGTGTTCACCCCTATCAGCGGAATTTGTTTGATGCCCACACGTCGGGCAGCCTTGAGAAAGGTACCGTCTCCACCCACAGAAATCACAAAATCGGCATCGAAGTCTTGTCCTTCAAACCGCTGTACGGTCTCCGATTTGAAATGAACATCTTGACATAAAAAGTCGTAAAACGTGCTATCAATGCTCACGTGAGCATCGTATGCCTGCAACTCCTCGATGATTCGCAGGAAGAAAGCTGTTTTCTCAGGCTGGTATTCGTTGCCAAAAAGGGCAAATCTTAGTTTCTGTTCTGACATGATTGCGTATCGTTTTATCTGTCCCTGACACAGCAGTCAAGTAAAAAGTAATGACTGACATGCCCAAAGCCGCACGGGCTATACCTTGCAAAAATACATATTTATATTGAAAAAAGCGATGAAACGGTAGAAAACAGATTATCTTTTTCGAGGCATCATAGTTGACGGTTCATGAACGATATTCAGATACATTCACCAGGTGTGCGCCTCCCTTTTTATATGTGAACAAATTTGACAGAAAACTAATTCCAGGGATTAAAACCACCAATTTGTCAGAAATACTGAGCATTCTGTGGTAAAATATGTAAATTATTTTGAACTTTTGCTCTGTTTTGCTTATATTTGTGATGACAATTAAAACAATTAAGTTATGAAAACAACATTAAAAACATTATCCATTTTCTTATGTGCCCTGCTTTTATCAGTGGGATTTGCAGCTTGTAGTGATGACACTGATCCAGCAGAAGCCAAAGTGTTCACAGACGTTTATAAAGGAAAAATATCGTATGTAAACCTCAAAACAGATAAGAAAATTTCAGCCAATGACGGCAAAGTGACTGTTGTCAAACTGGGGAACAGGTATTCGTTTCACTTCAATAATGGCATTCCCGACCTGACCAACATCAAGTTTTCGAAAGAAGATGACAACACCTTCGTGAGCATAGGGTCTGATGGTTTGAAGGGAATCAAGATTGACGAGTCTAAACTTCATATCCTTTATGTAAAGGGTAAGGAGACCTGGACGGCCGATTGTAACAGGTAGACTGGGAACGAACAGCCTCACCCCCTACCCCTCTACAGCCTCACCCCCAACCTCTCTCCCCTCGGGGAGGGGTAGGGGGTGAGGCTTTCAACTTGTAAACTATCCAACTAGGAATTCTAGGAAAACTAGTATTTCTAGCAAAACTAGCAAAACTAGTAAATCTAGAAAACTAGACAACTCGTCAACTCGTGAACTAAAAAACTCAATTCTATATTTCCTATTTTAGTATTGGTTGTGGGGGTGATATCCAATAGCATTGAGTTTGAGGAGCAATAGCATTGAGTTTGATGAGCAATAGCATTGAGTTTGATGACCAAAGTCAATGAGTTTGGAGCGGGCCAGCATTAAGCTGACGACATGATTGAGTAGGTTGGGAAACGAAAGTTTTCTAACCTTCTTTCGTGTATGACGGCTAATATTGGGTGTTTACGGTACAATTCTCAAGACAGGAAACTTCAATAAAAGGAAAAAGCCACGCCCGTGTCCCTATTCGGACAGCAAGCGTGGCTTGTTGGTAGCAAGTGCCTTAGAGTGCCACCGAGAAGTAGCCGTAGTGTAGGTAATCGTCTTTGATGACAGACATGATACCCCATACGCGAGTACCGTCATTCTTCAATATCTCAATATCCATGTTGTCATACTGGCCACTGCCGCCCCAATACGACTTTTGGCTGTAGCTTCCGTTCTTCTTTTTTCCGACAGACAAGTCACCGTCAAAGTTGATGTTCCTAAACTCATAGCCATAATAATCCCATCCTATCTTGGGATTGCCAGTAGGGTTGACGGTGAACGTCCCCCAGTCAGAGGCTGACTGTCCGTCGAACTGTATGGTGTTTTTCGTTACTTTCAACAGTTCGGCCTTCTCTTCCTCCGTATATGGTATGGTAGTGGTCTGCACCGTTACCGAAAATGTCTTGGTGAGTCCCATCAAGTCGGTGACAGTGATATTTGTAGTACCAGTGCTCACTCCTTGTACAACGATGGTCGTGTCGCCACGAATCTGTGACACTTTGGCTATTTTCTCGTCCTCACTCACTGCCTCATAGCTGCCGTTACCTTCGGTCACTGTAACGTAGCCGATACCATCTGTATGCCCAAGCTTCATTCCAACGGAGAGAGACTCCTTGTCTATCAACATTTTGAAATACATAGACTTGACGGTAATACGCTTGTATTCACCCTTGGCATCTGAGACTATTATAGCCGTAAGCCCTCGCCTCTTGCTCGCAACGGTAACAACTGAGCCGTTTACAGTAGCCGTGACAATGTTGGGATTCTCATTGACTACCTTGTATTCGCCTCCCCCATCGGTTATCTTAAAGGTTGTTGTTTCGTGAACGCCAACAACAACCGTGTCGGTATCAAAAGTTATGGGGCTTTTCTGCTGCTCAGCTGGCATTGGGACAACTGAACTGTTATCATCACCGTCACAAGCCGATAAGCCTACCATGAGCAACACAGCGGACACCATCGATATTATATAGTTTGTTTTCATTTTTTTTCTTGTTTTATTGATTTACCAATCTTTAGAGTAAGACCCAGTGACAACCACACGCTCTCCATAGAAAGCCTCGGCCACACGATTCATCCATTCCAGGCGCAGCGTATGGGGAGCCAATGCGAAGATCATGGTGCCGCCATAGCCATTTTTCTTAATGTTTTCGAAAGCTTTGCGACTGGATGACCGGCCGCGAGCAAATTCCATGGAGCTCATGATCATCCCTTGCTTGGACAAGCCAGGGTAATTTTCGCTCAGGTCGTAATTGCCACCATAATCGTGAATGGCAAAGTCAACAGGCAGCATATCGTTTACTTGGCTGCACCTGCTGGTACCACTATAAACGTAAGCTTCCATCAATTTGTCGGGCATGGCTTTTTTGCACTCGTACACTAATCGCGAGAAATTATTGAACTGCACAAATCCAGGATAGTTGCCAGGGTTAGAGTACTCATCGTCAAAGAAAACGCCGTCAAGTTGGTAAGCCTCTACTTTATTTTTAAGTTCTTGAGCAAAATGCTTACAACCTTCATCAGACAGATTGGTCACACCAGCACGGTCGTGATTTCCTAAAATACCAAGTATCACTTTCATGCCTTTCTGCTGCAATGGTGCAAGATATTTTTCACGGAAATTGAGAACTGCCGAAATATTTTCATTGTTGAAATTGTAAACCTCATGCGTCTCGGGGTTATAATTGATATTTCCCGAGAAGAGGATTACCTGATCAAAGAAATATTTTCCACTTTTCTCCAATGTGAAACAGAGATTGTATAACGGATTCGCATCATTGATTTCCATACAAGATATCACCTGCAAGCCACCCTCTTTATGACAATTAGGCATCTTTGTAATATCGCGTAAAAGGAGAACAAATTCACCTTTTTCTTCAGAAGCCTTTACGTCTCCTGTTAGCTTCAAAGGAATGGCATACACGCCATTCTTTTGCAATGCCTCATCAGACTTATAGGCAATTTTAACTGGTGCAGACTTTCTCTCAGCTTTCTTTACATTCACGTTTCCGTCAAACTGTATTAAGTTTTTAGGCAGAGCCTGAATGGTGGTATTGTGCTTTGCATTATAACGCTCAAGCACGGCAGCATCATAACTCAGCGTGAATGCGAGATCTTTCTCTGCAGGTTTAGCCAAGTTTACATAAAAATCCGTTGAACCATGTTCGTTGAACATCAAACTGTCCGCCTGGCTCAATCCGTATTTGTCAGTAATGAAAGCTACACTTTCATTGCTTGTTTCATACATCGCCTCGTCTACATGTGCGACATCAATGCTATCGGAGCAAGCGACCGTGAGAACAACCGCCATGGCTGCCACTCCCCATTGTTTAAGATATTTAGTAACCATTATAGATTAAATTTTATAGTTTATTGAGTGCGGAAGGCATTTGGCACACCTTCACGCCTCAATGAAGATTAAAAATGTTATTTCTTTTCAGGTAGTGATACCGCTTTCCACTTTAGTTTATCATTCGCTTTCAAGGTATTACCATTACCCGTGTAGTCTTTAACTTCAAGCGAAGAATTATCATCAAATTTCCAATAAGCAACCAGCCCTGGTGTCTTGGGGTCAACGGTATAGATATTGCCGGCTATCTGCTCGGGGGTACGGACAACATCCCATACACGCGCCTCTGAAATACAGCCCGACAGCCAACGGTTGTCATCATACGATTTTCCAATAAGGAAATTGCGATCAAAACCATTTCCTACAAGATTGGGAACACATTGCATCTTGGTTTCTGCCATCATGCGTCCGTTGACATATACTTTCATCTCTTGTGTTGTTTGGCTATATGTCATTGCCACATGCTGCCATTTATTAGTTTCTAACTGCAATTTCGCACTGGTGAAGTTTCCATTGTGGGTTGCAATTTGAATTTGGTTGTCGGGAACACCCGCATCACCAATACGCATCAAGAACGTTCCCTCTATACCCATGACGGTAGAGATAAGTTTACCAAATTCACGAGGATAGATAAGAGCTTCTAAGGTAACCTCTTTCATTCGGCTCACTCTGTCGGGCGTAGCCCACGGAGAAATCTCAAGATAGTTTTTCTCTATATCTGCCACCGTATTGATAAGAGCACCTGCACGAAATACGAAGTAATATCTTTTGGCCGTGTTCAGCAGTTCGACGGCATTACTTTCTATCTCAACCGGTAAAACATAAAGTTTACTTCTGTCCAATCCACCCAAGTTTAGAAAGGAGAATTTGGCTTCTGTACTTTTTATTGCACCTTCGGCTATATTCATTTTGTCGACATCCACACGATAACAAGTATCGGGCAAAAGTTCGGCATTGGTATAATAGGCTTGATTGTAGGTGCTTACAAGAGCAGTATTTACATGAGCCGTCATCGAGACTGCCGTTTGGGCAGGGCGTGCCAATGCCACATGAAACGTCTTGGTCAGCGGTGCGACATTACCTTTTATAATGGTTTCGGCCAACATAGATGTTTCATCTATGAAACCTTTGTTGGCAAAATTCTCCTCATCATTATTCTGACAAGCTGCCAACAGAAAAGCCATCGCAGCAAAAGGGATATATTTTAGAAATATCTTTTTCATGATGTTTTATTTTTTTACTGAAGGATTAATAATAGATATAGCCTGACGAACAACCGGATAAGTGAACGCAGCATGGTAATAATCATTATTGATGTTACCCAATGCCAAGCCAGCCAACTGGTAACCTTCGCTTGCCATAGCGACAACTCGCGCCGCACCTATGGCTGCGAAAGTCTTCCCCCAATAACCAGTCTTTACATCTGCCTTATCCAACGAGTAGAGGTCTACCATTGGAACGAACTTGTTGGTTGGCACATCATCTGCCATGGCTTTGTTAATCAGATAACGTAAAGCGCCCGCGTTAGTAGTACCCTGTGCAGGTATGATGATGTAACTTGCCAGTTTCAACACCGATTTGTCTTTAATAAACGTAGGCATACCCGACAACACCAACATCTTATCAGAATGGCGTTCTTTCCAATCTTTAGCAATACCGAGAACATCATTCTCTAAAGCGAGATAAAAGTCTTGCTCCATAGGTGTCATATACAGGGGCAGTTGAGCAGAGAAATTCATCACGACACCGTCATAACCATATCGGTTAGCTAAGGACAGGCGATACTGAATACTGTCAACAAGGAAAGTATTTAATTGTAGTTTAAACTCCTTTCCTTTGTTCGCAGGGTCTTCTGAAAACGCTTGTTTCAGCGCATCATAACGCTCAACAAATTGCTTGAAATTGATTTCATAGAGAGTGCGTGTGCCTTTTTCTTGGCGAAGAGAGCGCATGCTCTTGAGTTCGTTGGCCGTAAGACTGTCTGGATGAGTAAGTACGATATAATCCAAACTATCGGGTACGGCACTTATCAATTGGCCTTGTGATGCAGGCTGTTTGTCTGCATTATCAAACCAACCAAACACAACCTGATGAGGTTGTTGCTTGTATTGGAGCAACTGCTGCAGATAAGCAGTGTGCATCGTAGGATTTTGTTCTTCGATAGTAGGCTCATTGATGCCAACCGATTCAATATCGGTATCGCAGCTTGTCAATGAAACAAAAGCTGAAAGGCAAATCATCGAAGATATTTTCTTTATATTCATAAAATTCATAATACAAAATATCATTAATAAAACATATTAAGTTGTAGTGTACTTAGGCTTAGTTTTTCTTTGCCCACCATACATCTGTAGCCATATTGTCTTTACCTCCCAAAAGTTTTACGCCATCCTTATAGTTCTCAAGGTTGTTAGTACGTTCCTCTTGTGGGTAGTAAATACGACGCGCTCCACGTTTACTGTCTACAATACCGCCACTGTTGTTTACCACTACTGGCATCAAACGAGGATATCCTGTACGGCGATATTCTGCCCATGCCTCTTGCCCGAGGGGAAAGTTGGCAATCCATTTTTGGGTGATGATGCGTTCAAGGTTTTCTTCCATTTTCGCATTATCATCCCATGCGATAGTAACAGAAGACATAGGCGCACTTATAGAATTTTGTTCCAGGGGATCAATGTAAGCCGCTGGCGTGAGTGTTGCATCATTCAGATAGCTGTCTGCTCCTGTAACACCCCACTGCTGAAAACTTAATCTAACGCCCTCATTATAAAGATCCTTTGCTTTACCGTTCATATTCCAACCACGCAAAGCGCCTTCAGCTCGTAAGAATGCCACCTCCGCAGCATTCATCAGCATGATTTTAGAGTCAATCTTCACGTTGTAATTTGAATAAGCATGAGCATCCTTACCATCTGGAATGGCAATACCTGTGCGTAAACCATTATACTCATTTTCAAGGTTTTCAAATGTTGTCTTAGTAAACATGGCTACTCGTCTTGGATCATTATATCCATTCATATAAGATGTAATGTCGGCACTAACGCGAGAATCACCTCCATTATACATATACATCACAACATAAAGAGGATTTTTTGTAGTTGTAAATTCTGCATTATCGCCAACAGAAGTCATCACACCCACTTCGTGAGCCACAGCCTCTTCCGCATACTTTTTCGCTAATGTTGGGTTTACATTGGCCATACGCATAGCTAATCTCAACTTTAACGAGTTTGCATACTTAATCCATTTTTCAACTTTTCCTCCGTATATATTGTCTGCATTTGCACTAAAATCACTTGTACGATGTGCTGTAAGTTTGGTTATAGCCTCGTCAAGTTCAGAAAGCATGGACTTATACACATCTTCTTGTGTATCGTAAGGTGCTTTTATATCTCCATCTTTACCTACTTTAGAATAAGGTATTGGCCCATAAGCATCCGTAACACGATGTAAGCTTGCCACCTTCACAATTTCTGCAACAGATGGAATTATGTCGTCTGTTGCAAGTCGTTTTACCTCATTGTAGTTAATGAAGACCTTTGGAATAATATCATTAAATGGCACGCGTGCCCAATCATTGGCAGGACTATATTGCGCAAAGTTTTTACCAGCGAATCCTGAATTAGAATCAGCAAAGTATCCTCCATAGCTACCACCCAAAAGACATTCTGTGAATTGGCAAGTGTTTTCTTGATTTGGAACAATCCATGCTTCCAAACTATCCATTGCACCCGCGATGTCGTATGCGTCACGTTGCATCTCTTCTTTTGTCGCGCCATAGGGATTACGGTTAAAGTCATCATACCCATCAGTACAACCTATGGCTGTCGTAAGAAGCATGCCCGCAGCCAAAGCAGGCAATCGCCAATTCCAAAAAGAAGGTTTCTCTTGAAGGTATAACCAATGTTTGCTTCTTGCAAACGTACATTGGTTGCACTATAAGTGTAATATTGTGGTATGCCGTCTGCTGCTCCAATGGCAGTATACCATGTTTCCGGATTGATGAAATTCTGTCCGTTGTTAACACTCACATAACCTTTATCACGAGCTGCAGCCGTAGCTTCTGATACTCCGTAGTAATCGAGTGCAGCCTGTGTGGCAGAGTAAGCGATACCGCCGAAACGAGCTGTCACCATGAAGCCAAAATGAAGGTTGCGCCAAGCGAAATCGTTGCGCCACGACATATTACACTTTGGAAGTACCGACCCTAATTTTATTTCCTCAACACTTGAGTTCTTATATACCTTGCCAGCAGGATCAACGTAAACCTTCCCCTTGTCATCGCGTTGTATGTCTGCCAACGAATATAGGTCGCCCAAGGTTCCGCCCTTCTTTAAGATGAAGTGTGCTGCGCCCAGACCCAGTTGGTCAAGTTTGTCAAGTGAAATAACGCTGTTGGTTCCTGGTACATTATATTGGGTAACCAACTCGTTAATCTTGTTTTCGTTCGCACTCAACGTGTAATTACTTTCCCATGAGAAATGTCCCCATTGATTATTGTAGCCCAATGCGAACTCCACACCACGGTTGCTTACATCGCCCGTCTGTATATACATTTTACTAAATCCTGACGAGGCAGATATTTTAGGGTCAAATGTTTGGTTAAAGGTTGAAGTGCTGTAATAAGTAACATTCAAATTAAAATGGTCAAAGAGTTTTGTCTGCAAACCCAATTCCCATGAATTAGTACGTTCGGGCTTTAAGTCATATACAGGATAAGCTGTCTGACTGCTCCAATGCTTGTTCGTTTCATCCCATTCGTACATTGGATTCGCATACCAACGTGGGAATGACAAACCTACACTTGCAAAAGAAGAACGCAGCTTAAGATAATTGATTTGTTTGGGCAACTTGAAGGTTTCTGACACAATCCACGAACCACCGACCGATGGATAGAAGAATGATTTCACGTTGGAGTGAGGCCCTGCCAACATCGAAGGCCAATCGTTACGACCTGTCAGGGTAAGATAATACTGACTCTTCCAGCCCAATTCCATACTTGCGAATACAGATTTCGTTTGATCGTGATAGCCGGCGGGTTCTGGCTTTAATTGCGTGCGATCAATCTGTGTAATGGTGAACACGTTGGGAATCAGTTTCTCGCTTATCGGTCCGCGTACACCCAACAAGTCTTCACACTGGTCTTGCAATGATGCGCCCAGGTTAGCATTCAACGACAACCTGTCTTCAAAGAAGCGCTTGTTTACCGTTGCCATCACATCTCCATAAGTCTGACGATTAGTTGTCTTTGAAATGCCATACAGTCCGTTTTCACTTCCCGTGAGCGTCTTGTTGGTAGTAGCGTAAAAACGCTCATCGTAACTCGATGCGTTGTGATCAATACGAATACGCGCCGACAAATTGAGCCATGAAGTAACCGCATAAGTTGCGCCAGCATTCATCATATAACGATGTTTCGATGTGGTGCGTGGTGTACGATAATTAATCCAATATGGGTTTTGCCCAACGAATTCACTGATTAAATCACCCCAATTTTGCACATAAATGCGTCGTTGACTGTCATATCGCTCAAACATAGCCATATCTTCGTACGAATTGCCACGAGGATAAAGATAGGCCGTAATCAGAGGGTTGTTGTATACACCCTGGTTAATCATGTTGCAATCGTTTTGCAAGATAAAACTTGCTCCCAAATCAAGAGTCAATTTATCATTGAGCAGATTAGTGGTGTTACGCGCCGTGAAATTATATCGGTTGTAATGGTTGTTGGGCACAATGCCATTAGCATTCAGGGCACTGGCCGACAAGAATGTCTGATTGCGATCCGTTCCTGTTGACAAGGTAACGGCCTCTGTTGTCACGATTCCTGTCTTCAGGTAATCTGTAACGGGATTGTAACCCTGATAATTGGCTTCATTGAGCAATTTGCCCCAGCTGTATGAATTCGCTCCATTCTCACGAAGCATGGAACCCGTTCCATACCGATTCTGAAAACGCGGCATAGCGAAAGCATCCGACAGCTCTGTTGTTTGCGATACCGTAAATACGGTTTTGCCCGCTTTTCCTTTCTTGGTGGTAATGACAATGGCACCGTTAGATGCCTTTTCTCCATACAGAGCAGCTGCCGCAGCACCTGTCAAGACCGACATGCTTTCAATATCTTCGGGGTTAATGTCCGCAATACCCTCAGAAGTACCACGCGAATCAAACTCCTTTCCGCCTTCTCCACCTGCATTGAGCATAGGAATACCATCTATCACATACAATACATTGCTTGATTGTGAGATAGAACGCATACCACGCATAACTACCTTAGAAGCGCCGCCAACACCAGACGAAGACGCATTGATGTTGACACCCGCTACTTTACCATTTAACGAGTTGATAAAGTTTGCGTCTTTGTTGGTCAGCAAGTCTTCTCCTTTTACTTGCTGTACATTGTAGCTCAAGGCTTTCTCTTCGCGCTTGATACCCAATGCGGTAACCACCACTTCGTTCAACTCTTTAGAACTTTCTGAAAGGACGGTTTGCGCTGTGATGTCAGTTGCTCTAAACTCTTTTGTCGCAAAGCCTACATAAGAGAACTCTATCATGCTATTCTTTGCTGCCGACAAAGCGTAGTTGCCATCTACGTCGGTAACGGTGGCATTCTTCGTTCCCTTCACTCTCACCGTAACACCTGGGAGCGATTCGCCATTCGCATCTGTCACTTGCCCTGTCACCTTGATGGTAGCCTGGTCTTGTGCAGAAGTGTTTACTTTAGTTTTAGGTTTCTCACTAATCAAGATGTGGTGGTCGGTAATGGTGTAATCGACGTTGGTGCCCTTGAAAAGTTCTTGTAAAAGATCGGACAACTTCATCTTGTTAGAACTTACTTGGACTACCTTCTTCAAATTGATGACATTTTGTCCATAGTCCACTGATTTGTTGGTCTGTTTTTCAATAGCAGTAATCAGAGTCTTCAGCGTTGCTTTGCGTTGCTGCAACTTGATGACTTGATTTTGTGCGAACCCTGCTGATGAAATAAATAACAATGCGCCAACCAAAAAAGTTTTGCTGAATGGCATCATCGTTAACCATGTTTTTTTAGCCTTAGGTTTCATTACTTTGTGTAAATAAAATAAATTATTAGTTTGTATATAGATTCTTTAATCGTGCGCATCCGTGATTGCTCTTCATGCCATCACCCCGATGCGGCCTCAATATTCACATGTTATTATTACATATTGCCTGCTTTGTGTCCTCCTTTCTTCACATTTAGTGTAATTGTATGTTGTTGATGAATATAATCTAAGTTTCCAGATATTTTCGTCAGCACTTTCATCACGTCGTCAATACCTTCATCTGCCCTGAAAGCCATGGTGAATTGTTGTGACAAATCAACCGCCGGAGTGGCCTTGATACTGACGTTGTATCGACGCTGCAAATCGGCAATAATCACTTTCAAAGGTGTTTGATCGAACAACAATTTACCATTCATCCATTGATTGTACTTCCCGCTGTCCACGCTACGCTTCGTCATTTTACCACTGATGCGATTGTACACGGCCTGTTCATCGGGCAACAGCGTCATGGCGATTTTGTCTTCATAAACTTTCACCTTTCCTTGTTCCAAGGTTGTGGTAACCAGTTCTTCGGCAGGGTAGGCCTTCACGTTAAAATGGGTTCCCAGTACCTTTACCTTCAAATTGCCCACATGTACGATAAAAGGCTGACTGCTATTTTTAGCAACGTCAAAATGTGCCTCTCCGTCTAAGTAGACATCACGCCGAGAAAAAAAACGATTAAAGCGTTGGGGATAAAACAAAGAAGAACCTGCGTTGAGGCGTACCTGGGTTCCATCGGACAAACGCAAGACTTTAGTTTGACCGTTTTCCACATGACATTCAGTGAGCATGGCTTGAGAAGCCATCTGGTTAGAAGCCATCAGCCAGGTACCCAAACATAAAGCAATGGGTAAGAAGATAACAGCAGCATACTTCAATAGCTTCAAACGAATTTGGCGAGCACGCTCCTGATGGCCGTAATGAGAACGAAGAGCTTGATTTCGCAGAACCGATTGCGACATGGCATCGGCGTTCATCACGTCATCGGTTTCATCCCAAACGCGCTTCAAGGCTTCGTCTTTCGCCTCTTTATCAGCATCGTCAATGAGCCACGCCATCACTTGTTGGCGATAGCGAGACGGAATGAGTCCATCTGCAAAATATCTAATGATTTTGTATGCGGTTTCCTTGTTCATGATTTAGGGTTTTACTCAATAGACAATAATAACGGCCAACACACGCAGTTAAAAGATGTTAAATAAAGGTTTGTCGATAAACCACAGCCTTTCTGTACCACAAAAGGGTGCATCCTGTGAAGATAAAAGCTGAACATCATCCTGGTAACTCATTTGATTTTATTTTGACAAAGAACCTCTTCATATTTTGCGTATTTGTAAACAGTTGCTTATTGGGGCACAAATTCGCCAAGCATTTGTAAATTTTGTATTGATCTACTACTCAACATATTATGAATTTTTGCGGCCGTTTTGGACTTGCATTTCATACCTTTTTAGGGCAAAAGCATTGCGTTAAGGATGTTATTTGCATGCTTTTTACAGGTTAGTGCATGTAGATTGCTCATCAAAGTCATGTAGGTTGAGCAGAAAACTCATTGCTTTTGCGCCAAAAGTTGAATTTTCTTACCCGTTCAACTCATTTTTTGCATGCCGTTTGCCTATTAATTTTTTCTAGATTGAAAGTTTGAACTGCCCGTTTTTACGGATGTTTTTGTGATAAAAAATTAACTTTTCATGCGGAATTTAGGCAACACACGAAGATTTACACTATTACCGACGGCTCGTTTGGCAGCAACTCATCACGCCGGCCAAGCAGTTGCTTTTCAACACGAAGGGTTTGTAAAATCAATGTAATATTTTTTAAGATGTTGTTTTTTATCGTATATTTGCGCAAAAGAATACTTATAATCACCTTTCAATGTCTAAGAAAATAATAACGGTAGGGCAAACCAACCCCCAGGATATCGAATGCTTAAAAGCATACGATATGCTATTTACACGTTATTATGCCAAGGTGAGAAATTTCGTTTATGCCATCATCAAAGACGAAAATGAGGCTGAAGACATTGCGCAGGATATCTTTCTTAAATTGTGGATTCAACGCGATAAAATAGGTATTGTTGACAATTGGGATGCCTATTTGTTCGCTATGGCACGCAACTGCACACTGAATGCCCTCAAACAGAAAGTGCATGAACACAATTTAAGAGCTTACCCGGAGGCGGGTATACCCGAAGAAAATTCTTTGGAAGAAATGATTTTCAGTGAAGAACTCAAGGCGATTCTCGAAAATGTTATCAGCAAAATGCCCGATCAGCGGCGCAGAGTATTCACCATGAGCCGATTGCAAGGCATGACAAATCAGGAAATCGCACAAGCCTTGCACATCAGCAAACGCACCGTAGAAACGCATATATCGGCTGCATTGGCACAAATCAGGCGAGTTGTGACGATGACTGTCGTGTTTCATTTCCTTGTTTCGTAAAGAGAAACAAAGGTGTTCATCCCTGTCAAGCACGGGCCTTCTTATGGATGCGGCAAAGAACGGCAAGCACTCATGGCCCAGCTAAACCGCACAACCACTTGCCTCATAGAAGCGTTGACGAATGATGCCAACGCTTATGCCTTCACTATCAACACGGTAGCGTATGCAGCCATTCCCTCCTGACGACCCACAAAACCCATGCGCTCACTGGTGGTAGCCTTGATGGAGATGTTGTCTTCATCGGTTTGCATGAGCCTAGCCAAACAACTCTTCATGGCGGGTATGTGAGGATTAATCTTGGGCTGTTCGGCACAAACGGTGGCATCGACATTACCAAGTTGGTACCCTTTGGTGGCGATGAGTGCCATGGTTTTCTGCAAAATCACCTTGCTGTCCATGTTGAGGGTTTCAGCAGAGGTATCGGGAAAGTGATAACCGATGTCACGCATGTTGGCTGCTCCAAGCAAAGCATCGCAAATGGCATGAATCAACACATCGGCATCGCTGTGTCCCAACAGTCCCATCGAAAACTCTATCTTGATGCCACCGAGCCAAAGGTCGCGCCCTTCCACTAATTTGTGGACATCATAGCCAAAACCAACACGAAAAATAGGATGCATAAGGAAGAAGTTTTTTAGTTGACAAGTTGACGAGTTTACGAGTTGACAAGTTATCTATATTTCAAGTTGTCTAGTTTTTCTGTTTATCTAGTTTTCCTAGATTTCCTAGGATTTCCTAGGTATTCTAGATTTCCTAGATTACCAGTTTACAAGTTGATAGCCTTGCTAATTACTCCCCTCCCCTTTGGGGAGGGGTTGGGGGAGAGGCCGTAGAGGGGTTGGGGGAGAGGCTGTTTATCTCCTAAACAAGTCTTTAATCCCATCCATATCAAAGTTCAATGAGAAGCGAAGAGTCTGGTCAAGCGGGTTACTCTTCGCCATGGCAATCACGTAACCTGCATCCAACGAGAACACACTCATCTTGAAACCGGCACCCACCGTAAAATATTTTAAGTTACCTTTATTCTCCGCTTGATGATGGTAGCCTGCTCGCAAGGCGAACTGATCGTGATAAACATACTCGGCACCTACGCTCCATTGTATTTCCTGCAACTCTTCTTTCGCGCCATTGGGGGCATCGCTGAAGCTTTTGAAGATGCCGCTGATGCTCGACACATCATAATATTCTTTCTGTACACGCTCCTGATAGTCCTCCGTACTCTCGCCCTCATTCTGTTTTGGGTAGGTGGGTACCAACAATTTGTTGGCATCGGCAGCCAAGGTAAACCGGTTATATTCATCGATGGGAATCATCAGAGAAGCACCCAACCGCATGTTGGTGGGAATGAATTCACTGTTGTCGCTACCACCAAAAGTTATCTTACTACCGATGTTTGAGATGTTGAGACCGATGCCCAACTGACTTTCACGTTCCCCAAGGTTGATATAATTTTGATAATAGGCCGAGATGTCTGCGGCGAAAGCCGAGCCAGGAGTGGTTTCATCCTTAAAGTCGTAAGTTAAGTCAGAGTAAATCCAACGCACGGCTGCGCCTAATGAAAAACGCTCACTCAACATCAACGAGTAGGCTACATCCAATGACATTTCGTATGGGTTGATGGTCATCCCGCCCCCTTTGCCATCTCTGTCAGCATTGGTAGTCACTTCGCCCAGTGAGAAATAGCGCAGCGAACCAGACACGGCACTATAGTCACCAATGCGATAGTAGCCTCCCAGGTAGGCTAAATCGATGTCGTTGACCAACTGTCGGAGCCATGGTGTGTAGTTGAGTGCCACACCAGCACGACTGATGGTGAAGGGATATTTGGCCGGGTTCCAATATTGTGAAACCACGTCAGGATCGGTAGCCGCTCCCACATCACCCATGCCGGCCGAGCGAGCATCAGGTGCAATCATTTGTGAGGTGACCGATGAGTGGACTGGATTAAACATGTTTCGTTTGTCTTGTGCTGACAATGTAATGGCAAAGCAGACAAACAGCAGCATGCAAAATATTCTTGGAAATGTTTTCATTCTGTTCAGTAACTCTTTTCTGTTATTGATTAAAAACGCACGGGATGGTTAATTATTGCCTATCACGATGAGTTTCTTCGCTTTGGAAACCTTCTGACTGCCCTCAGAAGAGAGTGACACACGATAGAGATAAACGCCGGTTTGCAAGCGTGCCCCACTATCAACTATCAAGTCCCAGTCAACGGTATAAGCATCATTTGTACTCACGCCACGTTCCTGATGCTTCCACAGTTGGCGACCACTCATGTCAAATACGTCAATTTCCACATCCACCTGTGCGCCCACCCTATCGTGGTTGATGATGAAGGTCGTTGTGGTGCGTGCGGGATTGTTCGTGCAATCAACAGAAAACAGGTTGGGTTGCATACCCTTGACGACATGGAATGTCAGTTCTGCGGTCGAAGAATTGTTCAGAACATCCCAGGCTCTGAATTGCAACTTGTGTGGACCAGGAGCCAATTCGGGGATGTTGAAATACGTGGTTCCGGTGGTATAGCTGCCAAAGTCGTACACGAAATTGTCGTTGAGGTTATACGTTTTTGACAT
>QWCJ01000780.1_pt1 | contig 16228 bp, 9 predicted proteins | sample 1972501 | NCBI WGS metagenome assembly QWCJ01 (sample SAMN09866711, study PRJNA288562) | Human vaginal metagenome isolate term2_vaginal, whole genome shotgun... | isolation source: vagina | host: Homo sapiens | place: USA: California
ACAGAAGGAAGTCATAAAAGCGAGATGAGCCGATTTATGCTGCAAATGTTAGTGGAAAGCGGACATCCTATCCAAAAAATTGCGATGCTCTCTGGACAGGAAATCAAACACCATGAAGCCCACCCCATTGAGAAGAAGGAAATGGTCATGGAGGTGTTGTACAACATGAACCAAATTTCACCAACTGCGATTAACAGATATATGAGATGTCAACTGCAGTTTTATTACAACACTATTGCAAAACTCTACGAACCAGAGCCTGATAACGACATTGATAACCGCATGTTCGGAAACATCTTTCACAGAAGTGCAGAACTCATTTATACGTCTTTACAACAAGAGAGCGAGTGGATAGAACCCACGCAGCTTAACAAATTAAGAACCAAAAGTCAGCTACTCGAAAGATTTGTGGATCAAGCCTTTTATGAAGAAATTTACAAATCAAAAGACAAGGTACGCCCTATTGAATATAATGGTCTGCAACTGATTAATCGTAAAGTGATTATCGACTACCTAAAACGACTGCTGAAAATAGACGAAGCCTTAGCTCCTTTTAGGATTCTTTCGTTAGAAGAAAGGGTTAATACAACGATTTCTTTTGAGACTGCACAAGGATTGAAGACCATCACTGTGGGTGGCATTATCGACAGGTTGGACGAAGTTACCGACCCAGACGGCACACATCGCATACGAGTCGTTGACTACAAAACGGGGCGACCAACAACTTCTGTACCGACAGATGTAGAAGATATCTTTAGTGACGACAACCTAACAGAGAAGCACAAAGATTATTATCTACAAACCTTTCTGTATGCCAACATTGTAAGACAGCATCAAGAGCTCAATCCACATGGCTTGCCTGTCAGTCCCGCCCTACTCTTCATACAGCAAAATCCGGGTGATGACTTTGACCCGACACTGCTCCTATCAAAAGAAAAAGTGAGCGACATCGGTACTTACAGCTCGGCTTTCAGCAAACACTTACAACAAGTACTGACCGATATATACGATTCATCTCACCCCTTACTTACAGATAAGTTACGAGAAGGATGTCAGAACTTCTCGTCAAAGGCATCGCACATTAGCCACTTTTGTGGGATGCTTTTGAAGAAGTCTATCCATATATATTGAGTTATTCTCATTCAGGCACATATATTACCTGTCCATTATCTAATTCATATGCTATTCCTATTTTTTTTCCCTTGGTACCGTCGGCATTACTTTGATCGTTGGAAGGAGTATAACGTTCTATCTTTTTACCTTTTTTGGTAATAATCTCCATATTTTCCTTACCTGGATTTTTTACCATCGTAAAATCCTGACTGCTGAACATCTCTGGCATCTTGTACCGTGTTACCAATGCCACCATGAGAGCCACGGCAAAGACCATAGACACGTCAAACAGATTGCCCACCACACTCATGGGATTAAAATCTTCATCGTTTGAAGATGATGCATAACGGCGACGTCTTCTCATACCCTCTCCTTGTTTTCTAAGATTAAATCTGCCAAGAACTCTAATTGCGTGCGCTGCTGCATGAACCAACGCCGCTTAACCTGCATTGTTATCATGCCTACGCCAGCCGAGAATAATCCTACGACGGTTGTGGCAAAAGCCACTTGCATATTGTACGCCATAGAAGCAATGTCGCCTGTTGACAATCCTACAAGAGCAGGTCCCATGGGAATAAGCGTTCCCATAAGTCCCAACTGTGGTCCTAATTTAGCCAACAAGGCAGGCGTGCCTATCTCTTTATTATAATCTATTTCAAATTGTGAAAGCAACCTCTCAATGTGTTGCTCGCTTCCTTTTGCGTCTAATATGCGATGCGCGTAAACCAAAAGAGGCGACGTTCTTTGCGTAGGCAGCTGCTCTTTGAGTCTGGGCAATCCATCGACGGTAAGAGTGTCGAAATGCTTTTCAATGACACGCAGCGTATGTCGCATGCCAAGATACTGTCCGAAGAATGTCCCTAACAAAAGTAATGCTCGGATAAAGAGCAACAATAAAATTACGATGACAGGAATTAAAAGTCCTGTGGTAATCCAAAAAAGAAAATCTGAAATATAAGTCATATTTGTTTTTATTTAGTTTTCAATCAAGATGTTTTTACAATCATGTATTTATCAATGTCCTATTTTATTTTAATGTAACGTATCAATGCCCCTAAGAAAACGCCCAGTGCAAGAAACAAAGCCACTCCAGCCGTAGCGAACCAATTAACTGGCGAATTGCTATTTTGTGGCGTCGATACCCGAACCGTTGCCACGACGGCAATCATTGCCACGATTAAATTTGAGAGGAAAAGCATTTCTAAGCGTACGTCTCTATCGCCTAAAAGTCTTCGCAACAGAAAAGTGAGCAATGGTATGGATACGACAAATACTGCCGCCAATACATATGCTATGAGCGTGAACGAGAGGCCGGGCAAGCCAAAGATGCACTCAACCAGCATGACAAAAACAACAGGAAAGATTGCAAAGCCTGGCCACCATTGTAATATAGCGTAATATATTTTTTGACGAAACGTAGCAGCCTGTGGCATCTTTGTCTTTTCCCGCGCTGCAACCATACAAAAAAGCAATTGGACAATAATGTCTACTGAGAGTATGACAGCCATATTTTGCATGATTGGCTCAGAAGCGAACCATTCGGCTATGTGCGTACGCGATTGGTTAATGGCGATAGGCCATGTACTTATCGTAAACACTGCTATGAGCATGGTGTATACCGCAATTCCTTTCCACGTTCCAAAGGTTTGCTTCAATAGAAAATTGAAGCAAACCAATAACATAAGAATAGCTATGACAGTAACCATTTTATCAATTTCATTGTTATTTTTTTTTGCTCTTTGCTGATACTGAAAATTATCTATGATGGATTTTTAACTTGTTTTTTAAGTCAAGATGTATTCTTATATAATTTAATCAACTCATAAGATGGTATTTTTCAGAAACAGCCTTCCTTCATTTTTATCGCATTTTACGATTGCGGCGCACAATGAGTACAACAGCAATTATAGCAATAAGTACGACAATGATAATAACCATACCATTTACGGAGTCAGAGGTAGTATTCTGGTTGTCAGACAGAGTTTCCTTCTTCATGGTCATACCCTGTTTGCCATCAGTAGCCTTCTCTCTTATTTGATTAATGTTTCGGAGATATTGTTGCTGTTGAACGGCATTGTCCGCTCCCTCCTTCGCGATAAACTGACGAAGTTTATTATTGTTACACACAAATCCTGAACATGAGGGTTTAAAGCGGTTTACTAAGTCCATGTGCCGCGAAGCCAAGGTCTTTATTTGTTCGTGCGTAGGTTTCCACATTCCTTTGCGCGCGCCTTCCAGCATCACGGCCGTTATCTCTTCAAGAGCTGCAGGATTTTTTTGTTCAAAATACTTCTGTATTCCTACTTTATATTCGTCTTTGATGTAAACTTGATAAATTTTATTCCAAAACTGTTGGTCAATCACGTTGGTACGCATCACGTTCCAACCAAAAGTGTTTTGTATGGTTTTGGCAAACTCATCAGCACCCTCTTTTCCGCTCTTGATATGCTCTTTGATGTAAGCAGGATTGAAGATGGTAGTCCGGCTCTCTATGCCCACCGCCTCTTTCAAATCTTGCATACGCATATTGTAATGATTGCGCATATCACTAATGTAAGCATCGGGTTCTTTTCCTGTTGCCTTGGTGACGGCTATGTTGAGCCCGCCCATAAACTCATAAACATGGTCTAAGCTTAATGCTCCCCATAAGTTACTTTGTCGCGGTTGAACGATGACGTCCGTACGAGTAAGAGCAGCTTCGAAGGCATATTGTTTAAAATCCTCCCACTCTTTGTCATCACCATAGAAAGCTCCCATATTATTAAGATAGGTATCCGCTATCTCTGAACGGTTTTCCCATTGGTCGCTACTCATTACCATCGACTGTATGTTGGTGCCATAACTGCCATTTACTCCGCCAAACACCCGTCGCGCAGCCATGCTTCGTGCTTCTTTTGGTGAAACACCTTTCTCTGTCAGCACTCGCTCGGTCTCCTTTACTCCCTCGCTTACCATGTTTTCATACTTATCATCATGAGCAGCGGCGGCCATTTCAACAGCCCTGTTGATTAAGAACAAACGTGATGCGGCTAAGTCTCGCAACTGTCCGGAGGTCTGTACAACTACATCTATGCGCGGACGTCCTAACACTTTTGACGGAATAAGCTTGATGTCTGATATGCGTCCAAAGAAGTCACGAACGGGTTCTACCCCCAAAAGGTATAAAATCTGTGCAATAGATGCGCCTTGTGTTTCAATAAACTCACTACTCCAAAGCGTAAAGCTCACTTTTCTTGGAATGCTGTCATGGTGATGTTGCCGATACAGGGCAATGGTATTTTCTGCCAGTTGTTTACCTTGTTCCCATGCAGCTTCGCTGGGAGTTGTTTCGGCATTAATGCTATACATGTTACGCCCTGTTGGCAATGTGTTGGGATTCGTCACAGGATCGCCACCCGGTGAAGGTGATGTATACCCACCATTCATTGCGTTAAGAATGCTTCTCAATTCCATTGCGGGACTTTGTATCAGTAATTTGTGGTATTTCGCCACGTTCATAATTGTTCGTTCGGCTTCTATAACAGCAAACGCGAAATCCTTTTCATGAGATGAGAACGAAGGCTTTTGCATTCTCATGCCACCCATTCCCATTCCTTTTGGCATATTTCCTTTCATGGAATTCATGTTCTTTTTCATGCCTTTAGCCATCGGTGACTTTTTACTCATGCCTTGCATCATAGCCATCATACTGGATGGCGCATTAAGTGCCTCGCAAAGATGATGTGCTTTTTGCAATTCGGCAGGAGCGATACCTAATACTTGGCACACCATTTTTGGATTGCCAAGAGAAGGGTTTGCAAGAAGTTTATCTACTAACTTCTGAGCGGGGTAAAGATAACGTTGTACGAACAAAGAACGTTGTTTCATCATGACATCAGACGCTCTCCCCTTTTGCTTGTCTACTGCGAATTGCGCATATGCAATAGGATCGGCACACATAGCCATAACCGTAGAGTGCAAGCCTTGGGTATCATAAGGTACTCCCAACGTGTACAAATGCCCACCGATCTTTTCGGTTGCCAATTCTTCAATAAAGTTGTCTACCTGTTGCATCTGCTCTTCATTGTACGGCCGCTTAAGGTTCGCATCTAATTGCAAGTCGCGGTGAATGCCCATTTTCACAACCATCGCCTTCACTTGCAAGGCTGTTTCCGTTATACCAGGAAGTTTTTTAGCCACTTTAGTATGATACACATCCATTTTATCCAATAATGCCTTGTACATAGTGCGTACGTCATTTTTCATATAAGGCTGTGTAAGATAGGTTTGCAAGCAAGCATACGAACGGCGTTTGGCGATAACCCCCTCGCCAACATTGCCTACTGTGTATATATATATATGAGGAATTGAACCCACTAATCTATCGGACCAGTCCTCATTGCTCAAGGCAATTTGCTTTTTTGGCGTAAACTCCATGCTGCCATGTGTGCCAAAATGCACCAACACATCAGCCTTGAAAGCATGTTGCATCCACAAATAAGACGCGATGAAAGCATGAGAGGGAGCCGCATCTGTTCCATGTACAATCTTGAAGGAGTTACCCTCTGTGCTAACAGCGAGTTGAGGCATGAGAACAATATTGCCCAACTGTATGCGCGGTATAGCCAATTCACCTTTGTCTGTCGCTAAGTAATTACCGGGAAATTCTCCATTCTTCTTTACTACTTCCTTATATTTCTCACCAACAATAGACGCCTTTACCCATTTATTATATTCCTCTTTATTTACCAGTGCAGGATGCCCTGCATGAATGAAATGAGCGATGGTGCCTTTGGCATATGTACCCAAAACCGCTCCTTGCTGTTGAATGAGTTTTTCAAGTTCCTCTGCTGATGACGGAAGACCTTGCACATTATACCCCTGTTGCTTCATGGTGGTGAGCAAATTGAACAATGAAGAGCAGACGTCCATACCACTTGCTGTTAAGGCATTTTGGCCAGGCCCCTTGTAATAATAAATGGCAACACGTTTTTTGCTGTTTGGTATATTTTTCAAGCGAATATAATTGTTTACCGTTTTCACAAAAGTGTTCAATCTGTCGGGTATCGCATCTACATAATCAAGACCGTCTTTTCCCTTATAATGAGCGAAAAGAGCAAACGGACGGATAGCTCCATCTATCTCTGGCATAGTTACGCTTTGCGATAAAAATCCCCCCATCATTCCCTGTTTGTCATTACGCCAATCCTTCTCTGGTTGGTTTACGTTGAGCGGGGCGAACAAGGGAATGTTCTTTTGCTGCAAGAAAGCTACCAAGTTATCACCAACTCGTCCATGTGCCATATTGATAACTGCACGCAGAGGAATGCTGTCAGCATGTCCCTCGTCTATAAATTTTCGAATGTCGTTAACAGGATAAACATTATTTCCTGTTTGTTCCAATCGTGCAATCAACGAGGTAGGTTCGCCCATCGGACCCATGACCACTATTGCCGGTGCGCCTTCGTGCCACAACCCTTGTTTTTTTAAATAAGCATTGTATTCTTTTACAGAGTTAAACTGCAAATCATCGGCAGCCTTATCCTCTGTTTTCGGACGATGATGCAACAGCCCAAGTATATGTTCTACCACAGGTTGTGGCGTTGGAGCTCTGAAGATTTTAGCATCAATGTATTTGCGTACATACAAGGCGAGATTACGGCGCTGTTCACCAGTAAGTTTTAATCCCATGGCTTGCACAAACACCATGTCGTACTTGTTGAGCTCGTCAAGATTTTCTGCACTTAAATTTTCTATCTTAATCATTCCATTGTCGTTGGCGCGACTAATTTGAGCAAGTTCAATGGCTTGATAATTTACAAATGCAATACGGGTACGTGAGAACCAATGATTCCAACCCCATGTTGCCAAAATGATGACTATTATTGTAATAGCGGCAATGATAATTTTCTTTTTCATTATGTTCTAATATGATTATAGCTTGAGCATATCTGCAATATTAATAGAAATCGTAGCAACATAAGTACGACCATTTTGTGGATATTGTAATCCTGAATCAACAGCTTTGTCCTTATAGTTCAGCAAATTATCAATCATGACACCGATAGTAATGCCATGGGGTAATTGCGAGCGCAAGTTGAGCGAACAGATAGTGCGTGCATCAAAATCTTCTCGCGTGAAGCTCTCAACGACTTTACCTGTCTGCTCATCTTTATTACTTTTGTAAGTGTAGGTAGAGAGAGCCGACACCCAGTTGGTGTAGAGTGACAATGTTTCAGTCGTCTTTCCCCATTTCTTTGAATATACGGCACTTAACTTGGCGCTATGTGGACGCAGCCATGACAGGTTATATCCATTTTTCTTATTATAATCGGTAATATAGGTGTATGCTCCCGCAAGTTGCAGCCCCCAGACAAACTTGTAATTGGCCGTCGCCTCCACCCCAAACGTCCTAACGCTGTCGGCGTTTTCCCATCTCATGTCCATGTTTTTTTCTGGATGAACATACGCATAAGTTATCTTGTTGAGATAATTATTATAGTAAGACGACAGGGAAAGGTTCAACCCATTCTTATCATATTCGACAGATGCGGACAATTGGCTTCCCACTTCAGGTTTCAAGTTAGGATTGCCGTACATTTGTATAAGTCCACCCATGGTCCATTCTTGATACAACTCTTTTAAGTTGGGTGCACGATACCCTTGTGAATAGCCTGCACGGGCAGTAAGAAACGCCCAAGGGCGATACATGACTGATAGTTTGGGTGTAAAGTGCAACTTATATCTTGTAACCTTGTCGGCACGCACGCCCGCCACGATGTTCAGTTGCCGCCACGGTTTCCAGTCTTCCTGCAAACAGCAAGAAAATTGACTTGTGTGCATTTGTGCGGTGTCTGGCAGGAAATAATGTTTCAAGTCTTCGCGAACATAGTCAACACCTGCGCTTATGGTGTGTTTTCCTAACGTACCCGAATAATACAGTCTTCCCGTTGTGTTGATGTTGCGATACACATGTTCTTTCAGGTCTACCTTGTCAAACACATTGGTCTTCTGATAGTCGTCACGTATCACGGTCAGCTCTATGTTCTGATTGCTGGATGGTATGTATGACAGTTTTCCGCTCAAAGTCAAATCCGTGTAAACCTGATGCAGTTTTTTGTACTCATTGCTCGGACGCCTGTTGTTATAGTACGAGCCCCGAAAATCTGCGCGTAGCTGTTCGTTGAACACATATGACAATTTTTGAGAGACATCCAATATGCTGTATCCGTGAATGGTAGACTGGTAAGCAGGCAGGGTATCACGTTTAACCACTCCGTTAGACAAACGTGTCTCACGCACCTTACCGGTACTGTCGGCAATGATATACGACTCACGCTTGCGATACCCGAACGAGGTGAGTGCTGAAAAGTTCTTACGGTTGACACCTGCCGAAACCGAGTACATCTCACCGTTTCGCCCTGCATATCGGGTGGAAACGCGAGCGGTAACGGGACGGAAACCTTTGCGTGTAATGATGTTGATAACACCCCCAATGGCTCTGCTGTCGTATAAGGTGGCAGCAGCTCCGCGCACTATCTCTATCCGTTCAATGTCGTTTACGTTAAACCTGCCGTAATCTATGTTGTTGGCACCACCCTCTCCACTGATTCTCTCACCGTCGAGCAAAAAGAGTACCGCCTTTCCGCCCAGACCCTGGTAAGTGATTTCGGTAGCTTGTGACATGTCATTGTACGAGAATTGCAATCCTGGTAATGCCGTTTGCAGCAGTGTGGTAAGGTCTATGGCGTTTATCGTTTCTATTTCGCGCCGTGAGATAACTCGTGTCAGCACAGGCATGTCTTTTAATGGGCGGTCACTACGGGTGCCTGTTACAACCACTTCGTTCAGGTTGGTGCGCGAGGGGAACAGCGTAATGCTGGCGTTTTGACCGGGGCGTGCGATGATATGTTTGGGCTGAAAGCCTACATACGAAGCAGTAATGTCATAATTACGATTTTCGTTGACCGTGATTTCAAACATGCCTTTGCTATTGGTTCCTTGCTTAATGGTAGTGCCAGAAACCGCAATGAGTGCTCCTGGCAGCGGACTGTTGCATTCATCGGTTACCTTTCCACGAATGGTATAGCGAGAAGATGCAGCGTCGGCTTTGGCAGAGGTCGTGACAAATTGGAGTATTGCGAATAAGCAGAGCAAGAATATTTTGTTCATGAAAACAATGAAAAAAAATAGATGAGCGTTACCTACCTTTGATGGTTTGTTTGTTTCTCACCTTATTTATTATATAGTGAGCGATATTGCGGTGAAAGAAGTATAGGTGACAATGCCTTTCCGAGGATGGACATTCGGTTTGATAGGTTGCTGCCTTGATAAAGCAAAAAAGCCACCTCTCATGCCCTTATCAGCAGAATGAAAGGTGGTTATCTTCACAAGGGTTTACTTTTTTCTAACAAACTTGTAGTCAAATGACACTTGTTTCTTCTTTCCAGTCGCATCAGTAATGTCTGTGAACTTGATGGCTGCAAAACTTCCATCCTTGAATTTTACAATAAAGATGCGCCCTTTGTTTGCCATTTCATATTGCCCCATCCCCGCACGACGCATATACTTGTGCAGATTAGGATTAGAAAATCCCTTGCTGTATCCCATTGTCGGAGGCATCTGCATCATACCTGCCATATCTACCAAAATCCATACAGGCTTGTCTGGTGTCCATGTTCCACCCTTGGGAAGTTCAGTGATTTGGTCAAGAGAGGTGGTATCCTTACCTGCAATCATTACTTCACCACCATTGGTCATGGGGTCATACAAGTGGAAAGCGATATGCCACTTCTTTGGTTCGTTATTTGCACGCTCGGGTATCGTTTTGGTAATCTGTTGCATTTCGCCCGTTTGCCGGTTCATCATGCCATACACCCATTCACGATAATCTGTCTTGGTTTCTTGCTTGCCGCTTTCCAAATCAATGTAAACCCACTTGTCGTAGTTGGTCATTTGTTCTGCTTGCAACAAAATATCGACATGCTTGCGAATCGCATTTTGTTCTTCTTTCTCTTTCTTTTGGGATAAATCCTCCGATTTGTCACACGATGTCCATGTAAAGACCATGGCTGTAAGGCCCAAAAACAGGGCGGTAGTCATTTTTTTCATTTTAATAATTATTTAACTATGAGTGTTATAAATTTGGTTGCAAAGATACGAAGATGAAAAAAAATGCAAAATACCTATTTTTATGTATTTTGATCACTTGTAGATAAGCTGATAAAATGATTTTTTAGAGAAATAACTATTTGTAGGTAGAAGAAAAATGAAGAGCCTTAATATAAGGTGACAACATAAAGGACATAGATTAATTATTTTATAAGTTTTATGTCTAACAAGCTAACAGCTTGACAAACAGCACAATGTCTCAACAGTTTTACATTTATACCTACAAATAGGTATGCCTGAGTAACGTCACAATTAGTAGGTATTGCTCATTATATTGATAAGACGTACTTTTGCAACACAAATGTACCATAACTCAAATATGCGTACCGCATTTGGTTTGCGTACTATTATAGAGATTCATTTAAACTTTTACAAAATAACAATTAACATGAGAAAAATTTTACTACCTGCTCTTTTGGCAGTATTGTGTTTAGGTGTTAACGCCCAAAGTAAGAAAGCACCCAATTATTACAGAGCTATTCCAACAGTTCACACGCATCGTCTTGCGCAATGGAGTACGTTCGGAGGTGATGAAGTCTTTAAATATAAATATGATGACTATGGCTTTCTGACAGAAGTAGAATCTACCGAAGAGGATAAACTAACAGAAATCATCAAGTTCGCTTATGATCCGAATGGCTATTTGAAAGAAGAAACACGCTATACCGTCAAGCCAGATGGCGGACAGCGAGAAGACCGACGTGACGTTTACGATCGTGACGACAATGGATTTATCAAGACCTATCACAGATACACGTTAAAACCGGATAAAGAGGGGAATCTTGTATTGATGGAAGACGTACGTTCTACATACGAGTACGATGCACAGATGCGCGTGATTAAAACCAATGACGTGCAGTTTGACGAGAAAAATCTGAAATTGGAAGATTTCGCAGATCGCCATACCACCATTACTTATGATGACAAGGGACGTGAGCAGACCTTTAGTTTTATGATGAGCAACGGCAACAATGTATGGAAAGAAGTGTTTGAATACGATAACAACATTGAAGACCGCATGGTAGGTTTGAAATATATTCCAGGAGAAGAAGCGACGGAGGGCACAACCATGGAGCTAAAGTATGTGTACGATGACAATGGAGACATCACGAACACAGGAACAGAAGATTTCCCTTACACATTCAGCTATGGCGATGAAGGCGATGAACAGTACGATGCCGCACATACGTTCATTCCTTTGGCGCAATCAGAAGGAGACCGCCTTTACTTAGGTCCGCGCAACTGTTTGTACTTCAACCATCTTCCGCTCAACAAGGCTTTTAAGCATGTTCCGTTGAGCGAAACTCCAGATGATAACGAATGTAGTTATGAAGACAACACGGCAGTAGAGAAGAAAACTAATGGCATTGCAGAAATTACCCATGACCAAGCGAACATAAGCTTTAGCAATGGCTGCTTAATCATTGAGGGAGCAACAAACAATGGCACGGAGCAAGTTTGCGTGTACAGCGTAACAGGACAATTGGTGGCAACCCATGCGGTAAGAGGCAACAAGACTATCTTCCTAAACACGCTGCCTGCTGGCGAATATATAGCCAAAATAGGAAGAAAAGTTGTCAAATTTTCAAAATCTTAACACATCGCAACAGTATATGGCAGGGGAACTTACGGCAATGAAGCCGTACCCCCTTGCCGTTACTTTATTTCCATACTTACGCAAGGAACACTCGTGTGCCTGCAAAAGAAATCAACAATGAAGAAAACCCTATTATTCGTTTTAATCGCCATTTCCACCTTGGCCAATGCCAATCCCATCGGAAAGCAAGAGGCCATGAAGCTGGCCATGCGATTTTTGAAGCAAAAACAATCAACGACAAGCACTCGTGCAAGATCTCAGCGCAACCAGTTGAAAATGGTCATGCAGTGTCCCAACGCTTATTATGTTTTCAACAATGGTAACGGGCAAGGCTTTGTCATCACGTCGGCAGACGATCGGACAGACGCTGTCTTGGGATATGCCTATACGGGAAAGTTTGACGTAAACAACATTCCCGTGCAATTGAAAGACCTGCTCAGTTTGTATGAACACGAGGTAAAAACAGCTGTCCGTCTGCGGTTAAAAAACCTAAAAACCACTCCCGAAACCCGTGCGGGATTAAGCGTGAAACGCTCCATTCGTCCGCTCATCGAAACACGTTGGAATCAAGGAGCGCCCTATAATGATGCCTGCCCGATGGGGGCATTTGAACGAACGGTAACAGGATGCGTCGCAACAGCCATGGCACAAGTGATGTATTATCATCAATGCCCACAAGGAGAAACCCTCGACACGATACCCGGCTATAAGAGCCCGAAGATAGGAAAGGTTTTGGACACGCTGCCCAAAACGACATTCGACTGGAAAAACATGCTGCGAACGTATGACGAGAATGCCAATCGGGAGCAGAAAAACGCCGTGGCGAAATTGATGAAATATTGCGGTGTCTCCACGGAAATGGACTATGCCACCGCCAAGCAAGGGGGCTCGGGAACGATAGCCGTTGAGTTGCCATACGCACTGACACACTATTTTGGATACAGCAAGGCGGCACGCTATGCCGACCGTAGTGGATATACCTCAAAGACATGGAACAACATGATTTACGAGGAATTGAAAGAAGGTCGCCCCGTTCTGTATGGTGGTGTAACACCAACTGGAGGTGGACACGAATTCGTATGCGACGGATATGAGTCGGGCGATTACTTTCACATCAACTGGGGATGGAGCGGCTTGTCTGATGGTTATTTCCGCTTGTCTGTTCTCAATCCAGACCAACAAGGAATAGGATCGTTTGAGGGCGGATATTCATTGAGTCAGTGTGCCATTTTAGGTGTTAAGCCGAATGAAGGTGAAGAGCAGTTGGACGCCATGACGGTAATAGACCTACACATGCGGGGACTTAGCCAAATGTCGAGAAAAAGTATTGAGCAAGGTTTTAAAAAACTCAGTATGTCTTACGAGGTATTCAATTACATGCTGTTGCCTTTTGAAGGTAAAATGGGCGTGGGCTTATATAAAGACGGTAAGTTGATGAAGGTGGTGCATGAGAGCGAACTTATCTCGTACGAGCCAATCACCCCTAAAAGGACTTTCTATAAGGCAATCTTGAAAGACTTTGGCGCAGGACTTAAAGGTGACTATCAGTTGTTGCCCATGTGCAAAGACAAAAAGTCAAATACCTGGCAACTTTGCCCTGGCTCAGAGAAATCGGTATGTAACTTACATATTACAGAAACCCAGCTGAATGCTTCCATCATCAATCCTCAAACCATAGACTTGAAATTGGTTTCCATTGACATGCCAAAAGTCATCAAGACGGGCAGAACCTATACGGCTATGGCAAAAATAAAGAATGTTGGTCCCGACTTTACAGGCTCGTTAAGTTTTGTTTTCGGCAACAAACGCTCGGTATTGGGCTTATCCATAGCACCACGCGCAACGATAGAAGTACCATTGAGCTTTCAACCCGATGTAGCGAAGCCGAAAACACAATATAGCATTAACGTTTGGGACAGCATGCAAGGTCGTGACATCGATTTCGTAGGCAAAGGAGAGGTGGACGTCGCTGAAGGAAAGAACGTACCAGACGCCAAATTAACGGCATCGGTATTCTGCACAAACGGTAGTAGTAAAAAGGCGGATGAACTGTATGGCACCCACATGGAAGGACGGTTTGAAGTTAAAAATACGGCGATAGATGATTACGACCGCGATTTGCTCATCGCAGTAGTTGGAGAGAAACAAGACGTACAGATGAAACAGCTAAATGTCATCATTCCCGCAGGAAAGACTATCACACTACCGTTTGCTTTCGACAACTTGATCCCTGGAACGAGATATATCGTAACATTACTGGGATATGAAGGTATCTATCAAAAAGGTAAGGCTATATGCAATGGAGCCATTACGTGCAAAGCTGCCGTGATGAAGTACCTATCAGATGGAACGTCAATGGCTCTTGAGCCAGAAGAGAGTATCGACTTGACGGATGCCATAGCAGTAGACATGCGCGACTTGAATGTGAAGCAAGATACAAAGTTGAAGCCAAGCAACAATCCCAACTGTCTATATTATCTTCACGAAGCAAGCACCGTACCCGAGGCTTTGAAAGGAAAAAATGTCATCTTGGGCGATGAAGCACCGAAGATAACCTTACAAACCAACCAGCCCATAAAGATGTTGCGCAATTTTACCGCAAGAGAAATTATATGCCAGCGTCCTTTGGTTGCCAATGGTAAGGATGCAGGAAGCGCATGGACTACCGTCTCCTTACCTTTTGTTCCCGATGCCATCAAGATAAACAACCAACCAGCCGAGTTGCATGTTTATAATTTCATTCATGAGCAGGAGAACAAACTTTATTTTAACACGACTCAGCATTTAGAGGCTTTTTGTCCTTATCTTCTGGAAATAAAAAACATTCATGACACAACAGCAGGCATGATGCTGACCATCCATGGCAAGGATGTAGAAGTCAATCAGCAAGTCAGGAGTGTTCTCGGCTCTGACAATTATAACTTTGTTGGAACGATTGAACAACATCAGCCAGTCTTAGCTTATCTCTATAATGCAGAAACAAATTGCTTTGAGCTGTCTCAAGCACCAACTGTTGAGTGTTTCTCTGCTTTTGTGGAGCCTAATCATAACAGTAACGAAAACGCCGTGAAGTCACTGGCTGTTGTATTGGATGACGTAGAGTTGGGCATCCCTACCCATACAACGACAAATGCTTCCCAGTATGTCATCTATAACCTTCAAGGGGTTAAAGTTGGAGAGGGTAAAGAGGACATCGCTCGTTTGCCTAAAGGCATGTATGTTGTCAATGGAAAGAAGGTGATTAAATGATATAGGTAACTCTATGTAACACATAAGGGTTCGCCCTTCATCATCAAAACTTATCATCCCATACCTTTTGAATGGGATGGTGATATGCAAACGCTCTGTTAATTTTAACCGATTGTATTAAAATTAGCAGAGCATTTTAAGATTACTACAAGAAGAAAAAAGAAGATTAAGAGTAAGCACTCAACATTAGCCGCCTTTGTTTGATATTCCTTCTCTACTAACATTTAGAATGATATGATTACAACCAAAAACGTCAACAAGACAACGTATGCAAAATTGGAGTTACGCTAAATGGAAGGAGAATTGATGCTGAATTTTCTTGACAAAGACCCTCTCATAACTCGCGTAAAAACAACCAACGACAAAGTGGGTCGCAAATACGCGAGATATGAGCGAGGTTTGTAACCTACTGTTAGTAAGAAAGTTATGCGAAAGTCGTTTCTTTTCGTTCGCATTTTTGCCCTTTCTTGGCGACTGAAGCATTGAGATAAGCCTGCAATTTGCATGCTTTAAGGCTGCTGAAGCATGTGAATAACACCTCTAATACATGTTTCCAAGCCCGTTAACTCCATGTTTCAGCTTGAAGAGACGTTTATTTTGTTAAAATCAGTCCATTTTTGTTGGGCGTTTGCCTATTGAAATTTTCTATTTTGGAAATTTTCAATGGTCGTTTTTTGGTAAAATTACAGGACAAAAACCACTTTCACACACCTGTTATTATTCTATTAAAAAGTATAAGGAGTGACAAGATCATCCCCCGCTAAGGAAATTTTTAGTCGATATTTGTCCGTGTAGGTTATTTGCATTAAACGCTTCGGTTGGGTGACATCATTTGTCGACAAACTTAATGCAACATGTCCCATAGTACGGCGAAAATTGATTTCAACGCATGGATGTACACACAATTCTGTTGCTTCTGCCAACTTCACAATCATCATATCCACGCCAAAGGGACCCACATACTTGCCTGATACTTCCGCAACCAACAAGGAATGCAAGGTACGTTGCAAGAAATCTAATAAATCAAGGGATATAAATTGTGCAATCTCTTGACGCTTTACCTCCTCACTGGCAACGATATTCCCTAAATAAGCGCCATGCACAGTAGAAAAGAGAGAA
>QWCJ01000378.1_pt1 | contig 16197 bp, 1 predicted proteins | sample 1972501 | NCBI WGS metagenome assembly QWCJ01 (sample SAMN09866711, study PRJNA288562) | Human vaginal metagenome isolate term2_vaginal, whole genome shotgun... | isolation source: vagina | host: Homo sapiens | place: USA: California
CGTCACAGTTATCGAATAATCTCCCGCAGCAAAGGAACTGCTAGTCGCAACCATCGCCACCATTATCATAACCATTAAAATTTTTCTTAAAATCTTCATAATTTTACCTTCCATATATGTTTAACATTAATTGCTTACTCTTCTAAAAGTGCAAATACATTACATATTTGCACTTTTAGAAGAAGGAAAATTGCTTTTCCTCTCTTCTTTTAGTTATTATCTAGCTTCAGTTGCTTGTCTTTTCTTAATAGCGATAACAGCTGATGCCATTATTGCAAGACCAATTGCAGTGAAGATAATAGTACCAATACCACCTGTTTGTGGGATAGTTACCTTCTTGTTCTTTACTTCTAATGCAGTATTATCTTTATCAGCTAATTCATATTTGATGTTGTAAGCTGTTTGTGATTTGTCTCCTACTGTACCTACTGTGAATTTGATTGGAGCTGATAGCTTAGCGAATCCTGTTGGAGGTGTTTCTTCTAGGAGTTCGTAATTACCATAAGCTAGACCATCTACTACGATTTGACCGTTTTTGTTAGATACGAATTTGTGACCTTTAGTCTTTTCAGTTGTCCATGTCCACATAACTTTCATAGCTGCATAAGCCTTATCTCTTGTTGTTGCTAATGCTGTAATTGCTTCTTCAGCTGCAGCTTTTGTTTCATAAGCTTGACCGTTAATAGTTGCCTTATTATCTGCAGAGATTTCGCCCTTTTCTAAAGCTTTATTTAGATCTGCTACAGCTTTATTGTAATTAGTCTCAGCTGTTTCGTAAGCTTTTTTATTAGTTGTATTTACTTTTTTATCAAAAGCAAGATATTCTGTTGTATTATTTTCTCCTGCTCTAGTTACGTAGAATTCTGCTCCTGCTAGTCTGTTTGATCCACCATCAGTTTTTACGAACTTAAAGTTGTAAGTTTGAACCTTTGGAGGTCTTGGTGTGATTACAGTTGGGTTGAATTCGTTCTTGATTGCCATTTCATTTGTACCTGGTGTGAATTTAGCTTCATAACCATTAACAAACTCGTGAACAGTGTATTCTGCGTTTTCAAGATTTGTAAACTTACCTGAGTATTTATCAGTTCCGTCTAGTGTGAACTTGATTTGTTGCTTACCTTCTGCAGGTGTTATATAGTTTTCTTCTAAAATTTTACCTGATCCATCTAGAACAACTTCAGCTACTGTCTTACCATCTTTTTCAAGTAAGTAAGTTACCTTTGTATCTCTATTTTCTTTTGTATCAGACCATGTTTTCTTTACATTAAACTCTCCATTAGTTGGAGTGATTTTTCCACCTGGATTTGGTTTACCTGGTATGAATGTAATGTTGTTGTTTTCTTTTTTATCAACTACTGATTCACCATTTAGGTATGCATAGTAAGTTAATTTGAATTCAACATTACCTTTTAACAATTGTTCGTTTATAGTTTTTAGATAATCAGCTTTTAATTCTAAATCAAAACCATTATCTTTTTCTGTTAGTGTGTAGTTAGCTGCATCTACTGCTGTAAATGCTTGTTCATTAGGGAACTTAACTTCAAGTTTAAGTGCTGCTGATCCTTCAACATTTGCAACATCAGCTGCTTTTACAAATGTAAGACCTTTAGTCATTCTATCTGACCAAGATGCTTCAGTATATTTTTGTCCTTTTTTAAGAAGTGTAGGCACTTCGTAAGGGATAGCTGAACCTTTTCTTGCGTCAATGGCTTCTTTTTCATCTAAATATTTTTTATATTCAGAACCATATTTATTTTTCCATTCTTGGATTTGATCTTGTGTTAATGTTTTTGTAAGTGCTTCAGAGTCTATCTTTGTCTTTTTACCATCTTTCTTAACATAACCCTTTGCCATTTCGACATCTTCTTTTTCGTTCTTTGGATAAACGTGAACAGTAGATAAGAAATAGTCTCCTGCTTTGAATTGAGGAGCTTCCTTAGTTCCATTACCTTGAATATCTTTATCTAATAAAACTGGAACAGCAAGAGCAAATGGAACTGCTATTGATTTTGTAATGTTAGAAGGTCTTTTTGTTTCAATAAACCAGTAGTATCCTTGTTCAAGATCAACTGTTGCTGGTTTTACTTCACCAGTAGTTTCATCTTTTGTAGTTTTTAATGTGTTACTATCTGGTGCAGTAACTCCTGAATTTTTATCTTGTATAACAGCATCCATTTCTGCTTTAGTATCATACTTTTCAGGATGTGCTTTCATTTCGTCAAGCTTTTGAGGAGAAGCAACCTTGTAGTAAGTAAATTCTACGTCTGCAATTTCTTCAGCAGTCTTAGTACCAATAGTTATTTTTCCATCTTTTTTTGTGTACTCACCACCGTTGTGGTCAATTGGATTACCAAATTCAGCTGTTAAAAGCTTGTGAACATTAAGTGTTGTTTTATACTTAGTGTCATCGCCTTCAACTTTTTTTAATACACTTTTATCAATTGTTGGTGTATTTGGTTCGGTTCCATTGTCAGCGAATGCTGTTAGTGGAGAGTATACTCCCACTATCATCGCTAATGCTAACATTAGTGATAAAAATCTTTTTTTCATAATATAACTCCTTTATATTTATTTTATAATTATTTACTGTCCTCATTAACAGTAAATTATTACCATAACTTTCTTGCCCTCGTGGGCGTTTTTCTTTCTTAGGCTTCTGCCTTTCCACTCTTCCGGTTTCTTCAGCTTCGCCTTCTCGCAGACCTTTCAGCCCGCTTTTTCTAATCAAGCCTTTTGTATCAGAACTTCGATTAGTTTGTTTACTTTTATTCTTTCATTTTGAATAAACATCCGTACATCTCGAGACTCCAGGGACTTGGCTCTCGCCTCATCCCCTGTCTATCTTTAGTCCCTTTACGGAGGGTACCTCATCTTTTGATCTAATCCAATCATGATAATGCACTCTCTCTTCTCTTACGTCTGTACTTGTAGTACGCCGTTGCCATCATTATACCACCAACTACAAGGAAACCAATAATACCCAACGCACCTGTCAATGGATAAGTTGCCTTGCGGTTTTCTACTTCAACTGGTTTTGTTAGGTCATATTCATCGTAGACTGACTTGTTTTCTGTTAGGGCTGTCCAGTCTAGGCTGTAGTCAACTTGGTCTGCTATTGAGTAGTTAAGGATTACTTCTGCCTTTTGGTCTACCTTTGTCTTACCTTGAGCTAGAGCCCCAGTGTATTCTACTACTATAGTATCAGTGGTTGTAACTTGACCATCTTTTTGTCCATTTCCTGTAATTTCCTTTAGGCTGTAAGCTGATCTAGTGTTGCCGGTTTCAGGCTTGTAGATTACTGGACTATATTCTTTAGTAAAGTCTTTGTCTTTTAGGTCAGATATTTTCTTAGTGCTATCTTTTCCTATCAAAGCTACCTTAACTTTTCCGCCTTTATTTTCACCCTCAACTTTTGGTGTGATTGACCAATCATTTTCGAAAATTCTTAGATAAGATTGGAAGTTTGGTATTGTGAAATCCTTGTGGCCTGGATTTATAACAATTCTTTGTGTGAATGTGTTATTTTTCTTATCCACTGATAAAACTTCACTTGATATCCAGCCATGAGCGCTGTCAGTGTGCGATGCCTTAATTGGATCTTTTTCAAGAGTATAGAGCTTGCCATCTGCAAGTCTAAATTCTCTAATCCAACCTGGTATCTTGGCATATCCGTCTGGCGCCTTGGTTTCCTTGAGTGCATAGTCGCCTGGCTTGTTAACTTTTGGCTTAAACTTACCATCTTTGTCAGAAGTTACTGTCATGGTTACATCTTCGCCCTTATCATTTTTAATCTTAACTGGTTGGTACTTGCCCTTGTCGTCTTTTTTGTAAACTTCAAAGACTGCTCCAGGTAGGAAGACAGTTTTATCTTCTGCATCTACCTTTACAAATTCAATGTCTTTGTAGTTGATGATATTGATTGGGCCATTACCTACTGGTTCATCTACTGTAACCATTTCTACATTTGTGTCTTTTGGTTGTTCTGGAGTAGTTCCAGGATCTGCACCTTGATTTTCACCTGCTGGATTAATAGGAGATTCTCCTGCTTTCGGTTTTTCTCCTGGTTTTTCTCCTACAGGAGTTTGATCCTTAGGTTTTTTAACCTTTCTAGTGATTACACCATCATCACCAACTGTGAATTCTGCAGCGTGACCATCAATTGGGCTATAACCTTCTGGAGCCTTAGTTTCTACTAGACCATACTTACCTGGGGCAAGTTTTTCGTACTTGATTAGGCCATCAGTTCCTGAAGTCTTTGTAGAGTCTGCTACATCATCCCATTCCTTGGTTTCTTCGTTATACCTAACAAGTTTAAATTTAGCTCCTGGAAGGATTTCTCCTGCTTGGTCAAGCTTCTTGAATGTTATTTCATTCTTAGGGTTGATGGCTGTTACTTCCATCTTGCCTTCTGCTAGATTCTTATTCCATTGTTCGTAAACATAGTCTTCCCTAGCTGACCATACTGGATAGTCATTGGCGTCTATTCTTACCTTTGGATTGTAATAAGACCTATCTTTGCCTTTTGCAATCTGACCAGTGACTCTAATAATATAAGTGTCGTCCCAGTTTAGGTCGCCTGTGTTGTAGTTTAGTTCAGCTGGGTTAGCATCATTTACAATACGTGAGTATTTATCATCAGTTGGTTTTCTAAAGTCCGTGTTATTTGGCTTTACATAGAATGATGGTGGCATCAATAAGTTAATATTATCTGTTCTATATTGACTACGTGTCCACTTTTCTTGTATCTTAAACTCTTCTACATGGAGATTAACTACATCTGTACCTGGTTTATAAACTAATTTTGCAGCATTAGAGAAGTTTTGTTCTCTATTTAAATATATGATGTGTTCAAATTCACCAGTTTGTGGATTAAACCTTGTAATCTTACTTGCAATGTTTAGGTTGTTACCCCAGTCATCTGTGTGAGATGCTGTGTCAAGTACATAAACTACGTTAATTGTTTGGAAAGCATCAGTGCTTTCATTCATCTTTATACCAACTGGTACATTTTTTGCTGAATATTTTAGCTTATCCGTTCTTATATGGCCTGTTAGACTTGTTTCAAAGTTCTTAAGGTCATAAGTGTTTGCATAGTCTGTGAAAGTATAAGTGATTATACCATTGTCATAGTCATAATCTGCCTTGGCAATAGTTCCTATACCTTCTGCGAAGATGTCTAGACCATCGATAAGTTCTTTGTCATAGATTCCCTTAAGGTCCATATAGTCAGAAAGCTTAACTTTGAAGTAGTCGCCTGGTTTTATATCCATGCCATCCTTTAGCTTGAAGTCGCTCTTTATACTTAGAACGTGGGCTGAGTTTGGCTTGATAATTCCTTCTTGTGTTTTGTCATCTGCATTTGGTTTTACTACTTTTATTACCTGTTTATCAATTGAAATTGAGCTTGTTCGGTCTTGCCCCTTTTCTGTTACTGGACCAGCGTATGGGTCAAGGCCCTTACCACCTACGGTAAAGTACCATTTTTGTCCCTTGTTTTGGTAGCCGTCTGGAGATTTAGTTTCTTCTAGTAGATAGTTACCAATTGGTAGTTCTTCGAATTTTACTACACCATCTTTACCTGATTCTTTACTATAGGATACACCGGCATTTCCTTCTTCTGGCTTAGTTGGATCTTTTTGAAGTTTACTAGATAACCTAGTTAGCTTGAAGTTTGCACCTTCAAGCGCATTATTTAATCCATCTTTTTTATTAATGGTTACTGCACCTTTGCCAGGTTTTTCGTTAATAATCTTACCCATGTTCTTGGCAGTGGCTGATGTTACATAGTCAACTAGCTTACCGTCTTGAACCGTTGCATGTTCATCTGGAGCATACTTTATAATGCCGTTGGCATTTTTGTTATACTCTAGGGTTACAAGCCCTCTGCCTGGTGTGATTTCTCCAGTCTCATTGTTTACTACTTTACCAGTGTATTTGATAGTCATATAAAGAATAGGATCTTTAATTGGTTTGTAGCCTGCTGGCGCCTTTACTTCCATTAGTCTGTAACGACCTGGCTTTAATCCCCTAAATCCGAAGTAACCGTTAAAGGCCGAAGATACAAATGTACCTGGCTTGTCTATATAACCACCTGGTGCTAGTTCTTGAAGTTTAAAAATTGCGCCTTCAAGTCTGTTTTCTGTAACTTCCTTTCCATTATCCTTCCATTTAGGGTCATCTTTACCGTGCTTAGAGAAGGTAATATTATAAGTTTCTTCATCGTTTATGATTTCCATACCTTCTTTAGGTAACTCTTGTTCATGGGTTGAGTCATAAATTGGTTTTAATTTTATAGATGTGTCAGCGTGTAGGTATGGTTCGTTACCTAATGCTGGATCAACTTTACCAGTTACATAAGTTTTTCCATCATATTTAACTTCCTTACCTACAAAGTTTGCGTATTTAGTCTTAGGGTCTTGGGTTCCTGACCAAGTCTTAGCTTTATCTGCATTCTCTTTGCTCTTAACATATTCAGTTACTTGTGCAGCACCACCTTGGTAGGAGCCTTTGTCAACAACTTCATAGCTTGCGTTTCCATTTGCGTCTACTTTAAGTTGTTTAAACTCTCGCTTGCCTTTATATAGGTCAACGTGAAGGTCAAGTTTAGCAAGGTCATCCTGATTAATGTCTGTCCTATCGTAAGGGTCTTTTAGCGTAGGCTTAGTTACATCCTTGCCTTCGCTATCATAATCTTTCTTTCCTTCCTTATTTAGGAATTTATAATTTTCGTCTATCTTTACTTCATTTGTAACTCTTTTATCGATTATAGAGTCGTCATAGTAACCTTCAACTTCTACTATATAAACTCCTGGTTCAAGGTTAAGTTGGTCTTCGTCAAAGCCCCAGTCAAATGGTCTCCACCTTGCTGTGTTAACCATGGAAACATCGTCACCAGAAAGGTCGTAAGTCCTTAGGATATGGTCGAATTTTCCTTCTTCTATATCCTTGTTTGTTCCTGGATTAGAAATCTTATAAGTTGACCTATAAGCTGTCTTGACACCTTCTTTTATAGTTACTGGTGGTAATCCTGGTCTATCAATTTCCTCTCTCTTGTGCTCTGGAGTGATTTGAACGTTAAGGATTCCATTGTGTTGTCTAGTATCTATATAGATTCTTTGGACGAAGGTCTTATTTTCTGGGTTGATATCAGTTAGCCTTGACTTAACTATGATACCTTGGCTAGTTGTATCTCCAGCTTTGGCCTTTTCATTGTCATTTACTAGGCTTGATGGTGTGTCAGATGGTCCCTTGTAGACTGCATAGACACGTCCGCCGTCGTCTTTAACTTGAATCTTCCAGTCAGCTGTAATTTTCTTGTAGCCTGTAGGAGCCTTGTCCTCTGTTAGAGTGTAGTATCCTGGTTTAAGGGCTATAGGGTTTCCGGCTTGGTCTGTGAAGGTTATATTTCCATCTTTGTCAGATGTTCCTATTGCTGGAGCAAAGGACTTGTCCCTTGTCTTGTAAGTGTCATCTGTCATCTTATTGACACTGAATGTTGCTCCTTCAAGAGGTCTGCCTATGGCATTTCTCTTAAATAGCTTTGTAACGAAACCTTGCTTCTTGTTCGGAATCTTTATGATTTCTGCTGCATCATCAGCTGGAACTTCAATGTCACCTGGTTGTGGTTCGTATTTGTCGATTGGGTCGTTAGACTTACCTATACGAGCTTTTTCTGGAATTGGTTCAATTCTAGAACCTGGAACTTCTGATCTCTTGTAGTCCATTATTACTTCACCATCTTGGCGTTTTGATTGCAATTCACCCAATACATCTTGTGGCCAATCTGCTGGTGGAGTTGCATCTCCTTCTGCTGCATAAGAAACAGTGTATAAGATTTTTTCTAATCTAGAAACTGTTCTTGTTGTACCATCTTGTCTCTTAAACGTAATTTGGTAAATGTATCTAACACTACCATTTTGACCTTTTTGGTCAACAACTCTTTCACCTGGTGATAAAGATGCATCTATTGTTGTGCTAGTACTATAGTGAAGAACTTCTTCTTTTTCACAAGTAACAGTTCTTTCACCATTTGTGCTTTTAAATACACCACGTACTGTTACGGCGTCGGATGGACTAATGTCTGGCATAATGAAGTAACCCTTGTTTGTTGCTGGGTCAAAGACAACACCATCTAGTAATCCACCTTGGTTCTTAGTTACAGTGGCGCCTGTAGCCTTGTATCCAACTTTTGGAGATAGTGTGAAGGTTACTTTTTCTCCAACCTTAGCATATTGATTTCTAGACTCTGTAGGATCTACAGTAACATTACCCCAACCATGTGGTTCACTTCCTACATAGAAAGATTTAACTTGTTGTTTTGGTTTAAATGTCGCTTTAATGTGGACATTTTTCTCTGGCATATTAAAGGTGTTATTAATAACATCTTGAATTTTTTGACCAGATTCGTCCTCTATCCAAATAGTTGCTAAAGTGTAATTGCTGTTTGCTGTTACTGTCAAATCAACTTTTGTATCTTTAGTAGCTTTAGCTAGATTAGCTGTTACAGAATTTCCATTTGCATCGCTGTAAGATGTTATTGTGTATTCTATTGGTTGTGGGGCAGCGTTATCTTTCCAAATAGCTTTGACAATAATATTGTCATTTACTGTAATCTTATCTCCTGGATTTTTTCTAACTCCACCAACTAACCATGCATCAAATTCTTTAGTGTTATCTGGTGCTACAAATGAGCATCCTGGTAATTCATATTCTGAGCCCTTTGTAACAGTTTTAGGATCCATGTGCCATTGACCACCATTTCCATCAAAAGTTATTGTTACTGTTGACGAGGCTACATCTTTTGTACCTACATATCTAAGTTTCGGTACCATTTTGTTTATAATTGTAATTCCGTTTGTACCTTTGCTAGTATCAATTTCCTTATTTCCTGTACGAACTCCATCTTTTAATTCATATTTATAATAGGTTCTCGTGTTTCCTATCGTACCTTCTTCAATTCTGTATTTTCCTTTTTCAAGGTTAGGATCATTAACATATTTTGAAGGGTCATTAGAGTAATCTACTATTGGGATTTCTGTAATTTCAGAACCGTATTCATAAGTTATTTTAGGTTGATTCTTATTAATACCTGCTGGACCATTTGTATAAGATTCAGCAGCCCAATAATCTTTACTCGCATCACCACGATTAGGTCGGTAATTTACGCCTAAACCTATAGTGCCTGATTTTTGATACTCAAACTCTACTACAACAGCAAAAGGACTTTGATAGTTATTATTGTCTAATGTTAATTGATGTCTCCAATAAGTACCTTCATTGTAATTTACTTTTAGATTTTTTAGTTCTCCTCCAGTATATTGTAGGTTATCTATTGTTGAATTTGTGGATACTGGTCTTACGCTAATTACGTTAAGGTTTATTGGATAGTTATTTGGATTAAACCCTTGTCCTATAACATTCATATTCTTAGGCTCAGCGTGAAAATCAAGTCTTGCCTTAATCATCTTAATGTTTTCTTTATTTACTAGGAAAACTTGCCTAATCTTACCGTCAATCTTGTTAATGTCAGTTATCTTAGTTTGAATTTTCCCAGGATTATCGTTTCTTGTTGTTGGTGCATCTGAGTTATTAGGATCAACATCTTCCCAACCTGTTGCTCTTACTGCTGCAGCTATAATTTCATTACCAATTTCTAATCCATTCATTGTCACACTTTCACCAAAGAATGAATGTCTTGCTACCTTTAATGAACTTAAATTTGCTTTTGCAAGTATAGGTTTTATTGTGTTCGCAGCACTTGTGCCCACGTACACTGACCTAGATTTGCCTGTTGATGATGGATCTGCTGCTTGAAGTGTCATGTCTGCTAATGTTTTATAGCTTTCTGCTGCCCAGTAGTGGTTAAAGTTATAACCAGTGTAGTTATTGTTTTGGTCATAACCATCACCATAGTTGTAGAAGTCTAGTCCTGTACCAATAGTACCTGAGTATGGAATATCTCCTTCTATAGTTAGGGCAAGTCTGTGCTCTGGACCTGCTACATTTGGTTTTATCTTAAATCTGTCAAATCCGTTTCTTTGGATGATTTTGCTATCATAAGTCACATCTTGACCAGGATTTTTGATGTCAGCCGGTGTAGAGTTTGCCCCGATTTCTTTTAGAGATACTATCCTTACATTACTTGCATTTAGACTCCTTTTTTCCTCTTGGGCGTGAAGCTCAAAATAAGTGTTACTCAAGTCTTCAGGATTACCATTTATTATAAAGACTTGCCTAAACTTGTTAAGTTTTTTATTTACTTCAACAATTTGTGTGGCTACCTTTGAAGCAGTATTTGGTTTGTTTGTAGTTTGCTTATTGAGCTCTTTACCATTTGGACTTACCTTTTGCCATTGAGTATCAGGATTTGTTTGTCCTCCTGCGTTGGAGTTGTTATCTCTTATATAGATTTTACCGTCTTTTTTAACAAAGACTGTCCAGTCTGTGTGTGATGGTTCATAACCTTGGGCTGGTCCTGTTTCTGTAAGTTTGTAAATACCTGGAACTAGGTTGTCAAAGTTTACCATACCATCTGTTCCAGAGTGAGCCCAGAATTCTTCTCCTAGATTGTCATCATCTACTTTTGGTCCTTGGAGTTTAAATGTTGCTCCTGTTACTGCATCTGTATCCTTGTCTCGGTCTACCTTTTTGAATTTGAAATTGTGTCTTTCTCTTTCGTTGGTAACGTCTAAGGAACCATCAGATACATGGTCACCCTTGATGTTTGGTGTTGCAGGGTCGTCTTGTTTCTCTTTTACGTCCTTTCCTTCTACTATATAAGATACTGATTCGTAGTAGTCAGACTTCCAGTAAACTGTACCATCAGCGTAAAGGTCCATACCTGTACCTACTCCAGCATTTAGAGAGTCGTATGGTACTTTGACATCTATTACTATAGGATGGTTGCGAATCTTAGTCTTACCATTATCAGTAAATTCTAGGCTTAGCCTATTTTGTCCGCCAGAATATTGAACTTTTCTCGTTTCAATGTCTGGATTTAGTCCGCCTACACTTAATTCAGTTATTCCAAAGTCTTGTAGTCTAATATCTTCAACATATCCTGTTACTGGTTTGTCTAAAATAAAGGCTTTTATTTCTTCATTTCCTGCATACCAGGTCATATTGTTGTATTGTGGTTTTTCTCTGTGGATCACCGCAGAGTTAAGATCCATCGTTCCGCCTTCTGGGTTAATTACATATCTTTGGATTACATATTTTTGGCCCTTATTGATACCAAGGATCCTAGTACCCATCTTGTATGGTTGATGGTTATTACCTGTGTAGCCACCCCATCTGTTGTCATCTAGACTCCAACCTGTAAGAGGTCTGTGGGCCACGTCTACCCATTTTGTTCCTGTTCCACCATATAAGGACTTAGTTGCGTCTGTATTTTCTTTTGTGTCCGGAGTACTTGCTGTAGGGTCTTTATATTCGTAGACTTTGGCCTTGTTATCAACGCCTACTTCTACTACCCATTTTTTGTCAAGCTTTTTAAAGCCCGCTGGCGGATTAGTTTCTTCTAATATATATGTTCCTTTAGATAGCTTTTCAAAGCTTACTACACCGTTAGGGTCGGATTTTACTTTCTTAACCAAAGCTCCATCCTTAGTTAGCGTAAATTCTGCCCCTTGTAATGGTTGGTTAGTGTCATCTTTCTTGTAAACTTTAAAGTCTGTTCCAGTAGGTCTGTTGGATACATCAAGAGTTAGATTATCTCCTACTAGGTAGTCTCCTTGGCCGTCAAAGCTTATTTCTCTGATGGTTACATAACCATCCTTGGACACGTTAATATTCCATGTTTTTTCTACTTTATTAAAGTTTTCAGGAGCTTTAGTTTCCTTAAGTGTATATTCCCCTGGTTTTAAGTTATCAAAAGTAAGAATTCCGTTTGTACCTGTAGTTCTTGATATTGCCTTACCTTCTTTATCAGTTAGTGTAAACACAGCTCCTGCTAGTAGCTTCTTGTCAGCTTCACTGAACTTCTTGATGGAAAACTTAGCTGGTACATACTTTTCGTTTGTCATCATTATTCTTTGCTTGTAGTACTTTGGTATTTCCTTACTAGCTTGTGAAGCTGCTGATTCGTTTAGGTTTACTTTGGATGCAAAGGCAGACTCTAGGTTGCCGTTTGTCATATAGAAGGTTCTAAATTTCGACCTAAATTTATCTAAGTCCGTTACCTTGAAGGTTTGTTCAATTACATAACCTTCGTTGGCAGAAGATATTTGTGGCATTGAGACAGATAATGGTAAGGATGTATTTACGCCACCAGATGATATTATCTTAGATGGGTCATAAGTTACAGAGATATTACCTTGTCTGTCATATAAATTCTTGCTTGGATCTATTTTTTGACTATAAACCAAGTTGTAAGTGTTTGGGTCATTTTCTGGAATGATACCCATAGACCTAGGCATGTTTGGCTCATTAGTCACGTAAGTGAATTTTGGTACTGGAAGTACTCTATAAACCTTTAAGTCGTCTAATTCGTAAGCTGGTTTTTGTCCGTAGCCTTCCCACCTAGCTATTTGTTTATCAGGGAACCAGTTGGTTGTCATCCAGTTAAAGGATAGGGTTCTAGCGTTTCTACGGCTACCTTGTGCATTGGCCATTGGGTTGTAGTAAGCTAAGGCTTTTACATACCATTGGTCGCCTTCCTTGTAGACGTCTCTAAAGTAGTACATTTGTGTTGGTTGAGATCCATCTTTTGCTGAGTCGTAGTCATCGTAGAAGGCCTTAACAGTTGTTGTTTCGCTTTGATTTCCATTTACGTTAGTTTGACCAGGTGCCACTACGTTTGTAAATGAATAGGTTCCTGAGTTCTTAGCATAGAACTTAGATGGGATTATACCAACTATTTTTAAGTTAAAGTTAAGCTTTCCTCCCTTTGCCTTATCGGTGAAGACATAAGTTAGGGTGTTAGAGTCATAGTTAAAATATGGTTTTGCTATAACTTCGCCATTATCTATAATCTTTGGTATTTCGTTTACATATTGAGTGAAATCTAGGTTAGGGTCAAACTGGATAGTTAGTCTACCACCTGGTTTGGCCTGACTTGTAGTTATTTTTGCCTCGTAATTTAGAGACTCATAACGGTAGGCTTCCCATACTCCGTCTTGGGTACCTATTTCACCTGGGTTGTTTTCACTGATATACATCTTTTGGTTAACAGTTGTAACTGGGACTCTAGTGTCTTCATCAGCTATTTCTTCGTTTTCTATCCAGTAGTCCACACCTTGGACAGGTGTACCCTTGCCATCTTTAAATCTAGCTGAGTAAGTTACTTGGTTGGCATTATCCACTACTACGTCAAATACTAATTGTGACTCAATATAGCCATCAGGACTTGCAACTTCTTCTATTACATAGTGTCCTGGAGGCATTTGTCCAAAGTTTACCTTACCTTTGTCCTCGCCTTCAGTACTAATAGAAGTTACTGTCTTTAGGATATTGTTATCTGAATCTTTTAGAACGAAAGTTGCCTTTCCAAGTTTTTCCTTGTCAGTTGTTACCTTAGTAACTTCAACTGGTGAAGTTTTAAACTTTTCATTTTTAATAGTTACTATAGTGTCTTTTGTTTGGCCTGCAGAACCGCCTGTATTACTTGACGTTTTACTTGGGTCAACTGGGTAAATTGCTTTTTGGATCTTGGCGTTGTTGCCTGGGTTATTTTCTGTTAGCCAGTCATAAGATACTGTCCCATCAGAAGAATTGTTTCTTCCTGTTATTTTTACAAGGAAGCCCCAGTCTCCATCAAATCTTTGGTATGGGAATTTGATTTGGTAACCTGTTCTTTGTGTAAATGAATCAAATGTGTTTGGGCCGCCTGTAATGGCATGCTTATGGACTGCTCCTAGAACATTGCCGCCAGCCTTTTTCTCTGGACTATTTTGTAGGTCCATAGCTTCAGATACTGCATCCCTTTGGCCTGGGCTTACATCAAATACTTCAACACTTAGTCCATTGTTATTATCATAACCAACTATATCTAATCTAGTGTTTTGGTTAGTTCCACCACCTTTAGTTGGTTTTAGGTAGATATAGGTAGTCATGGTATCGTCTTTTTTACCTTTTGCATAGGACTTAACGTTCATGAAGGCTGGATATCTATCATCTTCGTAGTATTTAGTTGCTGTCTTGTCGTCTTCTTGACTGGCACCATCACCTGCTGCTCTTACTACACCATTATCGTCTACGACAATTGTAGTGTCATCAGCTGGCTTGTATCCTACAGGAGCCTTAGATTCTATAAGATTGTAAGTACCTGGCTCAATGTTAGCAAAAGTAGCCTTACCGTCTTTATCTGTTGGGACTTCTGGTCCTGGGAAGAGTCTAAAGCTTGCGCCTTGTAGTGGTTTACCATCAGCGTCTGTCTTATTAAGGATAAACTTACCAAATTTCTTTTGAGTTTTTTCTACTGCCCTGTTGTGGACATAGTATTCATGTCTGCTAGGTTCGTAGTAGTTGTAGTTTTCTAAAAATTGGAAAGTTTTGTTATCAATAGTTTCTTCTTTTGGTAGGCCTTGGTCGATTTTTGGTTGGACTTTTGTAGCCTTTACTTTACCATTTTCATCTGTGCCGATAGACCATACCTTTACATTAGGGATTGTAATCCTTCTTGTAGATGAATCGTCTGTTGCTGCTTTTACATCAACTTTTCCTAATTCATTTCCAGCTGCATCTACAGCCTTGATAGTTTGGGCTGGCATTTTTGCGCCAGTAGCAAGTCCCCAGTTTTGATCTATTGAAAGGTCTTCAGATTTTGAAATGGATACTCCACCTAGAGTATAGGCAGATTCAGAATCTAATTTAGTTGTATATTCGTAGGCTGCTATTGTTCCAACTGGTTGTCCTTCTGTTCCTTGCGGACGGCCTGTTGCTGCATTTTCTCCGGCTCCAGGGATTGGCTTTGCATTTTCAACAGATCCAATTTGAATCATCTTACCTGTTGCTTTATCTATTCCATAAATAGCAACTTGTCCTGTCTGCAAAGTTTGGTTGCCACCAAGCTGTCTTGAAGCTAATGGTAGCTTACCGTCATCAGATGTAGAAACTTGGTCTGTTACCGTCCACTTAGCTGCAGAGTCTGAAGTGAATTCTCCTAGGATAGAAGTTCTGTTATTCATTCCTACACGGTTTGGTGTAGCATCTTCTACCTTATCTCTAGGCCAGCCTTGGGTTCCTACTATTCTCTTTGCTCCTACCTTACCATTGGCAACTGCATTAATATCAAGCATGTAAGTTTCTTGTACCGCTGTTGTTGGTGTGTAGAAAGTATAAGTGAATTTATTGCCGTCTTTTTGCGCTGGTTTATAGTGGACTGAGTCTACTATACCAAGGCTTCCTTTTATATTGTTTTGATCTTTAGTTACTGGTTTACCATCTAGAGCTAGGTTTTGAATTTCTCCAAGTCCAGATCCCTTTACTGTTGTGAAGTTTGCATGGAAGTCTATTCCTTTTAGGTTTGTAGTTGATAGGACTGTAGCTGTCCAGTTAAATCCTTTTAGGACTCCATCTACTACATCTGGAGTTCCGTAAGCATCCATATCTACCTTGTAAGATTTGTCATCTGCTTCTATAAGTTCTGGTACGTCTCCCCTGCCTGGTTCGATAATTGATCCTGCAAGGTTACCATTTTTGTCAACCTTTTGTGGTACTAGGTCTTTTGGTGCTTTTACTCCAAGTCCTGATACCTTATTAGTTACAACAAATTCTTCATTATTATCCAATGTAATGTTGGCTGTGTTATAGTCAACAGGAATATTAAGTGGAACCTTTATATTGTCTGGTATTTCTTTTACTATCTTATATTCAATGATATTATCTTTTGCATTATAAGTTGGACTTGCTATAATTTCACCATTATATCTAACTGGTTCTAGGCTTGATGGGTCATTAACTTTAAGCTTATTATCTAGGTGGATGTTAAAGAATTGTCCTGGTTGAATTGGTCCTATAATGTTGGATGTTTCAAACCTAGTCATGATATTAAATTTCTTGCCATCAAGATTTGCTTTTTCTTCATTAGTAAGAGGTCTTGCTTCTCTAGATTGACCCATTAGCATTTGTGGTCTAAAGTTCTTGTCTGCATCTCTTTCAATTAATGCTTTGATTGCATCTTTGTTATCATCCATTAGTTTTGCTTGTTCTTGTTGTGTTAGGTGATATTTTTCTTCAAAGCTGGATAATAATGCTTGA
>QWCJ01000379.1_pt1 | contig 16173 bp, 12 predicted proteins | sample 1972501 | NCBI WGS metagenome assembly QWCJ01 (sample SAMN09866711, study PRJNA288562) | Human vaginal metagenome isolate term2_vaginal, whole genome shotgun... | isolation source: vagina | host: Homo sapiens | place: USA: California
GGCCACTTGAACCTCAAGGTCCACACCGCGCTTTACGACAACGCCGAGGAGTGGCTCGACGATTGGGATATCCGCGGCGGCAAGGCCACGGAAGCCGCTCTCGAGCTTTTCCACGCCGCACCCGGCGGTGTACGCACCACCGAGCCATTTGGCCAGTCCAACCGTTGGGATGAGCTGGATACTGACGCTGCCAATGGCTGTATCCACGACGCCGAGCACGCTTTTTCCTCGGACGGTGGCCTGGTCGTCCTGCGCGGCAACCTCGCCCCCAACGGGGCCATCGTCAAGGCCGCCGGCGTGGAGGAAGAGCTGTGGACCTTCACTGGCCCGGCCCGCGTGGTGGAGTCCCAGGAGGAGGCCGTGTCCATCATCCTCAAGAAAGAGGTCCAGCCGGGCGATGTCATCGTCATTCGCTACGAGGGGCCCGCAGGTGGTCCCGGCATGCAGGAGATGCTGCACCCGACTTCCTTCCTCAAGGGTTCCGGTTTGGGCAAGGCCTGCGCTTTGATTACAGATGGCCGTTTCTCCGGCGGCACTTCCGGCCTTTCCATCGGCCACATCTCTCCCGAGGCAGCCCACGGCGGCCTCATCGGCCTAGTGGAAAACGGTGACCCCATCACCATCAACATCCGCGAGCGCCAGCTCTCCCTCGACGTCGACGAGGAAGTTCTCGAACGCCGCCGCGCCACTGAGGAGCAGCGCGAGAAGCCCTGGACCCCGAAGCACCGCAACCGCCCGGTCACCAAGGCCCTGCGCGCCTACGCCAACATGGCCACGTCCGCTGACCGTGGTGCGGTGCGCGTGGTGGATGGCCACGTCCAGTAGGCCATCCCGGCCATAATGAGCGGCAGTGCCATCCAGGCCAAGGACGAGCGCCAGCGGATAATAGCTTCCGCTGGTGCCCACAGGCCCTCGGGCGGCGCAGCGCTGGAAACTAGGCACCACCAGACCACTACGATGAGTAAGGTTCGCGCGGGACTGCCGGGGATCACCACCGTCGCAATCACTGGTAGCAGCCAGATGCAGTAGTAGCCCTGCATGAGACCAGTAGTCATTAGCACTCCGGCAAAAAGAACACCGAGTGAGCAGTACACCCACACCACTGGCTGCTCGCTCTTATAACGCCACAGCGCTACTAAGGATAGAGCGACCACAACGAGGAACGCCACGGTCGATCCGGTGATGGCAGCCTCAGACCAGCCAAGCTGCCTGCCTACCCCCTCAATGGAGCCATTGTTGTAGTCGCGTGCCTGTCCCAAATATGGCAGGAGGCGATCAACGTAGTCCTGTGGACGAGCCATGGTGAGCCACCCAGCGAGAAAAACTACCGCCATGAACACGCCGGCCACGACCAACACCGTTATGTGTCCAGACAACAATGAAACCACAGCCAGCGCGAGGAACTGGGGCTTGATGGTCATGGCCACCCCCAGGATGATTCCAGCCGCAACCGCCACCCAGGACTTCAATGAAGCACGCCAACCGCGACGCAGCATCTTGATGGTCAACAGCGCAAAAAGAACCTGCAGCAAGAAAAGAAAGCCATTGATATTGGTTAGACTCAGCGTGCTGCGCACCGGCTCATTGAAGGTGCACGCAACGATAACCAGCACGGCGAACACCTGCCCCCTATAACGCGCGGCAACGGAGGCCGCAAGCAGCCACAGAGCGGAGAAGATAGAGGCCGCGCCCAGCCACATCATGATGGTGCGGGCGATGTCACGGCCGGGCAACCAGCCAATGGGCCCGAGCAGGAATGTCGCCCCTGGTGAATACAGGTAATGGGGATCGAGGGTGGAATAGTCCTCATCATAGACCGGCCGACCGTGTACGTATTTGTCGACGGCGTTCCAAATGGGATCAAAGTCCGAGCCTGTGGTCCCAGCTGGGGACCACACGACAGCACCAAACGCCATAACGCCGGCGACAAGGTAAAGCAAGCGGATAGCCGGAGTCCGCCAGTCCGGATCAGAGGCTGGGGGCAGCAGGTTCTTCAGCAAATTCATCGCTAGGTAGCGTACCACCGTACATTTGGCGCTCTAGCCCGTTACTCAACATGGCGGCGAACGTGTTGGTGAGATGCGAAGAATCGCGGTAAACCATCACGTTGCCGATCACGCCAGGGCAACGCTCTGGACCACACATGGCGTTTGTCAGGTCAAGGTGAGTGACATCCAACCCAGCCAGTGCGCTCACGGCAGGGTTCTCAGCCAACAGTGAGTCGTCTCGCTCCACGCCGCAATCAAGCAGGGGATCGCCTGCAACGTATCCACCCGCAGCCACGCAGTCACGCACATCTAAGGGGCCTGCCGAGGTGTGCGGCCAGGGCGTGTCGCGCAAACCCCACACTCGCATGCCCGCACTGTTGAGGCGTTCGACCACCGTGCGGAGTCCCTCGGGAGTCTGCTCGGGCCCCATGGTTCCTGGCGCTGGCTGGGTAGAAATGAGAAAGGTGCCTTCCGTAGCTGGATTGGCCTCCATGTATTCCAAAGCAGCCTCGGTCCAGGCGGCGCACTCCGGGTAGTCGTGTCCGTCGGAGCGCTTAGGCTCACCGCCTGGGAAGCAGCCCATCTTCAGCAGCGGAACAATTCGAATCCCCTGGTCACGACCCACGATATCCAAGGTCGTCAATATATGGTCCGCATGTGAATTTCCAAACAGGTACATCGTACGAGCGGATTCCAGGTCACCGTATGCGCACGGTATATCCTCAGTGTTTCGCTGATGCGTCAGAATCGGCTCTTCATGTTCAAAAAGTGCCGTGCAGCCATCGGCGTGCGAGGCCGGGTAGAAAGATTCAATAGGGTTGAGAGCATTCGGCACCGGGTCACGCGGCGGCACCTCAACACCGTTTAGGAGAGCATCGGGGCCGGGATAGTCAATAGTGTCGCTCTCGCTAATGTTCGCGGTTGAATCCGAAACCGCAGGAGGCTGCGCCCACGCGGCCAGTGCTATAGCTGAGACGGTTAGCGCCGCGATACCTGCCGTCGCACCCTTTTCTACACCGACTAACCTCCCTGGCGCCCAAGAGCGCTCTCCGGGTTTAGTTTTCTGCCGAGTCGGCACCTCCACGTAGCTCAGCGTGAGCCAGGCAAGCACCACCGAGAGGGCAATGACGCCGGCACCCGCCGCAAGTCCACGGGTAGTGCCAACAGCAGCGAGAATGCCCATACCATCGCGGTTGGACTCGCCCCCACTGAGTAGATAGGTAACCAACACCAACAATGGCCAGTGCCACAAGTAAAGACTGTAAGAAATTCGACCTAAGAATTGGAATGGTGCGGTGGTCAGAAGCCGACCGAGACGCGAGGAAGGTCCCGCGACGATAATAAGAGCCGCGCCCGCAAGCGGCATCAGCGTCGCAGGGCCGGGGAACTGCTGGGCGCCGTCCATGACTACTCCGGTGGCCAGGATGAGCGCTAGGCCAACAAGACTCCAGTCAGTCTTCCGATGACCGGCCCCAGCAGTTCCAGACATGCGGTGGGTTCCCGGTTGTGTCAGCCACAGCCCCAGCAGCCCGCCGAGGCCAATCTCCCAGAAACGGCTGAGCGGCGAGTAATAATTTGTACCTTGGTCAACACCATGCAGATACATCGCGTAAAGGAAGCTGGCCAGCGTAGCAATGCCGAGCCCCCAAGGGGCCATGTTTATACCACTGACCTGGGCCTTACCTTCACGGCGTCCACAGAGCCGGTACACACCTGCACACAGGAAGATGACCAGTAGGGATCCTAGATAGATTTGCAGCTGGGCTGACATGGACCACAGGTGTTGATACGTACTCACATCTTGACCAATGGCAGCGTAGTCCTGTCCGGCAGCCGATAAAGCGAAGTTTTGGACATAGGCTAACGAGCTCAGCGCCTCCCGGCCTTCTCTTCCCCACCGCGTCGGAGGGAAGACCATAAGGGCCAGGGCCAACGTTACAGTGACCGTAACCACGAGCGCCGGAAATAGTCGACGCAGCATCCTGATGACCACTTGGACTGGGGTTAGCCCCCGAGGGTTGAGGGCGTTGCGAATTTGGGGCCCGAAAAAGAAGACTCCGCCGATAAGCAGGAAGACGTCGACGCCCGCTGAGACCTTGCCCACGAAGACGTGGAAGAACACGACCAGCGCGATGGCCAAGCCGCGCAGGCCGTCAATGTCTGTACGATACGTCGATGATTTCGCCATAGCCCCTAAATCCTAGGACATTCGGGCTCTAAAACCGTCATCGGCAGGATGCGTGGGAACGCTGATGCCTTGTGAACTGTGCCCACGATCAATCTCCGGCCAAAGCCTGAAGCGCCGCCAAATGACCATCGAAAGCTGTTTTACCTTCCTCCGTCAAAGCGACCCATACCGAATCTTTAGCGCGGCTGGTGCCGTACTCGCGGAAGCGCGTGACGTAGCCAGCTTTTTCCAGAGCCCCGAGTTGCTTAGACAAGGAGGCGTCGGAAAGCTCCGTGCGGTCGCGCAACATGGCGAATTTCATTTCACGATTTACCTCCCCGCCCTGCGTGGCTCCGAAGGCATTGAGTGTGGCGCAAATTTTGAAGCGGTTGAGCGGGTGGATTATCGGATCGAGCTCACTCATCGCGGCATCCTATTCAGCGCGCCCGTATGCAGCGTCCAGAAGACCGCCAAGCTGCACAGCACGCCTGCGATGCACGAGGCAATAACGTGTCCTTCAACGAAAGGGTTGAAGAGAGCCGGCAGAATCATAAATCCCAATCCTGCGTAGTAGCGCCAGGTCACGCTCCGGGACGCATGCGGATCCACCTTCTGGCGCATCGAATCCCTCACCCCCATGCGGTAAAAGAAAGCAAGACTCACCAATAACCCGAGCACAAGAAGAAGTCCGCCAACGAGGACGATCGGATGAACGTCAACTTTGATCCACATGTAGGCAAACCACGCGCCGTACGCAGCTGATGCTAACAGGCTCAGCCAGATGGGCGGCCGCTTGGCTGCGGCCACCTGCTGTTGTTCCTCAAATGCGAGTGCGTCCCGAACATCCTGATCAGACAAAACTAAAGTCCCCTCCTGCGGCACCGAAGTCATTGTTTTCCATTACAGAAAACAACTTACTTTACGCAATGGAAAACAACAAGAGCTTGTATATAGCTGCAGGCTGGGAGCGTAGAAACGCGCTAACAACGCCTAGTTCAGCGGGTTAACGCCAGCGCCAAACCACCAGATAGCGACCATCGCGGCCACGCCAATGACGACGAAAATCCAGGACGTTGCCAGTGGGCGGCGAGTCCAGGAGCGATTGAAGTCCAAGGAGATGAATCCCGGGCCGGTGAACTGCAGGGCCACCGCGATAACGAAGAGGACGAGACCCAGCCAGACACTCTCATTCCACGCGAAGACATCCAACCCGGCACCGGAGGCGTTGAGGCCGTGGATAGCGGAGAAGCCCGTGACGATAAGGCCGAACATAGCGGCCAGCGGTGTCACCAGGCCGAGAAGCAGGAAGGCTCCGGCAATGAGCTGAACAGTCGGCACACCGATGGCCAAGGCTGCAGCCATGGTGTACTCGCCGAACTCCTTCTCCAAGCCGGACAGCCCCTCGTTACCGCCGAGCTTAAAGAAGGTCGAAGCACCCGCCACGAGCAGGTAAACGCTGAGCGCTAGGCGCACGAAGAGCAGACCGAAGTCGATGGTGCCGCGACGTGCCGGCTCCGGCTTCTCCTCCACCGCTGCTGCCTCGGAGTCCACGGCGGGGTCGGCAACAGCAACCGTGCTTGGTACCTCTTCATAGCTCTCAGTTGCCACAGGCTCAGTTGTGGTATCAGCGGCTGCGGTTGCCGATACCGGCATAGCAGTTGTCTCCGCTTCGGACTCTGTCGTCGCCTCAGCGCGCGGGAAAGCGGTGGTCTCGGTTTCTGCTGCAGCACTGTCGAAAGACAGGGAGCCGCGGGAGGCACCCTCAAAAGTTTCGGTCTTGGCTTCAGGCTCTGCTTCAACGGCAGGCTCCTCGGCCTTCTTGGGCTTAATCACTTGCGGCTCGGCACGTCCGGGACGCTGGAAGAGGCTGCTCTTCTTCGGCTTATCGGTAGCTTCTTCTTTAGACGTGCTGTCCTTCACGGAGTCTTTCCCCGTGTAGGTCGGAATATCGTCATCAAAGTCGGTGGCTTTATCAGGAGTTTTATCGCTCATACCTCCAACTTAAGGCAGCACAGCCCCCTTATGGTGCATCTTTATCGGCGCGGCGCGAAGCTAAAACTGCACGGCCTGCGTCTAAGACATCGGCTGTGAGGTCCGCAAGCAACTCCGACTCCAACCGCCAGCGTTGCCAATAGAGGTCAATGTCGAGCGGGAAGTCGTCGAGAAGCACCAGCTCCCCGGTCTCCAGCAAGGGCTGTGCCTGCAGGCGCGGCACTAAGCCCCATCCCAGGCCATAGCGCACTGCTTCGACATAACTCTCCGAAGAAGGAATCTGGGACACCCGCGCACGCAGAACATGGGAATCAATGAAGCGCTCGCGCATGGCGTCATCCAAGGTGGCGTCGTTCGGACCGAAGCCCACGATGGGCAGGGTCTCCCAGTCCTCGAAAGTCTCCGCCAGAGCGGGCGCGGCGACGGCAAAGTAACGCATGGTACCGAGGTACGTGGATTCACAACCTGAGACCGGGGTTTGCTCGCGCGTAACCGCGCCCAGCACATCACCCCGGCGCAACATGGCGAGTGTACGGGCTTCATCTTCGATGCGGATGCGCAGCGCCGCCTCACCGCGCTCGGCGGTGCTCTGGATTACAGGGCGGAACCACGTGGCCAGGGAATCCGAGTTGATAGCAACGGTGAGTGGAACGCGGGACAGGCGCTCGGTCAGCCGCGCATCCGCCTCAGCTTGGACCAGCGCCATGCGCCGTGCTGCTTGGGCGACGATCTCCCCTGCTTCAGTCACGGTGACCGGAGTGCCGCGGCGCAGAAGGATGCGGCCGGTCGAAACTTCCAGCGCTTTGATGCGCTGACTGACGGCCGAAGGAGTGATTCCCAACACAGCCGCAGCCCCCTCGAAGGATCCTTCATCGATGATGGCCAGCAACGTTTCGGTATGGAGCGGATTCATGAAGCTATATTAAACCAGCTGTAGAACATTTAACTAGACTTCATATGGCGCTATGCGCAGACTAGAAGCCATGTCAGTATTGCTTGCAGGATTTGCGCTAGGTCTATCCCTCATCATCGCCATCGGACCGCAGAATGCCTACATCATCAAGATGGGCATTAAACGCGATCATGTCGGGCCCATCCTGTTGGCATGCTTGCTTTCCGACGTCATCCTGATCACCGGCGGCACCGCCGGCGTCGGCGTCCTCGTCGAACGCTTCCCCACCGCGCTCGTCGTGGTCAAGTACTTGGGCGCGGCCTACCTCATCTACTTCGGATGCACGTGCTTCCGCGATGCCTTCAAGAAGCAACAGGATGCACTGGTCATTGAGGAAACTGCACCGGTAGCGCAGGTCGTTGAAGACAACTCGGGCAATTCGGGAGCTTCAGGAACCTCCGTACTCACCAAAATTCGCCCCCGCATGCGCTCTAAGTCCTGGATCAAGCCCGTCCTTGGTGCGTTGGCGCTGACCTGGCTCAATCCCTTGGCCTACGTCGACGCGCTGGTCATGCTGGGCTCCATTGCGAACCAATATGGCGACCAGCGCTGGGTCTTCGCAGGCGGTGCGATTTTGGCCAGCTCCGTCTGGTTCCCCTCCCTGGGCTTTGGTGCCTGGAAACTTTCCCACGTGCTGGCCAAGCCGACGACGTGGCGCGTAGTCAACATCGTCATCGGCTGTGTCATGCTTGCGCTGACGGCAAAGCTCCTGCTCTTCTAATCTTTCTTTGATTCTTCTGGGAGCTCTTCGTCTTCGGCAGGGTCTCCCACCGCGCCGGTCTCCTCGACCCAGGCCTTAATTTCTTCGTCGCTGCGGTCCTGCTCCACGCCCTCGCGCTCAGTGTAGTAGGAGTGATCGTTGCGGTTTTCCTCCCAGCCTTCCCTGTCGAAGTCTAGGTCTTCATCCGAATCCAATTCATCGACGACATCGGAGACAAGATCCTCGAAGAGGGCTTCATCATCCATGTTGGAATCAGCGATCTGCTGGCCGATCTCGTCGTCGTAACGAGCTGCGTCGTACTCCGAATCGGGGTGCAGCTTGAGGTGCAACAGGGCGCGGATGCGCTCACGGCGCAGCCCCTCGTCCTTGATCTTGCCCAGGGAGCGCAGCCAGCCAATAACCAGGATGGCCACGAGGACGATGCCCATGTAACCCAGTACTGGGTAGACATACTGCATCAGTGCCTTGAAACCGGCAAAGGACACGGCGAAGCCAGCGAGGCAGCCTACGATGAAGATGATGCGGTACTTCGATTCCTTGCCAGAGGACAAACGCTTACCCAGCGCGTAAAACATACCGATGGCCGTGTTGAAAATCATCAGGTAAATGATGATGGCCATAATGACGCCGAGTGTTGGGTGGATATTGTCTACCAGGGTCAGCATCGGAATATCGGAATCGCCCACGCTCTCTGCGTTCATGAGCAGCGAGAAACCGGCGATGGCCATGAGTACCGCGTAAACCGCGCCGCCCACGATGCCGCCGACGCCCGCCTCGCGCGGGCTGATATTATCGCCGCCGATCACCAGGGACATCGATACAGCCAGGATGAGGGCTAGGCCGTTGTAGTTCAGCGCGGAGATAAGCCAGTGCGGGATTGGGGATTCAATCGCTTCGGATGCAGTAATTGCAGCGTCGACACTGTCCGGCATATGCAGCAGTGTATAAGCGCCGGCGAAGAGCACCGCGATGATGATGGTCGGCGTAAGAAGGCCAATGACCTGGGAAACCTTATCAACATCGAACATGCCCGTGATCAGAACCAGGACGAGCATGAGCAAGGAACCAACCCAGGCAGGCCAGCCGAACTGTTGCTGCATGTTGGAACCGGCACCGGCCAGCATGACAAAGCCCACCGCAAAGAGCGTAAGGATCACTGCGACATCCAGAATGCGCGAAATGATCGGGTGGGTGATGTTCCGAAACACTTGGTTGTGCTCGCTGGCGTGGAAATAGCTTCCCAGCTGGAGGAAGACCGTGCCGGCGAGGGTCATGACTAGGCCGGCGACCAAAATTCCCCACATGCCAGGAATACCGAAGGACGTAAAGTACTGGACGACTTCCTGCCCCGTGGCAAAGCCCGCACCAACGAGCAAGCCAATAAAGGACAAAGCGAGGCCCATAACGTTTTTATAAGACACGTTTTCCTATCTGCTTTCTATTTTCTTCTTCTTATGCTTAATGACTAGTGCATAAAAACGCGCCATACTTTGACATAAGTATGACGGTACATAGTCTCTACCTTACGCCACGCTGATAGGAAAACATGTGTGCGGCTGTAGAGAGCTTGCTCCAACAACCGCTAAAGCATGAGACGGCTCACCTCTTAGTGCTCAGCGAACGTCGCTGTGTCAATGACGAAACGGAACTTCACATCACCCGCCACGACTCGCTCGTAGGCGGCATCAACCTCGTCGACGCCCACCTTCTCGATCACCGCGCCCAAGCCGTGCTCAGCACAAAAGTCCAGCATCTCCTGGGTTTCCGCGATGCCGCCGATATTGTTACCCGTGACCACCTTGCCGCCGCCGACTAAGCGGTTGAGGCGCAGTGGTAAGGCCTCTGGCGGCAGACCCACCACCGACATGATGCCGCGGGGTTTGAGCATTCGCAGGTAGTCCTCGAGGCTGTACTCTGCGGAGATGGTCGAGAGAATAAAATCGAACTCCCCGCGATACTTCCTGAAGAAGTCCTCTTCTTCGGTGGTGGCCAAGGTACGGCTCGCTCCAAGCTCTGCAGCTTCTTCAGCCTTGCGAGAAGTGCGCGAGATGACCGTGACATCCGCGCCCTTCGCGGCAGCGATCTGCACGCCCATGTGCCCCAGGCCGCCCAGGCCTACGACGGCCACCTTTTGACCTTCCTTCACATCCCAGCGTGCCAACGGAGAGTACGTGGTGATACCGGCGCAGAGCAGGGGTGCCGCTATGTCGAAGTCGAGTGCATCGGGGATGCGCAAAACGAAGTCTTGGTTCACCACGATTTTTTCGGCGTAGCCGCCTTGGGTGATGGTGTCATCAACGTCGGTGGAATTATAGGTCCCCACGCCACCATTGAGGCAGTTTTGCTCCATTCCGGCCTGGCACTGCTCGCACTCGCCGCAGGAATTGACCAGGCAGCCCACGCCGACGCGGTCCCCCACCTTGAACTTAGTGACCTCCTCCCCCACAGCGGAGACCACGCCGGCGATCTCATGGCCGACGGTCAACGGAAAGTGCGCCTCGCCCCACTCGTTGCGGATGGTGTGGATATCCGAGTGGCAGATTCCTGCGGCCTTAATGTCGATGACGACGTCATCGGCGCGCGGCTCGCGGCGCTGGATGGTCACGACCTCGAAGGGCTCGTTCGGGCCGGTCTTCTGCAGGGCTTTGGTAGAAATAGTCATGGCGACCACGGTACCCCGCAGCCGCCTGACCTCGCCTAATGGAAATCTCTACCGACTAGGAGAGCTTCTTCGCAATCAGCTTGTTGACCTGTCCCGGGTCAGCCTTACCTTGGGTGGCCTTCATGACCGCGCCCACGATAGCGCCGGTGACCTTCTTATTGCCGGCCTTGTATTTCTCCACGATGTCCGGGTTAGCGGCCAGGGCATCGTCGACGGCCTTCTCAATCGCACCATCATCGCGCACGACCTCGAGCCCGCGCTTGGCGACGACCTCGTCGACATCACCCTCACCGGCCAGCACACCGTCGACCGCCTGACGGGCCAGCTTGGTGGTCAGCTTGCCTTCCTTAACCAACTCGACAACGCGAGCAACCTGCGCCGGGGTGATGTCGAGAGCACTCAGCTCAACGCCGGCCTCATTGGCCTTACCAGTCAGGTAAGAAACCCACCAGGAGCGCGCCTCATCCGGGGTGGTTCCGGCTTCCACGGTTTCGATGATGAGATCAAGCGCGCCAGCGTTGACCAGGTCACGCATCTCCTCGTCCTTGAGGCCCCACTCCTCTTGGATACGGGCGCGGCGAATCCACGGCATCTCCGGCAGGGTCTGGCGGATTTCTTCGACCCACTCGCGGGAAACAATCACCGGAGGCAGATCCGGGTCATTGAAGTAGCGGTAGTCCTCCGCAGTCTCCTTCGGGCGGCCCTTCGAGGTGGAGCCATCGGTTTCCTGGTAGTGGCGGGTTTCCTGGATGATCTCGCCACCGTCGACAAGCACCTGCGCCTGGCGCTGCATCTCAAAGCGCACGGCCTGCTCGACCGAGCGCAAGGAGTTGATGTTCTTGGTTTCGGTACGGGTGCCGAACTCCTCCTGGCCCACCGGGCGCAGCGAGACGTTGGAGTCAACGCGCATCGAGCCCTGATCCATGCGGGCATCAGAAACGCCGAGAGCGGCGACGAGCTCACGCAGCGCCGTCACGTAGGCGCGCGCTACCTCAGGGGCACGCTCACCAGCACCCATGATTGGCTTGGTCACAATCTCAATGAGGGGAATGCCCGCGCGGTTACAATCCACCAGCGAGGAGGTTGCGCCGTGGATACGGCCATCGGCGCCACCCAAGTGGGTGAGCTTGCCGGTGTCCTCCTCCATGTGGGCACGTTCAATCTCTACGCGCCACTCGGTACCGTCGTCGAGGACGACGTCGAGGTAGCCGTCGTAGGCAATCGGCTCATCGTACTGAGAGATCTGGTAGTTCTTCGGCTGGTCCGGGTAGAAGTAATTTTTGCGGGCAAAGCGCGAAGACTCCGCAATCTTGCAGTTCAGCGCCAGGCCAATCTTGATGGCGCCTTCCACGCCCTTGGAGTTCACCACGGGCAAGGCGCCTGGCAGACCGAGAGACACCGGGTCCACGTTGGAGTTGGGGGCTGCGTTGAAGTTCGTGGGTGAGGTGGAGAACATCTTGGTCTCCGTATTGAGCTCCACGTGAACTTCCATGCCCATAACGGGATCGAACTTTTCAAGGACCTCATCATAGTCCATCAGGTCATACATCGCAGCAGTCATGCGTGCCATCTTAGTATGTCAGCGCGACACCGTGCGCAACCGCCTAACCCAACAAGGTGATGCCGTGGGTAATGAGAATTTTGGCAATCATCGCCGCCGGATAGACCATGGCATATCCCAAAGAAACTCGCTGGTCAGTATTGGTGCGGTTGTTAACGAAAGCCAACACCGCCGGCTGCGTTTGTGCGCCAGCCATGGCCCCCGCGGTCTTTGTAGCACCAACGTGCAGGAAACGCCGCATCACAAAGGCGAACCCGGTGGCCACCAGCGTGGTGATGATTGCGCCGAGCAGGAGAATTTTCCACCACGAACCACCCGTAAAGGCGCCGGCAATCTCCCCACCCGCATTCGTTCCGGCCTGCGCCAAGAAGAGCAGCAGGCCTAACTCGGAAAGAATCGTGTTGGCCGAGTGCGGCAATGCGGTGACCGTGTTGCCAATGCGCCCGATGCGCGCCATGATCAGCGCCACGATGAGGACGCCCGCGGCAGCGCCGAGGCTAAAGGAAGAACCTCCCGGTAGAGGGATCTCGAGGTGGCCCACGAAAACCCCGAGAGCCATGCCTAGGCCGAGGGAGACCGGGTTGATATCCGTCAGGCCTTGGGAGGAATCACCGAGAAAAGCAGAAATCTCCCGCAGAGACTTCTTTGAACCGACGACGCGCACGCGGTCCCCCAGCTCTACGATGTGTTCGGGGATTGCGACCTGGTCGTTATCGGCCCGGCGAACACGCGAGATTCGTGCGCCCCAACGATCCGCCAATTGGTTATTCAGCTCCGCGATGGTCAGACCGGCCAAGTTGTGCTCCGACACAGTGATGCGGCGAAAATCTAGCTCGTGGCGGTCATCGTTGAGAATCTGTGGCGACTCACGCCCAGCGTCCTCAATAATGTTGTCGAGGTCCTCGGGGGCGCCGACAAGCGTGACGACATCCCCCGGGTGTAGCACATCAAAAAACTTCGGCAGGACGATCACGTTGCTGCCTACTCGGCGTAAACGGGTGACCTGCACTTCCCCATTGCCAATGTCCGCGAGCTCTGCAACGGAGGTCTCGCGCAGAATCTGCATGTGCTGGCGCGTGACGGGTGACAGGGTGTCGTCGTCATTACCGGCGTCGCGAAGCACCAGCACAGTCGCCGCGAGCATACCGATGACGCCAAACAGATAAGACACCGCATAACCCACCGTTGCTGAGCCCGGATCGCCCGTAGCCTCCGAGGCCGCCGCCAAAGCAGGGGTATTTGTCACCGCGCCAGCGAAGGTACCGGCGATAGTGGCACTCGACAACCCAAAGACATAGGTCCCCAGCCCCCAAGCAGCGAGGGCGGCGACGATAAAGACCGCGATCATGGAAAGCACGGGGCCAGTCGCAGTTTTCAGCGACTTGAAGAAGGACACGCCGGAGTTGTTGCCAATGCCAAAGGCAAAGAGCACCAAGCCAAACATACCCAAAATGGGAGGAACGGAAGCTTCGACGCCGACGGCGGAGGCAGCGGCCGAGAAAGCGATGCCCAAGAAGAGCACGGCTGCCGCGCCCAAGCTGATGCCCCGTGTCTTAATACCGCCGAGGGCCATGCCGAGGCCAATCAGCAGGAACACCAAGAGAACCGGCTGATCAGCCAGGAAAGCTAATACGCTTGTCATAATTCCTTTATTAACTAAGGGTGAGCCCTAGTGGTGTTTAACCAAAGAGGGCTTGAGCGTTGGCATAACGCTTGGCAGGAACCACCTTCAGCTTGCCCACGGCCTCCTCGAGCGGCACGAGGTCGATGTTTTCGCCGTGCAAGGCCACGCACATTCCGGACTGTCCATTGTGCGCGGCGCGGGCAGCATGGGTGCCATAACGGGTTGCCAGCACGCGGTCATAGGCAGTTGGCGTACCACCACGCTGGATGTGGCCGAGGACGGTAGTGCGCACGTCGTAGCCGGTGCGCTTCTTGATCTCATCACCGATGACCTGGCCAATTCCGTTGAAGGTCTGGTGGCCGAACTGGTCCACGCCGCCTTCTTCGAAGTCCATGGTGCCTTCCTTGGGCAGAGCGCCCTCAGCAACGCAGACGATGCCGTACTTCTCACCCATCTGGAAGCGGCGCTCCATTGCCTTGGTGATATCTGCGATATCGAATGGAACCTCAGGGATCACCGTATAGTGCGCACCACCAGCCATGCCAGCATGCAGTGCGATCCAACCGACGTGGCGGCCCATGACCTCCACGATGAGGATGCGGTCGTGGGATTCAGCGGTGGTGTGGAGGCGATCGATCGCATCGGTTGCGACGGAGACTGCGGTGTCGAAACCGAAGGTGTAGTCCGTTGCATTGACGTCATTGTCAATGGTCTTCGGCACGCCGACGACTGGAATGCCATTATCAGACAGCCACTTGGCGCCCTTCAGCGTTCCCTCACCGCCAATGGCGATGAGCGCATCGACCTCCGCATCAGCCATGTTGGCCTTGATGGTGTCCAGCCCAGCCTTGAACTTATCTGGGTGGAGGCGGCCGGTGCCAAGGATGGTTCCGCCGCGCAGAAGGATGCGGTCGATCTCAGCGTCGTCATAAAGGTCTCGGCGACGGTCTTCCATGAGACCAACCCAGCCGTCCTCGTAGCCGACGACCGTATCGCCGAACTCGTTGGATGCGGTGCGAACGACCGCGCGGATAACAGCATTCAGACCGGGGCAATCACCACCGGATGTCAGTACAGCAAGACGCATGACATCCAATCTACTCGCTTCCCTATAGGCTCGCAGTTTCCGCTACCGCATGCAGGGTGTCGCGGAAGAAGAGCGAAGCCACACACCCCGCCGATAGCATCGCAACGATGACCACGAGGGAATCCGCGGCCCCCGCTACCTGCATAACCGCGGAAACAGCGGCCACGCCGATGACCGAACCAACCTGCCGAGAAGTGTTATAGACGCCGGATGCCGCGCCCATGAGATCTGCGTCAATATCGCGCATCGTCGTCGCGGCGTTGGAACCCCAGATGAAGGACTGCCCCGCCCCCAGCGCCGCGCAGGGCAGGCACAACCACCAGGCCGACACTTCGGCGTGCATGAGGAACCACAGCGCGAGGAAGGTTGCAATCAGGATGCCGAATCCCGCGACCGCCAGACGCCGTGGGTGCAGCTTATCCGCCAGAATGCCCGCCAAGGGCGACACGCACAGAGAGACCAGCGCCATAGGTGTAACGATGAGCCCGGCATCCCGCGACGACATGTCCTGCTCGACCTGCAGCCACATCATGATTGGAATCATCATCGACGCCGCCATAAAGCCCATGGACACGATGGCCACTGAACCTGCGGAGTAGTTGCGGTCATTAAACAGCACGAGCGGGACGAGCGCCGCCTTCCCCCGCGATGATTGCAAGCGCACGAAGATGTAGATGCCCACCACACCAGCAAGGAGCAGGGCCCAAATCCACCACGGCCAGCCCGTCTCTGGGCCCTGCTGCACTGCGAACACAAAGCACGTTAACGCGATAAACGACGCCCCCACCGACACAAAGTCAATCTTCCCCGTCGCCGTCGGCAAGGAAGGAACCCACAGACCGGATAAGACGATTGCAGCGACGACGAAAGGTATATGGATCCAAAACACCGCCTGCCACCCGAAGGCGGCGACAACGAAGCCACCCAAGAGCGGTCCGGCAAGCGTGGCCAGCGACCCAACCACTCCCCAAACGCCGAGCGCACGGCCGCGCCGCTCGCGGGCAAAGATACGGTTGATGACGGCCATAGTCTGCGGCATTTGAATCGACGCGCCGAAACCTTGCAGGGCTCTTGCTGCGATAAGAAACTCCACCGAGGGCGCTAGCGCGCACAGCAGCGCGCCGATACCAAAGAGCCCGACGCCCAACTGGAACATTCGCTTCTGTCCGTGGATATCGCCGAGGCGGCCGGTAAACAACAGCGGCACGACCACGGCGAGCAGATAGATGGCGGAGACCCACAGCACCTGGTTGACGTCGGCGTTGAACTCGCGGCGGACGTCGGGAAGCGCAACGGCAATCATCGATTGGTCGAGCAACGACATGAAGAAGCCCAGTGACAGCGCGGCCATGGCGAGCCAAGCCTGCTTCTCCGACGGCGGCGTTCCTGCGAGTTTCATGCAGCGAAGTCTAGCCACCG
>QWCJ01000585.1_pt1 | contig 16134 bp, 10 predicted proteins | sample 1972501 | NCBI WGS metagenome assembly QWCJ01 (sample SAMN09866711, study PRJNA288562) | Human vaginal metagenome isolate term2_vaginal, whole genome shotgun... | isolation source: vagina | host: Homo sapiens | place: USA: California
TCTTCATATATTTTTTCTACACTATACTCTGTCATATTAATCCGTCCATATCTTCAATACGCTTTATTTTTTTATATAAATCTCCAAAATTTTCTTTCTCAGGGACGATAAAGTCTTCTTTTTTGCTATTAAGAATTTTATTTATAAAACTACTTATATTTTCTGAATTCCTTAAAGAAAATTCTATATCTTGTAATCTTATATTTTTATTTATAGCATACATAATTAAGATTTTAGTTAGTGCTGTGTGTTTTTTTATTTCATTATCATATAAAATCGTATAGTCTTTTTTTGATGAAGAGGTAAGATAATATTGTACTGTTTGTATAATGACATCTTCTAAATTTTTAAATTTGTGAAATTCTTTTTCGTTTCCTTTTTTGAATATTTTAATTATTTCACTGTTTATGTTTGGTGTTTTAATATAAATATACTTCTCTTCTTTGTATACTTTATTTAATTGTTTTTCTAAGTCAATGTTAAGTGATAGCAAACTTAGAAACAACTCTTCTAAATCAGCAAAGTTTTCTTTTGTTATTTTATATATTTTTTCATTTGTGTTTTGATTTTTATATTGGAGTATAAATCTATTTTCTAACTTCATCATATACTCCTTTCAGACTTTTTAGTTTCTTCAATTTTTTTATCATTATTAATATTTTTGTTTAGTCCTACTTCAGTTATATTTGTAGATTTTTTTTCTTTTTGATTAATATATTCGGGTGTATATTTTTCTTTTCTTTCTCCAGATAAGCTAATGAGATATGTTTCTGCTTTTGCTAATTGTTCTTTTAATTCTTCAATATCTTTTGTAATTTGAGTTGCTTGTTCAAATGAATCTGCATAATAATGATCGAGTTCTCTTTCATTTATTTGTAATTTTAGATTTTTAATTTCTTTCAAAGTATTATCTACTTCTTTTTCTAAATTATTTTCATATTTTACATTTCTATCATCTTTACTAAGTTCATTTATTGTTTTATCAATTTCATCACTTAACAAAGCATATCCATCATTATCCATATACCTAGCATAAACTTCATCTAATAATTTTTTATCTTCAATTCCTTTCTCAAAACCTATTAAGGCTTTTATAAAGGTTTCATAATTATCATTCGCCATTTTTTCTAGATTGTTTTTCATTTCATTAAAATCCATTTTTGTCTCCTTTTTTTGATTATTATCTTTGAATTTCATCAACATTAATATTTTTTTCTGGTAGTTTTCTATCTCCAATATCTAATTCCTTATTTAGCTCTGTTAGTCGTAATATTTTTGATTTTAACTCATCTTTTTTATCAAACGGTTTTTTAATTTCTTCTTTAGCAATGATTAATTGCTCTTTTGTATTAGCTAATTTATCATTTAATTGACTTAATTTATCGTTTATTTTTGTAAGCGAGTTATCTAACCTAATAATATTACCATCTGCACTACTACCTAATTTCCCTGTTAGCTCAGAACTTCCTAGATAAAAAACATGCTCATTCATTATAAAATCATAGTTGATTTTTAAATCTAATCCTCTATACTGTCCTACAACTTTACTTTGATTTAATTTTATTTTTTTTATTTCTTCAAGTAATCTTTCACCCGCTTTCTTTTTATCAACTATTTTTTCTCCATCTATTGTTATAGATGTAAATGTCTCTTCTCCTTCATTTTTAGGTTCGACTTTTAAAATATCTTTTTTTACTTTTTTTATTCTATCTTCTAGTCTGCTAATTTGTTCTGGGTATGTTTTATATATTTTATCTTCTAACTTATATTGATTTGCATTATAGTTTGCTTCTAACATTTTTAATTTAGTTATAGAGTTATCTAAGTCCATCTTTTCCTTTATCAAAGGATTACCTGTTGCTAGTGCTTTTGTCTCTGCATAATTAAGTGCATTTTCATCAGCATCTTCTGCTACTCTAACAGGCGTTTTGGATGTCATAATTTGTGATATAAACTTTTGCTTATTTTCAATTGTTTGCCACAAATAAGCGTCGAATGTGTTTTCTGTTACATATCTAAATATATTTACCTTGTTATTTTCATTTCCTTGACGAACTATTCTTCCTGCTCTTTGTTCAAGATCAGCTGGTCTCCAAGGTACATCTAAATCATGCATTGCTACAAGTTTTGTTTGTACATTTGTACCTGCCCCCATTTTTTGTGTTGAGCCTAAAAGTATTCTTACTTTCCCTTGTCTGACTTTTGAAAATAATTTATCTTTTTGTAAATCTGTGTTCGCCTCATGAATAAAAGCAATTTCTTTTTTTGGTATTCCTTTATTAACGAGTTTTTCTCTAATATCATCGTAAAGATTAAACTCTTCTTTATCTCCTGGTGTTGACATATCTAAAAATAGTAGTTGAGTAGACTTTTCTTTTTTAGTTTCATTCCAGATTTTAAATACATTATTAACACAGATATTAACTTTTGAGTTTTCATCATCTGGCAACAATGAATTTATAAGCCTTTGATCTAGTGCTAATTTTTTACCATCTGAAGTTATTTTTAGCATATTATCTACTTTAGGATCTACTTCCCTACTACGAACTTTTTCAGCTCTTTCAGATAGACTTTTTAATATTTCCTTTTGATGTTCGCTTGGCTGAGTTTTTATTACCTCAAACTCTGTTTCTGGAACTGGTAATTTTAACATATCAGCAGTTTGTATATCTGCAACCTCCTTAAACATTGCCATTAACTCAGGTAAATTATAGAATTTAGAAAATCTTGTTTTTATTCTATAACCATTACCTTCAGGCGATAATTCAAGTGCAGATTGTGTTTCTCCAAAAGTTGTTGCCCAAGAATCAAAATTACTTAAACCATTCTTTTTTAACGAGTCATATTGCAAATATCTTTGCATTGTATAAAGTTCTGTCATTGAATTAGATATCGGAGTTCCTGTTGCAAATACTATTCCTCTTCCTTTTTGCATTTCGTTTATATATCTACACTTCATATACATATCCGAAGATTTCATAGCATTTCCTTTCCCAACTCCTGCTACATTGTTCATTTTTGTATATAAATATAGGTTTTTGTAATTATGTGCTTCATCTACTATTAGATTATCCACACCAAGTTCTTCAAATGTTATAACATCATCTTTTTTAAAATCATCATTTAATTTTTCTAAACTTACTTCTAGTTTCTTCTTTGTTTTGATATTCTTTAGACATTGGTATTTTTTCAAATTGTGAATGTCCTATTATTACTGCATCGTACTCTCCTGTAGCAATTCTTCCAATAAATCTTTTTCTATTTTTAGGCTCAAAGTCTTTTTTATCGGCTACCATTATATTTGCCGATGGATATAGTTGCATAAACTCTCTACCTATTTGAGTAGTCAGATGATTTGGAACTACAAATAAAGATTTGGTTGATAGACCTAGCTTTTTTGATTCCATACATGATGCTACCATTTCATAAGTCTTTCCTGCACCTACAGTATGTGCTAATAGTGTATTCCCACCATATAATATTCTTGCTATAGCGTTTTTTTGATGTGGTCTAAGAGTTATATCTGTGTTCATACCATCAAAGGTTAAATTCGATCCATCATATTCACGATTTCTGATTGAATTAAACTTTTCATTATATAGCTTTACAAGTCTATCTCTTCTCTCTTGATCTTTAAATATCCAGTTTTTAAACTCCTCCTTTAAAAGTTCTTCTTTTTGACTTGCTAACATTGTTTCTTTCTTATTTAATACTGATTTTTTACTACCGTCAGGACTTATAACTTGATCACTTACTCTTGTATCTCTGAGATTAAGTATATTTTCAATAATTTTATATGCATTAACTCTACTAGTTCCATAAGTCATTTCTGCAAGGTCATTGCCAACATCTATACTTTTCCCACTTATATTCCATTGTCCTGTCAATTCTGAATATCTAAGATCGATGTTATACATACTTGTTCTTGATGTTTTCAATGTTTCAAAGATAAAGTCCTTGATATCTTCTTTTGGTATCCATGTTGCTCCAAGTCTTACATTAATTTCACTTGCTTCTATTTGTTTAGGTAATACTTTTTCAAGTTCCATTTTTTGATAGTTAAAATTAGATATTTCTTGTAGTAAAACTTCTTTTTTTTCGTTATCTTGTTCCGAAAGCATACTATTTACTAATTCAAAACTTTTTATATAGCTATCTAATATTTTTATTTTTTCTCTGATATTACCACTCAAATATTCATCTTTAGTGACATAACCAAATTCTGAAAGATTAGTTTCACTTAATTTAAAAGGTAAGTTTTGTTTGAATGTTAAATTATTATTAATTGTTTTAAAGTTTTTATCAATATTTAAAAATATTTCTCCCTTTAATTCACTTATTAACTGATTTTTGCTTTTATCTGTTAATTTACTCATATATTCAAAATTTATATAACCTTTTTGAGATATTGATAAGACTAATGCTTTTAATGAAGTATCTACTTTTTCAATAGCCACTGCTTTACTTATTGTCCTTTTAGTGAATATATCCCCTTTGCTTTTAAATTTATTATCATCGTCTAAAACTTCTATTGAAGATACTAATGGAAAGTTACTATCTTCTCTTAATACTCTTGTATTTTCTTTGTTGTTTACATATCCATATTTCTTTGAAAAATCATCATATATTTTATTTAATTGATTTTGTGATAATTTAATTTCTTGATCAGAAAAATCTTCTTTTTGTGTATTCATGACATTCTTCAAAGCTTTTGTTAATTCTATATAGTTTTTTATTCTATCTTTTTCCTTATCCTTTAATTCTTTTTTTATGAAGATAGAGTTTTCCCTAAAGTAAATATCGTTATTAATAACAGTGTATGAAAAGTTTTTTACATCATCAGTAGCAGGTAATGTAATCTCTTCATCTTCTAAGAGTTCAATTTCTTCATATCTTACATTTTTTGAAATTTCCTTACCTGCTTCTTCTAATAAGCTTTTTAATTCTTCATCAATTGATACACAAGCCAAAGTTTTCCCAAATCTACTACTTATTTCTTCCATATTTCCTAAGACTTGGGACGGATTATCAACGAAGTATTTATTGTATGTTAATCCTTTTTTGTCTGTATCTAAATGAATCCAGTCTGAATCACGATTAATTACGCTATTTCTTTTCTTTAAAAATATAATATCTGAGGTAACTTCTGTTCCTGCAACTCCTTTAAATGAATTATTAGGAAGTCTTATTGCTCCCAAAAATTCTGCTCTAGCATTAATATATTTTCTAACTGATTCGTCTTTTTTATCCATTGTTCCAGATGATGTTATAAATGCAATTATTCCATCATTTCTCACTTTATCAATTGTTTTTGCAAAGAAATAATCATGAATAAGGAAATTGTCCCTGTTGTATTCTTTGTCATTGACCTTAAAATCTCCAAAAGGTACATTTCCAACAGCAAGATCAAAGAAGTTATTGGAAAAACTTGTATCTTCAAATCCTTTAATTTGAATTTTTGATTTCGGATATAATTGTTTTGCAATTCTACCACTAATTGAATCTAATTCAACTCCATAAAATTTAGATTTACTCATTTTGTCTGGCAGATTTCCAATAAAAATTCCTGTCCCCATAGATGGCTCTAATATATTACCTTTTTCAAATCCCATATCTGAAAGTATTTTATATATATTTTCTATTATTAATCTAGGAGTATAAAAAGCTGTCAGAGTTGATTCTTTAGCTGACTCATATTCATCAGTCGTTAAATTTTCTTTTAGAAAATTTCTTGCTATTTGCCATTGACCCTCTTTTGTTTCATCAAATACATCAGATAATCCTCCCCATCCAACATACTTTGATAGAATTTCTTGAGCATTAGTATCTAAATTTTTTTCACCTTGTTCTATCATATTAAGCATATTAATAGCTTCAATATTTTGGTTTAATCTTTCTCCTGGTGTTAACTTATCTGAAAACAATTCATTTCTTATTTTGAAATTTTCTATCTTTTCTTCACTATTTGATTTATTTATTTGTTTTTCTTTGAGTCCAAATATTTTTTCTAAATCATCTTCTGATTTATATGGAATAACCTCAGAACCTGTTATCATTCCTCCAAAATATTCGTTATTATCTTTAATAGTAACGGACTTTAAACCATCACTCATTTCATCAAATTTTGTAATAGTAAATTTTTTATCCTTATATCTAACTTCATCACCAATATGAAATTTAATATTATCTAAATTAGTTTCTTTTTTTTGCCCAGTACCATCGGAAACTTTTATAATTTCATCTGTTTTTAAATTATCTTCATTAGAATTAGTTTTTGATTTGTTTTCTTTTAACGTTTTCTCATTTGAAATTATTTTATAATCACTTACTTTAAGTCTTTCTGTATTTGAATACTTAAATTTTTCTAGATTTTTATCCCAATATGCATTAAATCCATAAAGGTCTATATAATTTCCATATACATCTACTGCTGTTTTTATATTATTGATTTTCCAGTATTCATGTTCATTAATTTCTACAATATCTCCAACTTTTATTTCTTGTTTTTTATTTAAACTAGGTACAGTATAGATGTTTTCTTCTTGAGTAGATGATTTTCTTATATAATCAATATTGGATATCTCATTTATCCTATTAATTACATCAGTAGGAAGATCCTTTTCGTAATAGGTTATTTCTCTTTCACTAGATATATGAGCTAGTTTTTTATAATCTCTTAATTCAGTATCATAATCTTTTGAATTCCAAACTGTAATACCATTTCCAAAATATGCATATTCTATTTGGTAGTTTTCGTTATTAAGTGTTTGATTTTTCTCTTTATCATCTGAGTGCAAATTTATATCATTAAGACCTATTTGTTCAACTTTTTCATCGTTAACAATATCTTTTTGTAGTTTTTCATTAATATATTCTTCAAATTTGTTTTTTACTACGAATTCAAGCTTAGATACCGCTTTAATAGACTTCATATCCTCTGGAAGATATTTCTGCTTTTTGGCGATTTCTTTCATTATATTGGCATATTCTCTTTGAAAAACTCCATGAAAATTTGCTAATGTTGTGTCTTTTAAGATTTTACGTGCTTTTTTAATTTCTTGGTATAGTGAATCATTTTTTTTAAGCCTATCCAATATAATATTTTCTACATCACTCAATGAATTAACTTTACCATTAGAATATTCACTTATTGCATAGGTATGGTATTTGTTTTCATCAATAAGTTTATCTATTTCATTACTGTTAAAATATGTTTTTCCTTTAAAAAGTGGATATTCTTCATTGTTAATGGTTATGTTGATATCTGTTTTACTTAAATCAATATTTTTAAATTTTTCTACATCTTCTAAAATAAATACGTTTCCTACTTTTACTGCTAATTTTTCTTGTTCGTTTTGTTTCTTTTTATTATTTATATTATTTTCTTTTGCTTTACTTATTGCAATTTTATAAAGTTGATTAAATAGTTCATCTTTAAATTCATTTAAATCTCTAAGATATAGCTGATTTGGTAGCTTATTATAATTGTCAAGTAAGTATTTTACGCTTTTGTAAAATACTTTCTGGTAATGTTCATCTAATATATCAACTTTATAATGTCCAGTATCTACATATATTTCTTGAAATTGCATTACTTTATCAGCTAATTCCATGTTTTTTCCAATTCTATCTTTAATGAATTCTGTTGCATCTTCCCAAGAAATCTGCTTTGTTTCTGGGTAGTTCACTATTTTAAAATCTATTCCTGTAGATTCATATAGTTTTTTAAATAATTCCTTGTTTGAATAACTACCATCTCCTAAATCTATCCTTAATTTACTTTTAATATTGTTATTTTCTATTAGCTCAAAATAACATTTACTATAATTTGTAGATGTATTCTCAATACTATCAATGCTAATTCCTACTTTGGAAAATTCATCTTTAAATGTCTCAAGTTTTGAGTTTTTGTTTATTTGATCATCAATAATGACTAGCTCATCTAGAATTTTTTCTGTAAGTTTCTTTCCTTTATAATCTTTTACTTCTGAGTTAATTTTTATTGTTTCGTGGAATTCAATCATCCAATAAGGTTGTTCTATTTCTATATTTTTATTTTTTTCTATATTTATATTTATGTTCTTTTTCTGCAAATAATTACTAGCTTCAGTTGTCAGAATTTTTAATTTTTCATTAAAGTAAGCCAAGGTTTTTATATAATTATCCTTATTTATATAACTAGCATTTTTTAGCTTCTCTTTGTTTACTTTATAATTTATGCCAAATTTTGTTAACAACAAATATTTTGAAATTTCTTCTGCTAGTTCTATTTTTTCTACATTTTTTTCCTTAATCTTATCCGTTATATTTTCTTTAATTAATCTATCTACTTGTTCGTAGATTTCTTTTTTAGCATAATCATTTACAGCTATTGTATTTTTTATGAGAGCGTGTTTTATATAATATAATTTTCCTTTCTTTTCTTCCATTTTTCTCCCCTTAAATAATATTACGAATTATCTTATTCGTTAATCTAATTATATTCTATTCGCTATTTTATTTCAAACTGTTTTGTTTTTTATATACGAAGTATGCTTTATAAAAAGTTTATAGCTGTAATAAAAAAAGAGATGCCTTAGAATCTTTAGATTCTAGACATCTCTACTTTATTTTTTTAATTAAAGTCTAACTTATCATTTGTAATGAATATTTGTTTTGCTTTCTCTTTTATTTCTTCAGATTTTTTATCTATTTCTAGCCAATAATCAATTTCCTCATTTGTTAATTCATCTTGCGGAAACTCTCTTTTATTTTCTTGTTTAAATTTATCCAGTTCCTTTTTAGTATAGTCTTTATAGACTTTATTTATTTCCGTAAGTTTTTCAACCAGTTGATCAGAATTTTCAAATTTTGTCATAAGTTTCTTGTTCTTTACAATAAACTCTAATTTATCTATTCCGACACTAAAAGCATCTTCTTCTACTATTCTTTGATATGCTTCTTCATACAATAAATAAACTTCTTTATTAATTACTTCATTAATATATTCTTCTAATGTTCCTTCAACAAAGTTTTTCCCAATTCTCCTTAATTTTTCTAACTGTTCAGCTAAGTCTGGATTAGCCTCTTCCATTGTTTCAAAATTATTAATAGAATTTATTAAATCTTCATTCCCTATAATTTTTTCTGTAAAATATTCCCAATTATATGTTTTGTCTTCAATATATTGTTTTGTTTTATCAATTGCTCTATTAAAGTCTATCTTATCTGTAAAATATTCATTCGCTTCATTTTCCAATTCTGAAATCTCCTTTAAGTTATTAGTATCTATTAGCCTACTTTCAATAAAATCATTTAAACTTATTCCAAATACTTTTTCTATTTTTGATAAATCTAATTTTACATCAATATCAAAATTCTCTTTCCAGTAAGTAGTGTTACTAAGTCGATCTAAATAGATGTTTTTCAATATGGTTTTCATAATTTTCTCCTTTTGTTATTATACTTATATTATACCCAACGTGTATATTTATGTCAAGCACTTATCTTCTATTTTTTTATTCAATATTATTTTTGTTTTTTATTGCATATTTTTCTTTATTACTCTTATTTTTACTCTCTAATACATTCTTAAATAGCTTATTTTAATGTTGTTCATATATTTATATGCCTAGATGTTTTATAGCTTTTAAAACGCCTTGTAATGCGTTATATTGAAATATTTGACTTATCTATACATAACGTGTATAATAATTTTAAGAAAAGAAAGGAGTAAAACAAGAATTAGGTAAATTCTTTAACTATTAAAGTTTAAGTAATTCTTGTTTGTTTGCTATGAACTCAAAACAAGCATTAGATATTATATACAAAACAATCAACAACTCAGAAATAAGAAATGACTTATGTTTGATTGGAGCATATAATTTGAATCTGTATTTAAAAGAATATAATGTATCTCTGGATATGGTGCAAAGAGGAACACATGACCTTGATTTTGATTATTCTAGTATCGATGCAAAAAAATACTTAACAGAAGATTTAATCAAAGAATTAAGAAAGCAAGGATATAACGTTGATTATAAGCTAGTAGATAGAGGAAATTCTTTTACGGTAAAGTATAACTTTGAAGGCTATAATATTCAAATTGATGCTAATTTAAAAAAAGTATTTACAAAACAAGCAACAATATATTATATGTTAGCAAATAAATTTTCTTCTGTATCATCAGAAACGATATATAGAAGAGCAAAAGATGTATTTGATATTTTTATAATAGGTAAATATCTATTAAAAGATCAAATTTCTCTAAATAAAGTAATAAACGAGTTAGAAAAACACGACAGACAATTGTATGATTTTATGTGTTTTCAAAGTAGTGATAACATAGAAAAGTTAAAACACGCACTAGAAAAATATCAACCTTGCCCTATACCTGATACTAGCATTGATCAAGTTATTTTATATGTAATGGAATGTTCAAAAATACTTCAACAAGAAAAAAATATAAAATTGCAAATGGAGAGAAACAATGATCGTTCTAGAAGAAATGAAGAATTTAAATCGAGATGAACAAGAAATTTATTTATATGAAAGATCACCTGCAATATATTTGAAAAATTCTGAATTCATCATTACAGGATTATCTGCTTTAAATTTGTATGGCTATGTACCTTCGGATTGTAATGGAACTATGGAAGTTGTTCTAGATTTAAATACAGTAGGTAGCTATTTAATTCCTGTATGGACAAATTGTAAAGATAATAATATTTGCTATATAAACGGTTATAAGGTAGTAACTAAATATCATGCCTTATATGATGCAATAACAACTCAAAGAGATATTAGTAGAAATGATGATGCAGTTATTCAATTTTATGAGGAAGGTATTTTAGATGATTTTATACAATATGCAAAAAGTTGGAATATCAATAAGGACTTATTGGATTATGCTTTAGAAATAGTAAGACAATAGAGTTGGACTATTAATCGAATCTAAAAATCATAATAAAAAGGATGTGAATTAGCTGAATTATGGAAAATCAAGATGAAAAGAATAAAGAACAAAAAAAATATAAAACAAGTGAGGCTCAAAGAAGAGCTTCAAGAAACTATAATAGAAGAAACAGAGATTATTTAAGAGTAATGGACTATCGCCGAAAAGGTCTAACTTTTTTAGAAAGATATTCTGAACCACCAGATATTGTAGAATATTTAATTGTTGTAAATAAAAGAAAAACTGAATTAGAAAAGAAATTTGATATAACAATTGATGAATTTGGAATAAAAGATAATAAATCTAATTTTTAAAACACATTGAGAAATTCGCATAAAACAACTATAATGAATTTCTCAATGTGTTTTTGTATACTATAGAATTGTTGCATTTATACAATCGATAATATCGTGATATAATATTTTTGTCGCAACCACACTGACAAGATCAGGAGGTGAAGAAATTGCAACATTTTATACTTGAAACTTTTATAACTATATTGGGTGGTGTAGTTTGCCACTACATCATCAAATGGTTAGATAGTTATACTAGCGACAACTAGCCAAAATAAAACCGTCAGGAGTTTGCCCCTCCCGACGGTTTTTAATTGCAACAACTTTATACTCTTATGCCTTTGATTACATTATACAATCAATTAACAATATTTTCAACCTTTGTTGTCATATCGTCAACACATATTATTAATATGATTATTTCGTTTTATATTTTTTTATAAGATCAAATGCACTATTTAGGTTCTTTACAAAATCAAGATTTTCCTCATCACCAGTAACATCTGAGTGTGTTCTTTTTATTAATGATATATATTTTTTACGTATCTCTTCAAAACTATCTTCAGGCTTTGCACCTAATATATTATAAGCCATTATAAGTTCAGCATTCATTTTACTTGTGCTTTGATTTTTATAATTTTGTTCTTGATATCTTTCTTGATTTTGTTGCTCTTCTTTATTATCTTTTTCCTTTTCCCAGAAATTATTTTTGTTAAATTCATATATTCTTGTTTTTCTCTTTATTTTTGGCACGTAACGTAATAATACTATACCAATTGTAGATGAAACTAAATCGCCACCTTCTTCATCGATTAAAAACATTAATTTAAGTTTCATTCCTAAAAATAATATACCTATAAATAAAATAAATGTGATATTAAATGCATATGTTAAAATAATATTTTCAAATTCATATCCCATAGGAAATCCTGTTATCCCCGAACTATCTAAAGGATAAAGTAAAATATTGGTTAATTTAGTAAATATTCCAAAGTTTAAATGTCCTGTAAATTTAAATAAAGAACTTATACCTGCAAGACAAGCTATTCCAGATACTGGAATTAATATAATATGAATTGCCAACCATAAATAATAGAAATATCTAAACAATATCTGTTCAATTATAACTCCTAGAATATAGGCAACTAAGAATATGAATATTATCCCTAGTATTTTATCAGTTCCTGCTTTGTCATAAAGAAAAAAATATATATAACTTACTTCAAAAAACATTGTACAAGCTGGAAGTAGTCCAAATATAAAACAAATACACGCAATGATTATTAAGGTTATCATAACTTACTGCTCCTTTTATTTCTATTTTTAATGTTATAGTAATTATACAGGTTGTGTATAATTTTGTCAAGTAAAAAGAGATAGATATTTATTATCCATCTCTCTATATTTCTGACTTAACAACTTTCAGGACTTTATCTAGAATTTCTCTTGGAATTCTTTCAATTAACTTGTATCCTCTACTTTCAAAATCTAGAGCTTTTACATGTTCACATAGAATTACTCCTGTTGTTTTAGTTCTATTATCTAATCTTATATGCAAAGGAAACTTACTACTTGTGTTGCTTATTGGACATGCTATAACAAAATTCGTTTGTTTTGTAAAAAGGTTATTGCTTATTACAAGTGCAGGTCTATACCCTGCTTGTTCATGTCCCTTTATTGGATCAAAATTAACTTTTATTATGTCGCCTTGTTTTACCATTTTCCCTTTCTTTTGTTTTCTCTTCAATCTTTATTTCCTTAATTTATTCCTTATCTATCATGTACTCTCATTTTTTTATAATAAATCCTCCAATTAAAATGCTTATAAAATAAACCACCTAACTCAAAGAAAACTTTGGAGTTAAAGTGGCTTATTTTTCGATTTATATATGAAAAGGAGAGAAATTTTTCCTTATACTCTATTTAACATTTTCCTTTTTCTTTAATGCAAAAGAACTTAATATTAAAACTGATCCTACTGCTAAGAAGATCAAAGCTCCTTTTGTTCCTGTGTTTGGTGTGTTTTCAGGTACATTATAGTTAGTCCTTTTTACTTTCCTTACTATATCTTCTTTACCATTTTCAGTTTGATTTAAATCAACTATAACATTTTCTCTATCTATCATATATCCATTAGGTGCTTGAATTTCCTTTAAGATATATTTATTATCTTTCGAATTTGTTACTAGCAATTTTTCAAACTTAGTAACTCCATTTCCTGTTGTTTTTTCTACAATAGGAGTATATCCATTAATTTGTGGATATTTAGAAGTATCATTTATATTCTTATCAGTGAAATATGATTTTTGTAGATCAACATCAGATTTATATTTTTCTAAAATTGTGTTAGGTACATATAATACATATTTCGCATCTTTTAAGAAATTACCTTTTGAATCTACTTTGGATAATTCAATCGATCCCATTAGATGATTATTAGTTACTGTGACTTTATAATCTGAGTTTGAATCTATCTTTACTTTATTGTTTGCTATAGTTATTTTTTTGTAGAATTCTGGAGAGTTTTTTTCATAAAATTCATAAACTCCATGTGGTAAATACTTTGAAATTGCTCTACCATTAGTATCTGTAACCAATGTTTCTACTAATTCTTTACCTTTTCTAATTTCAAAAACTGCATTTTTTAACTTTTTACCATTTGTGCTGACTTTATCAATAATTATTCTGCCTTCTGCTTTGCTGTTAGATATGGTCATTTCTTTTAATGCAATATTTAAAGTTTTATCAAATGAAGTTTTGTTTATTACAAATTTTATCACTTTATTAGATTTTAAATATCCTTGTGGTGCTTTTATTTCTTTAAGATAATATTGTTTTTCTAAAGTTAGATTTCTAGCTTCCCCTTCACCATCGGAGTTTATATATAATGTTTTTACTGGTGTAGTTGAGTTTTCACTTTCATAAATTCCAAATATAGCACCTGTCAATTTTTGTTTGGTTTTAGCATCAACCTTTTTTATTTTTAAAACTCCTGAATCTGGTATAATATCTTTTTCATTTTCTATTACTACAGTAATAGGTTCTGTTTTCCCTCTTATTGCAGTAAACTCTACAGGATTTATTGCCTTGTATCCTTCTGGCGTTTCAACTTCTATAGCTCTATATTTACCTTCTGCTAATTCTAATTTTATTTCACCATTATCATCGGTGTAAAATATCCTATCAAAGTTATTAGTTATTCCTTGAATTCTAAATTTTACATCCTTTAACGGTAATCTAGTTCTAGCATCTATTTTCTTTAATTTTACTTCTATTTTTTGTTCTGGTTTATTTTTAGTTTGTCCTGTTAATTTAAATGTTTGAGGAATTAGATAATATGCTACACCTTCTGTTTTAATTACTGTTTGATTTTGTGCTTTTGCTGAACGATAAATTCCTACATAAGCGTGTGTTCCACTCCATTTATTATTGAATTGTTTTACTGGATGTTTATCGTTCATTACTAATAATCCTAAATCTTCTGTTCCTCTTAATAGATTATTTTGATCATATAAAGCTAATTGTAGTTTTGTGTTATGTGTATATTTAACCTTACTATTTGAATTAAACAAAGTCCATTGGCTAAAGTTAGTATTTGAATTGCTATTTACAACTTCTACTGGAGATGTATCTGATGGAAGTTGTACATTTGTATTTATTTTTAATAAATATTTAGATGATGCTGTTTTATAGTCTGTTACAAAATACTTACTTTCAAATTGACTTAATTTAGATCCCGGATATGCATAATAGTTTGCAACAGATTCTACTATTTGTGATCTCCATTTTTCGTAATATTGTTGTGTTGGAGTATCTTCAAAATATAATTCTGATATCCTTTCTCCTATTGTGTTTTTATATGGAATACCTATAGCTTTCCCATATTGTGCATTTTCTCTTGTTGTATCCAATTGTGCTAACCAACTCTTTGTAGCATCTTTACACAATGGATTTGAACTATCAGCTACAGGACCATAATCAACACAAAATATATCTTTATTATCTACTTTAGAATATAGAAAATATACTGGATATTTTGATTTACTAGTAGTTGATCCATAAGGAACATATCTAACATCGTATTTTTCAGGATTACTTACTTTCTTAAAACCAATATATCCAATACAATCTGGTCCTGTGTTTTCTGTTGGTTTGATTGGCTCAGCACCTGATACTTGAGGTATAAACGTTGTTATTAATATCGCTACTAATGAAAATATCGCAAATACTTTTTTAAATATTTTATTTTTTAGCATTGTTTTTTCTCCTTTTTATGAAATACACTATAGCTTCTGCTACTACTCCTGCTACTATTGCTAGTGCTATCATAAGTTTTTTATCCATTCCAGTTTTATATGGAGTATCTTTTGGCTTCAGTGAATCTTTTTCTTTTTCCATTACTTTTGGATATATTTCAAACACATCTCCTTTATTTTTTACACTTATAGGTGTTTTAAATTCCAAAATTTTAGAATCTTTTATATATCCTTCTGGTGCTTTTGTTTGATATAGTTGATATTCTCCCTTTTCTAATTCTTTAATAAATTCATTTGTTGAATTAGTAATTGAAAATTTAGCAACTACTTTATCAGTTTTTTTGTCCTTTACTTCCCATTCTCCGTCTTTAAGTCTTTCTCCACTTGGTGTTTTTGCTATAAATTTTATGGTATTTGTTTTATATATTAGCTTCCCTTCTCTTTCATCTTTGTATGTGCTGTTTATTTCCACTTTCTCTGTATCTTGCTTTTTCGTTTCATCTTCTAGCTTTTTTGTTTCATCTTGTTTTTCAGACTGTTCGATTTTAATATTATTTTTTTCTTCAATCTGAGTATCTGCATTTGAGATATTTGTGAAAAGCAATGTAGATAATACACACAAAGTTAGTATTTTTTTAATCTTCATCTTGTC
>QWCJ01000621.1_pt1 | contig 16085 bp, 15 predicted proteins | sample 1972501 | NCBI WGS metagenome assembly QWCJ01 (sample SAMN09866711, study PRJNA288562) | Human vaginal metagenome isolate term2_vaginal, whole genome shotgun... | isolation source: vagina | host: Homo sapiens | place: USA: California
TGATATGCACGATGTTGGACAGTTAATAGATGTTGCCAAAGAGCAAGAGAATGGTGACTTTTTCCGTATGGAAGTTAAGCCACAAAAGACTACCAACGATGGTGCTCTTTATGGTTACCCAGGAATTACTCTATTTAGTTCAACTAGTAGAGAAGCTACAGCTAAGCTAATGAAGAAATTAGCTTTCCACGGTAATAATATTAATAGTTATAAATATGTTGATTCTACCAACGTTGGTAACTCGCTATTGGGTATGAAATATCTGCTCTTGAAAAATGGTGCAAGTAGAGATACTTCTCTGGAAAAAGTAGAAGAATATAACGATATGACTCTTCTAAGAAATCCTCATGCACTTGAGGTAGGTGCTGCAGCAGGACCAGAACTTAAATTCTGGAACCCAACAGATAGCTCACCATTTTCAAACTGGAACAGCTTGTTAGAAGCCTTAGGTGAAGAAGGTTTATTTGAACACGTGGATCCAGAGGTTGTAAGTGGCTATAACTTCGGTCCAGCTAGTGGATCTGGAGATTCTGGAGTAACGGTAACTCCTGAAGATTTTAATGCCTCTGGTTTGATGAATTTCAAGATAGATGTGAAAGAAGATCAGTTCTTGTATCTTGCAATTGAAACAAGCAAAGACATGAGAGTCAAGGTACGAGTCAATGAAACTACTAATGATCAAGAGGTTAAAAAAGGTAAGTCAGGAACAGTACGTCAAGCTGAAGCTCGAAATATCCATTGGATTGAGACTTTTGACGTTGGATATGTTGCTGCTGGAGATGAAGTGAATTTTAGCATTGAGCAGGATAAGGACAAAGCAAGTGCAGTTACTGTATATGCTGCAACTGTTGACAAAGCTAAGTATGAACGTGTCATGAGTAGTATTAAAGAACAAGAAGTTGATGTGCAAGAGTGGAATGCTAATTCATTGGTAGCAAAATATAATGCAAAAACTGATGGTAACCTATTCTTGAATATCCCTTACGATAGCTCTTGGAAAGCTTATATTGATGGTGAAGAAGTCAAGATAGAATCAATCGCAGAGACAGCGTTGTTGAGTGTTCCTACTGAGGCCGGAGAGCACGAGCTGAAATTAGTTTTTGTGCCTAGAGGGTTTGAACTAGGATTAACAATGTCTATAGGCGGATTGATCTTATTATTAGTCTTATGCTTAATTAGAAAACTTTACATTGTCAAAAAAGATAAAGAAAGAGTTTCTAATTATATTGAGTTGAAGAATAACATATATGCTGAATATAGAGAAGCTTACAGTTTTATTGAATCTTTGAAATTGGAAAATGAAAATTCAGATGATTTACTTGTCGAATCTGAGAGAGTTAGAAAAGATGGTGAGACTGCAGTTGTAGCTCAAGAAATTAGAGAAGCAGAAGAATTACTAGCGTCTGCGAACGCTTTAGAAAAAGCCAGAGCTTATGAGAGTAAGAATTATAAGCTACGTATAGCGGATAGTAATGAAATTTATTATGAACTTGAGCAAAAAGCTTTGCGTGAACGTGAGATTGATTCATTGATGAAAGGTATAAATAAATACCTGAAAGATAAGTCAGGCGAATTTGAGGCTATAGAAGTTGACGAAGTAAAAGTTGCAGACAATGTTATTGTGAGACAAGCACCTGAACTCTCTGAAAATTTACAAACTGAGCTTGAATCAGCAGAGCAAGAAGTAGAAGCAGAATCAGCGGAGAGTGATGAAATAGCAGAATCAGCAGAACATGAAAAAGTAGAAGAAGCCGAAACAGAAAAGAATGAAGTAGAGGCAGAAAATGTTCTCGATAATCTTGCTGACACTGATGCTGATAGTCAGTGGAAGAAATCTGATGATAATCAAGAATAATAAAAATAGACAAAATACTTTTCGCGAAAACGAGAGAAAATGAGAGAAAACGAGAGAAAAGTGAAGTCTCAGTGCGAAAAATCAAAAAAGTCTTGACAGATAATTTTTAGATGATAGAATAGACAAGCATTTCAATAGAAGTGCGTATTTAAGTGCTTTAAACTAAAATTAAAGAAATAAAAAAGGAGGGGCATGATGAGTACAGAATTTGTAAAAGCAGCTGATGTTGAACGCAAATGGTATCTTGTAGATGCAGAAGGCAAGACTCTAGGTCGTTTGTCTACTGAAATTGCTACAATTTTAATGGGAAAAAATAAACCAACTTACACACCATCAATGGATACAGGTGATTTTGTAGTAGTAATTAATGCAGAAAAAGTTGAATTAACAGGTAATAAGTGGAGAGATAAATTCTACCGTTACCACACAGGACACCCAGGTGGTTTGAAAGAGATTCGTTACAGCGAATTAGTACAACGTAAACCTGAGAAATTAATTGAATTAGCAGTTAAGGGCATGCTACCTAAGAGTAAATTAGGTCGTGCACAAATCAAGAAATTAAAAGTATACGCAGGTGCAGAGCATCCACACGAAGCTCAACAACCTGAAACTCTAGAAATATAGGAGGATAGCAGATGAAATCAACAACAATGAAAGCTCCTCATGGTCAAGTATATTACTACGGTACAGGTCGTCGTAAAGAAGCAGTTGCTAAAGTACGTTTGCTACCTGGTACAGGAAAATATGAAATCAATGGCAAAGAATTAAAAGAATACTTCCCATTGAAGTCATACGAATTAATCGTAGAGCAACCATTCAAAGTAACATCTACAGCAGGTAAATTTGATGTATTTGTAAGTGTAACTGGTGGTGGTATCTCAGGACAAGCTGGTGCAGTTCGTCACGGTATCGCAAATGCTTTATTAGCAGTAGATTCAGATTCTTACCGTAAACCATTGAAGGAAGCAGGTCTATTGACCCGTGATTCACGTGTTAAAGAGCGTAAGAAATACGGTCTTAAGAAAGCTCGTAAAGCAAGCCAATTCTCAAAACGTTAATTCGTTTGTTTGGATTCTTGCTATATCGAAATTGGAAGTTTCAGACTTATTGAAATTTTCAGAGCTTTTCGAAATATTAAAAAATCAAATCCCAGTTGCAGCAATGCACTGGGATTTTTTATGTTTGAGATTAATTTTAATAGCAGTTTCCGGAACAATATAATGATTTGCGGAACAATAGCAGAGTGTTTGCGGAACAATGTAGTAATTAGTAGAAAAAATGAAACCAGTAAATTACTTTTCTAGCTTATCAATGAAATAGAAACGTAAATCTTCATCTCCTTGCTCCTCGCCAATAAGCAGAACCTCGACATAATCTTTTTTCCAGGTGACATTCCAGTTTTCTTCATCCAAATATTTTCCGTCATTAGAGATTTCTGTATTAAGCTCTTGTCTTTCTTTCTCGGATTTTTCTAGCAATATGCGTACCTTTGATGATCCGAAGATAAAAGGGGAATCTGTCTCGATAAATGACAGAGTATATTTACCATCAGGAGAAATTGAAGTTGCTATTAAACGTGACCTGGTAAAAACATAAAAAGCACTAGCTAAAAATATAAATAAGGTTGAGAGTGCAATTAACAAAACAGCATGTTTTTTAAGAAAGTTTTTCATATCAATATCCTTAGAATCAAGATCCCTTATAACTTTAATAGAATTTATTTTAATACAACTGTTAAAATTATACGTGGTTTAAATTTTTTAGTAGCTGAATAAGCACATCTTTGGAGGTAAAAATGAATATTGCAATTATTGGTGGTGGACTAATTGGTTCTAGAGTTCTTAGGAGCTTAATTAATCACGAGAAATTCAATGAAAACTTCTATATAGATGTTTATGAGAAGCGTCCTGAGTTGTCCAAAGGTATGCCGCATATTAGAGATACAGACACAAAAGTTATTAATACTAGGGTAAGTGGAATGAGCACGGACTTTAGCAATGAAGATGGTTTCCAAGATTATGTAGACGAGCATAGTGATACTGCTTACAGTGTTGAAGGTTTGGTGAAGCGTGAAGCTTTTGGAGATTATCTTGAGCAAAGTTTTTCTCATCCACAAGTAGAAGTTATCAGGGCTGATGTGGAAGATGTTGAGGTTATAATAAACGAGGATAAATCGGATCCACGCTACAAACTATATTCTAGGGAAGTTCTCCGAGATGAGGGAGCAGACTTGTCAGAATCACTAAAGGCTGATAAACAATCAGTAAGTGAATCACTAAACGAAAAAATCTATGATGCAATTTTCTTATGTATAGGTCACCCAGTGTATAGAGATGATTACAAGCTAAGTGGTCAAGAAAAATTTATCAGAGACATATACCCAATGGAAGTTAAATTGGCGGATATCAAGCAAGAAGATAGAGTTGCAATTATTGGTACAGGAGCCTCATCTCTAGATGCTTATAGATATTTCCAATTTGAGAAACCTCTAGTTAAGAAACTTTATTTCTGTACTTTGGACGAGGGTTTTCAGATACCTGCCTTAGAGGTTAAATCGGATAAGAATTTGCAATCAACTGTAGATTGGGAATGGATTGAGGAGAGACTAAGTTCTGGTGATGGGTTGATTGACCTAGATGAACTTGTGAAAACTGTACAAGCTGATTTAGATAGACTAGGTTTAGACCAGATGGCTAAGTTTAAAGAACTGACACCTTTCACAATGGATAAGCTTGAGAAAGTAATACAAAGCGATGATCAAGAACTCGCTGAGTTGATAGAATATTTCTATAGCTTCTATGACTTGGATGCAGATATTTTTGCAGCGCTTAGTGGCAGTGACAGAGATAGATATTTAGTGGATTCTTATGCAGCTGGAGATATTGAAGTTATTTACAATACAAAAGATATAAAAACAAATGAAGATGGAAGCTTCAGCATTTGTTCTGAAGATAAAGATGTAGTGACAGTCGATTATGTACTGAACACAGCTGGTTTTGATTTAACTATTAAAGAAAATGCAAAATACAATAAATTACTCAAGAATCTCTATGACAGAAATATTATTAAGTCAGATGTTCAAGGGAATTATATAGACTTGGACTGGCCGAACCATAGAATACTTAGTAAGAGATATGGCTGTTTAAACAATGCCTTTATTCTTGGTGTTTGGGCAGGTGGAACTCAGTACAAGAATATTGATGGCAGACGTTTAATGAGAATGGCAGATAGGGTGGCAACAGGTTTTATGGATGACTTGAGTTAGTTTGGTAGTTTAGTTTTAGTTAAATAGCAAACAAAAACAGGGGCTTCCAATGAAACCCCTGTTTCTTCTTTTGATCCGCTCTTCTAGTTATAATTAACTTACTTCAACTTAATATCCTTGAAGCTTTCTGTTTGCTCTTTGATGCCACGCTCTGCAGCTAATCTCTCAATACTTGAAGCTCCGAAGAAACCTTGAATATTTTCGCAATTCTCTACTACGTATTTAGCTTCTTCTGGTTCTGCAATAGGACCACCATGAGCAATTACCATGATATCTGGATTGATTTCACGTCCAGCAGCTGCGATTTCATCAATTAATTTAACACAGTCATCTAGAGTCTTAGATGTTTCAGCACCGATAGTACCTGATGTTGTAAGACCCATGTGTGCAACTAAAATATCTGCACCAGCTTCTGCCATTTTGCGTGCATCGTCAGCATTGAAGACATAAGGAGTTGTCAACATGTCTAGCTCGTGCGCGTGTCTAATCATTTCAACTTCTAGGTCGTAGCCCATACCTGTTTCTTCTAGGTTTTGTCTGAAGGTACCGTCAATAAGACCTACAGTAGGGAAGTTTTGTACACCGTCAAATCCCATTTCTTTTAATTGTTTCAAGAAGTAAGGCATATTTCTGAATGGGTCAGTACCGTTAACACCTGCTAGTACAGGGGTGTTTTTAACCACTGGAATAACTTCGCCTGCCATTTCAGTAACTATTTGGTTAGCATCTCCGTATGCGAGTAAGCCTGCGAGTGAACCTCTACCGGCCATTCTATAACGACCAGAGTTATAGATAATAAACATGTCAGCGCCACCGGCTTCACTTGATTTAGCTGTGATACCTGTACCAGCACCGACACCAAGTAGCATTTCACCTAATTCTACTTGTTGTTTAAATTTTTCCATTATTTCTTTTCTGCTTAAATTATTCATTTTTACCTCCTAATTTATTTTTAAATCTATTTTAGATTTTTCTCAATATATTTTTATTAATATTTTTTATCAATATTCTCAAATTATTTGCCTAATAATTCTAGAAGTTTCTTAGCACATGCTTCACCAAATTCTTTAGTGTTAATGTGTGTATCTAGTTCTATTAGAGTAACTTTTTCAGGATCTAAATTATCTCGTAATGCTTGTAACAAGGCTGCATCTGCTTCGGCATCATAGAATGGCATACCTTCTTCAGATAGATAACCGTTACCTTTGAGTGGGTAAATAAGAACTGTAGGACCGTTTGACATATTGAGTTTTTTTGCAATTTTCTCACCTACAGCTTTGTTTTCTTCTGGGGTTGTTCTGACTAGAGTAACCATAGGGTTGTGTTTGTAAATATTTCTAGATTTCATTGCTTCTGGCAAAGTATCGATATGGCCGAAGTTGATTTCATCAATAGCACCAACAGAAACGATTTGAGGTACACCTAATTTACCTGCGGATTCTAATCTGTTTGGACCAGCTGCTAAAACACCGCCGAACAATTCGTCATTCCATTCTGTTGTTGTAATATCTAGTACACCATCGAAGAAACCTTGGTCGATTAAGTGTTCCATAGTTTTACCACCAGAACCTGTAGCGTGGAATACTAGAACTTCATAGCCTTGTTCTTCCATGTACTCACGTGCATAGTTGACTGCTGGTGTTGTATTACCAAACATTGTAGCCGCGATTAAAGGTTTGTTTTCATGTGTGTTTTCGTGCTCAAGTGATGCCATACCGACTATAGCTTTGGCTGCATTATCATAAATCTGTGTTGAAATTGAGTTTAGGCCAGCAACGTCAACGATTGATGGGATAAGGATTAAATCACTTTCTCCTATATATGTATGACCTGTACTTGAAGCTGCCATTGTGGAGACTATTATTTTTGGAACTCCGATTGGCAAGGCACGGAATGCTGGAGCAACGATAGAAGTACCACCAGAACCACCAGCAGAGATAGCTGCATCAATCTTATCCTCTGCATATAATCTTGGCAATAATTTTTCTAGAGCTCTGCATTGAGTGTCAACATTTTCACCACGATCGTTTCTTTCACGCAATTTATGAATATCTGCATCGACTTCTCTGGCTAATTCACCACAAGTAATATCAATATCAAAATCTGTTTCAAATATACCTGTATCGATACAGAGGGTATCAGCACCTAAGCTTTCAATTACATCTTTTATGTAAGATAACTCTTTCCCTTTGGTATCGAAAGTACCAACGACTGCAATAGTTTTCTTTCTGCTCATTTGTAGTTTTACCTCCTTAAAACAATAAATACATCGCATCTAATATTATATATCACCACAGTAAAATGGTTAAGGAAGAATTGCCATAAATTAAAAAGAATTTGTAACTTGTAAATGAAGTTCTAACAATGTTTAGAAAGTTATGGAAATTGACTAGTGAAAATTTATTTTTAAAACCGAAAATTTTTTCACTACCACAAAGAAAAAGATAATTTTGTTACTTATGCTCAGTTTTATAAAACATAAAAAGCTATATTTTATCCATTAAAAATACACACGATAATATTATTTGTCGGAGGAGGAAAAATGTTAAAAATAGCAGTTATTACAGGCAGTACACGTGATGGTAGAGTCAATCGTGATGTTGCTGATTACGTTGTTAAGGTAGCAAATGAGTTTACTCAGGAAGCAGAATTTGAGTTGGTAGATATTTTGGAATATGATTTGCCGGATTTTAACTCAGCACCACCAAGAATGTTAAATAAACAATATGATGATACAAGAATTACTAAATGGTCAGAGAAAATAGAAGAGTTTGATGGCTATATCTTCGTAACACCTGAATATAATAAAAACACATCTCCAGCTTTATTGAACGCAATTTGCTTGTTAGGTGGAGAATGGACAGACAAGGCAGCAAGTATAGTTGGATATGGTTCTACTGACGGTATTACAGCAATCCAAGTATTAAGAATTACACTTTCTAATCTTGGTTTAGCTGTTCAAGGTAAATTCGCAAACTTCAATATATTCACTGATTGGCAAAATGGCGAATTTAAGCCACAAGAATATCATGAAGCAACTGTAGAACTAATGGTAGCTGCCTTAGTTAAATGGGCTAAGGCTTTGAAGACTATTAGATAGTTAGCGAATAGAGCAGTTCAAATTTATTAAAATATATTAAGACTATTAAGCCTCTTGAGTACGAGTTGTGCTCATGAGGCTTTTTGTATTTGTATTTGAAACGATTTTTCTAGTCAAGATTAAGTCGCACGAAATGAAGATATTCCGGCTAGTGGACTATAAGTTTAAAAAATAATAAAATACATATACATAAAAGGAAAATTTGAAAGTGTTTGAAGTTTTAGATTATGAAATTTCTTATTAAAGAACTTAATGATACAAAAAAAATAGCCAATAGTTTAGCGAAAGTGCTCTCAGGCAATGACATCTTGACTTTGCAAGGTGATCTTGGTGCGGGCAAAACTACTTTTGTGCGTGCCTTGGCGGAGGGCCTCGGCATAGATCCTGATACTGTAAGCAGCCCTACTTTTACAATTATGCAAATTTATGAAAACAATTCAGGACCTTCACTTTGTCACTTCGATGCATACAGGCTAAAAGGTAGCGAGAGTTTTTTGCATGAGGGATTTAATGAATATTTCAGTGATGGTATGGTGGTCTGTATAGAATGGCCAGAAATTATCGAGGATGCTCTAGAAGCTTTAGACGTTGATAGATTGATAATTAAAATTACTGCTAAGAGGGCGATGGATCTTGATTTTTCGGCAGAAAAGATAAACGTGCAAATAGATAATGTTCATAGAAATTTTGAGATATTAGCTAACGGCAAGAGAGCTCAAGAAATTTTAGACAAGTGGCAAGAGCTTGATAGTTTTCCCAGAGAGCTTGAAGTTTAGAAGAGGTAAAAGGTGAAAATACTAACAATAGACACAGCTACTCCACATTTAATTTGTAGCTTAGGTGATGAAAATTCTTATATTACGGGAGTATTTAAAGAGGCAAGCAGAACACATTCTCAGCATATAATTTCTGCAATAGCTGAGTTATTAGAATCTGCAGGAGTGAGTTTGGATGAGATAGATTATTTTGCTGCATCAGAGGGGCCAGGATCTTTTACAGGTTTAAGAATTGGTATTGCTACTGTTCAGGCTCTAGCTTTTGTGAAAAATAAACCATGTCTTAAAGTCAATACACTAGATGCTATTGCGGAAGATAAAAGATCTGCTGATTCTTTAACTTTGTCTATGTTAGATGCTAGAAATAGAAGAGTTTATGCTAATGCTGTTGTGGGAGATACTACTCTAGTAGAAGCTTCTGTTGGTGAAGTTGAGATATTCGCTGAAAAAGTTGCAAAGGCACTAGAAGATAAAGAGATTAAGATTAATAAAATTATTTTTGCCGGTGATCAGGCACGTGAAATGTATATTGCAGATGAAGCAGTTTCAGAGCTTTTGCCAAAGGTAGAAGCAGAAATGGCGGAGGCTTTGTACAGACCAGAGGACTTATACAAGGTAGCGTTGAGAGAATATGAGGCAGGTAGGTTCCTAGAAGCGGAAGAGTTACTGCCAGAATACTATGCACCGACTGAGGCAGAGCGAGAATTGAACAAATAGTTCTTATTTACTAATAAGCACGTTGAAGCTGTAGATGTTTGGGAAAAGGTTAAAGTAGTATATGGCAATAGAATTTCGTCAAGCAAACAAAGATGATTTATATGAACTGGGCTCTCTTGAAGTGGAAATTTTCTCGGATCCTTGGGGCGAAGCAACGCTTGCAAACTATTTAGAGTCAAGTGAGAAAGATAAGGCAATATATGTTTTGTTTGATGGGGTGAATGAGAAGATACTGGCTTATGTGATTGTCCAAACTTTATATGCTGAAATGGAAATAATGAGATTTGCAGTAGTTTCTAATCGCAGACGTGAAGGTCTAGGCAAAAGGCTAATGAACACGTTGAAAGACGTAGCTAAAGACCACGAAGTAAAGAAAATAATCCTTGAAGTAAACTCGATTAATTATAAGGCAATTAATTTGTACGAAAGTTTAGGCTTTATCGAGGTTGGTAGACGTAAGGACTATTACAAACAGGGAGAGGATGCCTTATTGATGGATTTAAATATAGCTTAGTATAGGCTATAATGTACGAACATAAGCAAATGAAAATAAAATTAAATCAAATAAAAAACAAAAGAGGAGAAAGCGTATTATGACAGCAAAAATAAGCACAGACGAGAAGATAGCGTTATTAAGAAAAGCTATGCGTTATGCTGGTGTGCAAGCATATATAGTTCCAACATCAGACCCACACATGACAGAATATAATGCTAAACATTTCGAAGCTAGACATTGGTTAACAGGATTCACAGGTTCTGCAGGTACAGCATTAGTAACAGAAAATGCTGCAAAATTATGGGCAGACGGACGCTACTTTATCCAAGCGGAACACCAAATAGCTGGAACAGAATTTGAATTAATGAAGTTAGCAACACCTGGCTATCCTACTTTGCTAGAGTTCCTAAGTGAGAACTTAAAAGAAGGTGATGTTGTAGGTGTAAATGGTGCAATTATGAACCAAGCTCAAGTCGAGCGTTACGAAGAAGTTTTAGGCAAAAAAGGTATTAAAATTGAACTCAACTTACAACTAGTTGCAGATATCTGGACAGATCAACCTGAAATGCCAAAAGGAGAGATTTTCACCTTAGGCACAGAGTGGACAGGAAGAAGTACAGAAACTAAGATTGCTGACTTAAGAAAGTATCTTGAAGAAAAAGAGAGCGATGTAGCTTTGATCGGTCGCTTAGATGATGTTGCTTGGCTATACAACTTCAGAGGTTCTGACATAGAGTGCACACCAGTTGCTTATGCTTTTGCTATGGTATCTCAGGATAAAGCAGAACTATTTATTGACCTAGACAAAGTCAATTCAGAAGTAAGAGCTACTATGGAAGCAGAAGGCGTTAGCTTCAGAGAATATGATGATATTTACGAAGCTGTGGCTGAACTTTCTGGCAAAACATTAAGATTAGATAAAACAGCTATAAATAGTTTAGTTTACTCCAAGTTATCAGAGAATGTTGAAGTAATTAATGGTAGAGACTGGACTTTGGACGAGAAAGCGGTTAAGAACGAGACTGAAATCAAGAACCAATATGAAGCTTATCGTAAAGATGGTATCGCTTTCACCAAGTTAATTCATTGGTTAAAAACACAAGAGGATGTAAGCAAATTTGACGAACTTGATGTTGATGCAAAAGCACTAGAGTTTAGAGAAGAGTTGGATACATTCGTTGAATTAAGTTTCGGCACTATAGCAGCTTACGGACCAAATGCCGCAATGGCACACTACTCTGCCACAGAAGATAACAAAGCTCAATTGCAAAATAAGAGCTTCATGCTAGTTGACGCTGGTGGACAATATTGGGAAGGTACAACAGATACTACACGTACAATTTCAGTCGGTGAATTGACAGCAGAAGAAATAAAAGACTACACATTAACAGTTATGAGTCATGTCGATTTAGCTATGGCAGTGTTCTTAGAAGGATCTACTGGATACCAATTAGATATGCTAGCTCGTAAACCAATGTGGGAAAATCACATGGATTTCAAACATGGTACAGGTCACGGAATTGGTTACTTCTTGAATGTTCATGAAGGACCACAAAGCATTTCTTCCGGAAGATACAACACAACAGTTATGGAAGAAGGCATGATTACAAGTAACGAGCCTGGAGTTTATAAAGAGGACAAGCATGGTATTCGTATAGAGAGCGTAGTTGTTTGTGAAGAAGCTGCTACAGTTGGCACAGATAAATTCTTGAAATTCGATACAATGACTAGAGTACCTCTAGAACGTGAAGCCATTGATAAGAGCATGTTGAATGAAGAACAAATTGCTTGGATTAATGAATATCACGAAAAAGTTTACAAAGATATAAACCAGGATTTAACACCTGAAGAGGCTGAATGGTTGAAAGAAGTCTGTAAACCGTTATAATTAAATTACTAATAGTAAAAGTATTTTATTGAAATGCTTTTAAGCTTTGGAGGAAAAAACGCATGGTAGAGAAAGAAGTATTGTTTTTAGATAAAGCTGATGATTTCATAGATTCTGGAAGAATCGCTGCAGGCTTGATTCAAAAAGCTTCAGAATTTGTTTCTGATTTGAGACTTGAAGTTGCCGGTAGAAGAGCAAACGCTAAGAGTCTTTTGGGTGTAATGAGCTTAGCTCTTGATAAGGGTACTGAGATTAAAATTACAGCTGAAGGTCCAGATGAAGATGAAGCTTTGGAAGCTCTTTCAGAATATTTATTAAATCCTGTTTTGGATTAGTCAAATTTTGGATTAGTAAAAAATATAGGAGCAATAATTGCCGATAAAAGATTTTGATGCACGTCTGGACTTGGTACCCACCGGTCCAGGCGTTTATTTAATGAAGGACATAAATGGTACAGTTATTTATGTAGGCAAGACCGTTAATTTGCGCCGTCGCCTGCAAGATTATTTTGCCCAAAATCCGGTGGGGAATGCCAAAGTCCTGGCTATGATCGATAACATAGCAGATTACTCATATTTACTAGTGCGTAACGAGTTGGAAGCTCTTTTGCTTGAGTCAAATTTAATTAAGAGATACCAACCTTTTTACAATATTTTATTAAAAGACGATCACGATTATCCATATATTAAAGTAAGTTTACAAGATGAATTTCCTAAGATAGAGAAAGCTTATCGAAAAGCTCCTGATGAGAGAGAGGGAGCAAAATATTACGGTCCTTACTTGAACAATGATGTTAACAAGGCGCTGAAAATAATAAGGAAGCTTTTTCCTCTGAAGATTTATCACAGGATTTTTCAAACTGATAACAAGACAGATTCAACAGTTGATGAGATACGTTATGAGCTCGGAGATTCCCAGGATAAATATGCACAAGCAGCAGATAGCTGGAGTTCGGATAAGCTAGCAGACCAATCTATTATGTCTAAAGACGAATATAGGGAGATAGTTAATGATATTACAGACTTCCTTGAAGGTCGCTATGATGGTATCCAAGAACGAATGCAAGACAAGATGGATGCAGCAAGCCAGGATTTGGATTTCGAAAAAGCTGCTATTTGGCGAGATCGTTTGCAGGATTTACTTAGATTGCAAGAGAAGCAGGTTGCTGTTTTAGAATCTAATTTCTATGGGGATGTAATTGGTCTAGCTCGAAATAGTGTTGAAGTTTGTATACAAAAATTAGAGATTAGGGCAGGAAAAATAGCAGGTACATCTACATACTTTTTGGATGCAGTAGCAAGCACTGATGCAGAGATTATAACAGCATTTATCTTGCAGTACTATGCGACAGCATCTTACATTCCTAAAAATATTTTAATACCAATTCCAACTACGGAGTTAGATTCAAAAGAGCTCAATCGTGAGTCAATGAACTTCGATCTAGAAGAGTTTCTTAACGAATTAGCCGGATCTAAGGTTAAGTTGCTTTGGCCACAGAGGGGAAATAAGCACGATGTACTCAAGATGGCTAATCGCAATGCTAAGCAGGCTTTGCTCAGAAAAACCTTAATTGCTGGATCTAATGTGGAATCTATTGAGACCGCTCTCGGTCTTATGCAAGAAATATTGGGTATGCCAAAGAAACCTATCCGTGTAGAAATTTATGATATTTCCAATACTGGAGATAGCGATATGACCTGTGGTATGGCTGTATTTGTCAATGGAAAAGTTCAGCGAAAAGATAAACGAGTTTTTCATATTAAAAGACAGGAAGCTCAAGACGACTACAGCGCTATGCAAGAGGCAGTAGATCGAAGACTAGCTCGTTTGGGCGATGAAAGCTTCGGCAAGAAGCCAGATCTTATTTTAGCTGATGGTGGTATAGGACATGTAAATGCGCTGAAAGAGGTTTTGGTAGCTCATGGTGTTTTAGCTGAGGGTGATCAGCAGATATATTTGGCTGGCCTTGTTAAAGATCAAAGACATAGAACTAGAGGTCTGGTCACTGTAGATGGTCAGATAATAGAACTAGCAGAGTCACTATCGTTATTAGATGGTGAAAAAACTTATGGAAGTGGTAATGAATTGGGTGCAGCGAAGAATTTGTTTAGTTCAGAAAAAAGCGAAAATAGAGAAGAGCAGCTTGCCCTGTTAAGGTTGCTTTCCGCCATGCAAAATGAAGCTCATAGAGTAGCTGGAGAAGCTAACAAAAAATTAAACAAAAAGAGACAAACAAAATATAAATTAGAAGAAATTCCTGGAATAGGACCAGCTAAGCGCAAGGCTTTGTTAAAAGAATTTTCATCAATGAAAGCCATTGCGGAGGCTAGTGTTGAGGAATTGTTAGAAAAAGTTCCTAGTTTAGGACAAGCAACAGCAGAAAACGTTTATAATCATTTTAATAAAAATTAATTAGATATAAAAAGTGATAAAAATTAATTAAATATAAAAAGTGAGAGGATTAAAACATGAGTACTTGGATTTTGGCAGATACACATTTAGATCATACAGGAGCTAAGCCAATGAGTATTTTTGGGCCAATATGGAATAATCATCCAAAGGTTTTAGCGGAGCACTGGCAAAAGCTGATTAAACCAGAAGATAACGTAATAATTGCTGGCGATATTTCTTGGGCCATGCAAGCAGAAGACGCAGTCCCAGATCTGACTTTTTTGAATCAACTTCCAGGACTTAGAAAGATTTTACTTAAAGGTAATCATGATTTTTGGTGGTCTACGAAGAGCAAGGTTAATAAACTTTTTCAGGAAAATAGTCTTGATACTTTAGAGATTATGCAAAATGAGGCTAAGTTAATAAGGAATCCTGAGGAACCTGACGAGGATTTTATCCTGGTAGGTAGCAGAGGCTGGAAATTGCCTACGGATAATGATGCAGATGCAAAAGATAAAAAAGTTTACGAACGTGAGAAAAATAGATTTTTATTGTCATTGCAGGATGTTGAACTTTTGAAAAAACGTGAATCTGAAACAAGAGATTTACCTGTTGTGGCTGTATTTCATTATCCTCCTCTTAATAAATTTGCTAATGATAGTGAGTTGACTGCGGTAATTGAGGCAGCAGGTATTCGCAAAGTCTACTACGGGCATGTGCACAAACAGCATGGTTTGGATAACTTACTTTGCTTCGAAGGTGAGAAGAATGGTGTTTCATATAAAAATATTGCCTTAGATTTTATTGAGTGTGTGCCGGTGAGGGTAGAGGTTTAACTGTGTGCCTGGTGAAGCTTGAGGTTTAACTGAAGATAATAAAAAACAAGATTTTAAAAAGAAACAGGAGAAGAATTTATCTTCGAGATGGACGCAGAAGGTAATATACCTCACCTACGACTACCAGAAGGAACTTATGAAATGTCTTTAGTTTCTTTACCAGATGGTTTTGCTGAAGGTAAAAGACTAGATCTTAGCTTTACCGATACGGCAACAGTAACAGGACCTGATAATGGAAAAGGATGGAAAGTTCTTGTAAGAGAATTACCAGCAGAAGAAGAGCCAGAAGTACCAGGTGAAGAACCAGAAGTACCAGGTGAAGAACCAGGAACAACAGAAACAACAGGTGAAAATCCAAAAGAAACTGAAACTACAAAACCATCTGAATCCAAGAAAGATGATTCTGATTTAACAAAAACAGGTCAATCAGAGAACCTATTATTTGTTGGATTAGCGAGCTTACTTGTAGCAGGATACTTAGTAGTAAAACGCAGAGAAGATCTTAATTAAGATGAATCATTAAAAATATATTAGTTGATTCCAAAAAGGTCTGGGACTTGAAATACATGATGTGACCCCCAAAAGTTAGACTTTTTTAGCGTAGCAGTTTAATATGGCTGTTACGCTATTTTTATGCAGCCAAGAGTCTAAGTCTGTATTGCACTGGACTTAGCCATCCTAGTTTTTCTTTAATTCTTTGTTCATTATAATACTTTATGTATCGTTCTATTTCTGACTTTAACTCATCATAGCTATAGTAA
>QWCJ01000383.1_pt1 | contig 16072 bp, 14 predicted proteins | sample 1972501 | NCBI WGS metagenome assembly QWCJ01 (sample SAMN09866711, study PRJNA288562) | Human vaginal metagenome isolate term2_vaginal, whole genome shotgun... | isolation source: vagina | host: Homo sapiens | place: USA: California
ATGAAGGCCACCCAGGGTAAGGCAGACCCGGGCCAGGTCAACCAGCTCATCGCCAAGAAGCTCGCCGAGTAACCTTCAGCGAAGCACCACACAGCCGGCCCCGACTTACGTACGGGGCCGGCTGGTTCTTCTTTGGTGGGTTGTAGGTAATGGTAACAATGCATATCCTGTAGGTACGTACCTGCAGGGAGGTGTGTTATGACCGCTATTTCCGCCAGAGAATTCAATCGGGATGTCAGTGCCGCGAAGCGCGCCGCGCTCGATCACCCTGTGATCATTACTGATCGTGGGGAGCCGTCACACGTTCTGCTGTCGATCGACGACTATCGTCGGCTCTCATCGTCAGAAACTGGGTGGGTAAAAGCAGTTCAAATGAAGGATGAAGATATAGAATTCGACCCTCCACGAGCTGAATTTAAAGTGCGGAGTCTCGACCTGTGAGGTATTTATTCGATACCAACGTTATTAGTGAGCTGCGGAAGCCGCCCGGCCGAGTGAATCCTCGAGTGGCGAGTTGGGCCGACAACCTGGCAGAGGGAAACGTATACATCTCTTCCATCTCAGTTTTTGAGATCGAAAGAGGAATTCTGCTCAAGCAACGTACGGATCCAGTGCAGGCTGAAAGGTTGCGCGACTGGTTCAATGGTCAAGTTAAAGTTCAATTCAAAGGGCGCATTCTTCCTTTTGATGAGGACGTAGCCTCTGTGGCGGCTGCGATGCACGTCCCGGACCCGAAAGCGACTGCGGATTCTTTTATCGCTGCTACCGCTCAAGTACATAGCCTTATCGTTGCGACACGGAATACCCCTGGCTTTGAGTCGATGGGCGTTGAGCTAGTTAATCCCTGGGAGATGTAACCGCGAAACGCGAAAGCCCCGGCCAGTGTGGTGGATGGCCGGGGCGGGGGAGTCGTCGTCAAGCAGTGCTACTTGTTTTGAGGCTTGACGGCCGGGAACTCGCCAGTCTTGTACATCTCCTCGTAGGACTTCCAGTGGATTTCGTCGCCCGGGGTATCGGGTGCGCCCTCGTAGGACTCAGACTCCGGATCGAGCGCAGGCACGTCCGCGATATCGAATTCGCTGGAGGAGTCCGCGTGCAGATCCGCAGCAACCTCTTCCTGAACGGACTGCCACAGGTCTTGGCCGCCCATGTGGGAATCGCCGGTGAGCTCGTCGACTTCGTTGCGCTCGGCGCGGGTCAGCGGCTCGCCTTCCGGATCGAGCGCGGTCTCGGCAAGCTCTGCAAGACGCTCGCGGCGTCCCGTCTCCTCCTGGATGTTCTTGCGGTCGCGGAACCAAGCCACACCCATAGCAATGCCAAGGGCAAGACCGAGGTAGCCCAGAACTGGGTAAACCCAACCGAGCAGGTCAGCGAAGCCAATGAAGGACAGGGCGTAGCCGACGAGAACCGCCGCGAAGTAGTACGGGCGGAACTTGCCCGGCTTGTCGTGGCTGAGGCGACGACCGCTGGCGTAGAACATGCCGACGGCGGTGTTGTAAATCATCAGGTAGATGACAATGGAGACGAACACGCCCACTGCCGGGTGCATGTTGTCGAAGACCATCAGTAGCGGCATGTCTGCGTCCATCACGTCTGCCATGTTGCAGAACAGAATGAACGTGAGGATCAGCAGCAAGACAGCGAACATAATGCCGCCCAGCAGGCCACCCTTACCGGCCTGTGCAGGGTTCATGTGGGAGCCAGCAAAGACGAGCATCATGGAAACGTCCATGATCATGACCAGGGTTGCGTAGTTCAACGCGGTGATCAGCCAGTTACCAAACGTGCCTGATGCGCTTTGGTTCTGCTGTGCAATCTCGTTGATGTATCCGAAGTCGGACGGGATGTTCGTCAGTGTGATCACAAACGCGGCGAGCAGGCAGATGATCAGCAGCGGCGTGATGAAGGAGAAAACGTTCGTGAGCCTGTCGATGTCAAGAAGACCGGACAGGAGCAGCAGCACAACCATGATGGTCGATCCGGCCCAAGTTGGCAGGCCGAATTGTTGCTCGAGGTTCGCGCCAGCACCGGCGACCATGACGAAGCCGATGCAGAACAGCGTGAACACGGTGGTGATGTCCATGTATTTAGCAATCCACGGACGCGAGACACTCTTGAACACGGCACTGTGGTCATCGGCCATGTAGTAGGAACCGAGCTGGTAGACCCAACCACTGAAAATTGCGATCGCGGCACCTGCGATGGCGGCGCCGATGATGCCCTTGTAGCCAAAGGCAAGGAAGTATTGGATGACTTCCTGCCCGGAGGCAAAACCAGCGCCGACAGTCAGGCCCACGAGCGCGAGGGCGACTTTGAGCGTTTTACTCATCGATAAACAATCCTTATATAAATTTGCGTAAAAGATTTAGAGCGCGTAGCAGGGTAACACCATTACACGGGCTTGGCTAACTAGGTTTGTTGACATCGGTGCAGCGCACCCCGGCGAGTTGACAAATCACAGCGAAGTTTTCGCCTAAGTTGTAGGCCATGGCTAAAAATCCACGCGATCTCACACCCGACGATCTGAACAACCTGGAAAACGTCGCTGACGTGCCAGAATACAAGGGGGATGCTGCGACGGAGATTTTTCCGCAGACTTCCCAGACGGGCGACGAGGTGCGCCTGAGTGCCGATAAGGCAGCACAAGCCTCTGCGCCGTCCGCAGGCTCTACTGCGGTCCCCTCGGCGTCTGCATACTCATCCGACCCGGCACCGGTGACATCCGCGTTCATCCGTGAATCTGAAACCATCGCACCGGCAGCCCCCGCAACCTATGCGGAGGAGCCGGTCGAGCCGGTTGCGGTGGATCCGGCACCGGTTGCAGTAGAGGAGGAAGACGCCCGCCGTGGCACGACTGATTTCGGCTTGCTGCTGCTGCGTCTGTTCCTCGGCGCGTACCTGATTATTGATTCCGTCGCAGTGTTCTTCCGACTCGGCGGCAACGACGGTATCGCCGGCCTAGAAAATGCATTCGCCAACTACCCGTACGGCAACGGCCTGGCTGTTGTTGTTCCCACCCTCGAACTCACGGCCGGCGTGTTCTTGGTCCTTGGTCTGCTCGGACCGATTGCGGCAGCTGTGGCGATCGCCGTCACCGGCTTTTTGGCGCTGCACGCATTCAACGGTCAGACGGACGGCTTCAACGTCTTCGCCTGGACGCCGGAAACGTGGGTGCCGGTCATGCTGCTGGCAGTGTCTCTCGCAGTGCAGTTCACAGGCCCAGGCCGCTACGGTATCGACGCCTCGCGCGGTTGGGCGAAGCGTCCGCTGGCATCGTCCTGGATCTGCGCCATTGTGGGTCTTGCCGCAGCAGGTGCGGCGTGGTGGTTCGGCACCGGGATTAACCCGTTTGCCTAAACCACACGCACGCTGCGTTTAGTCCACTTGGCGGACGGCGCCCTTGTCGGCGCTGGTTGCCATCTTGGCGTATGCACGCAAAGCCTTCGAAACCTCGCGGACACGGTTCGGTGTCCAGGGGTTGTCGGAGGCTTCCATAGCTTCACGGCGCTTTTCCAACTCTGCTTCCGGCACATCCAGCTTCAGTTCGCGGTTGGACACGGAGATGGCGATGGTGTCGCCGTTTTCGATGAGGCCGATCAGGCCGCCTGCGGCAGCTTCGGGGGAGATGTGGCCAATGGACAGACCGGAGGTGCCTCCGGAGAAGCGACCGTCGGTGATCAGTGCGCACTTCTTGCCCAGGCCAGCGCCTTTGAGGAATGACGTCGGGTGGAGCATTTCCTGCATGCCCGGTCCACCTGCTGGGCCCTCGTAGCGGATGACCACAACCTCGCCTTCGAGCACCTCGCGGTTGAGGATCATGGACACAGCTTGCTCTTGCGAATCGACGACGCGTGCTGGACCGGTGAACTCCCATAAGCCTTCTTCGACGCCTGCGGTTTTCAGGATGGCGCCGTCCGGGGCTAGGTTGCCGCGCAAGACGACAAGGCCGCCGTCGGAGGTAAACGGGTGCTCGACGTCGTGGATGACGCCATTTTTCGCATCCGTATCCAGGCTTTCCCAGCGCGCGCTTTGCGAGAATGCCTTCGTGGTGCGCTCACCGCCCGGTGCGGCGTGGAAGAGCTCGAGCGCTTCCTCGGTAGCGCTTCCGCCGCGGATGTCCCAGTCTGCGAGCCATTGGCTTAGCGACGAGTACGTGATCGAATGCACATCATCATGCAGCAATCCAGCGCGGTGGAGCTCACCCAGGATGGCCGGGATGCCGCCTGCGCGGTGGACATCTTCCACGTGTGCCTCACCGTTCGGGGCAACCTTGGACAGGCAGGGGATCTTGTGTGACAGATCGTCGATATCTGCCAGGTCGAAGTCGATCTCGCCTTCCTGTGCTGCGGCCAGGATGTGCAGGATGGTGTTGGTGGAGCCACCCATTGCCATGTCGAGCGCCATGGCGTTGCGGAATGCATGGACGTTGGCCACGTTGCGGGGTAGGACGGATTCGTCGCCCTGGCCGTAGTAGCGCTCGCAAAGGTCCATGATGGTCTGGCCAGCGCGCTCGAAGAGTTCGCGGCGTGCGGTGTGGGTTGCCAGGGTGGTGCCGTTGCCCGGCAGTGACAAGCCAAGTGCTTCGGTGAGGCAGTTCATGGAATTAGCGGTGAACATGCCGGAGCAGGAACCACAGGTGGGGCAGGCGTTGTTGGCGATACTGTCGAGCTCGTCGTCGCTGACGTCGTTGTTAGCGGAAAGCGCGATGGCGTCGATGAGATCGGACTTCGGCTTAGCCACACCGCCGACAGAAAACGCCTTGCCGGCCTCCATCGGGCCACCGGAGACGAAGACGGCGGGGATGTTCAGACGCATTGCGGCGTTGAGCATGCCTGGGGTGATCTTGTCGCAGTTGGAGATACACACCATGGCATCCACGGTGTGGGCGTTGACCATGTACTCCACCGAGTCGGTGATGATCTCGCGCGAGGGCAACGAGTACAGCATGCCGGAGTGGCCCATGGCGATGCCGTCGTCGACCGCGATGGTGTTGAACTCCTTGGGTACGCCGCCTGCGGCGCGGACAGCGTCGGCCACGATGTCACCAACATGTTTCAGGTGAACGTGGCCAGGCACGAACTGCGTGTAGGAGTTCACGATGGCAACGATGGGTTTGCCAAACTCGTGCTCGCCGGTGCCTGTAGCGCGCCACAGGGCACGGGCTCCGGCTGCTTGGCGGCCAACGGTGGTGACACGTGAGCGAAGGGGGATCACGGTTTACTCCTTAGGTTCGTTCGCGGACGGGCGAGGTCCCGGCAGATCGGGGTGTTCTGCGAGGTAGGCATCGTATTCCTCGCGGGTAAGCAGGATGCGGTCGCCGTCTTTATCAATGATTTCGTACTTGCCGTCTGCTGCTTGCTCGGCGGATGCAATGACGTCTGTAATTCGTCCTCCGGATGCCTCGGCGAGCGCGGGCAATGAGTTGAACGTTACGCCAGGCAGGGGATACTCGGTGCCGTTTTTTGCAGCGACGCGTGCGGAAGTTCCCTTGAAAGCGATGCCGGCCAGGTCTTCCCAAGGGAGAAAGGTATTTTTGCGAACGAGGTAACGGGTTTTAATTCCTTTGTTATCCACTGTGGTGGAGGAGCAGAGTACCCATGCGAGCCACACAATGGGGATAAGAAGGAGCCAAATGAGATATTTCGGCGCCCACATGATGCCCATGAGTGCGATGCCGGTTGCGAGCACGATGGCGAGGATGTGCTCACGGGTTGGTTTAAACACTTTTTGGGTGGTCGGGGACGTTCCCTGTGTGGCTGTCATACCCCGGCATGCTAGTCATGTTGATGCCGGGGGAAGTAACGGGATGCGCCGGGGTGTCGTCGATACGCGTGATTTCTGTGAATAAAAATGCGCGAGGGGTGGGCTGGCTCACTATTGTCATGTACGTGATCAATCAGCGACTTGTAATTATTGTACCCACGCGGCGCTTGCCGTAGCGGGTTCGTTTTACACGCCGCAGACACAAGCGCCCTCGAGAGCAAACGCTCACCGGGGGCTTTTATTTTTAGGTAATTCGAACACAAGGAGTGCAACGGTGGCAGGTTCACAACCATCCCCGTCGACGGAGAGCAATGGACCGGAGCGGATGAAAGGCGCGGACGCGGTCGTTCGCAGCCTGGAGGAGCTTGGCACGGAAATTGTGTTCGGCCTTCCGGGTGGCGCGGTGCTTCCGCTTTACGACGCCCTGTATCGGGCAACGAAACTACGCCACGTGTTGGTGCGCCACGAGCAAGGTGCGGGCCATGCAGCAGAGGGATACGCGGTGGCCTCGGGAAGGGTCGGCGTTTGCATTGCTACGTCTGGTCCCGGTGCGACGAACTTGGTAACACCGATCGCGGACGCTTACCTGGACTCGGTGCCGATGGTGGCGATCACGGGCCAGGTTGGCTCGTCGCTTTTGGGTACCGATGCGTTCCAGGAGGCGGACATCCGCGGCATCACGATGCCGATTACAAAGCACAACTTCATGGTGACCGACCCGGAGCAGATCCCGTTCGCGCTTGCGGCGGCGTTTCATATTGCCTCGACCGGCCGTCCAGGCCCAGTGCTCGTGGACATCCCGAAGGATGTGCAGAACGCGGAGATTGAGTTTAAGTGGCCGCCGAAGATCGATTTGGCTGGCTACAAGCCGAACACGAAGCCGCACAACCGTCAGATTGCCCAGGCAGCGAAGCTGATTTCTCAGGCGAAGCGTCCGGTGCTTTACATCGGTGGCGGTGTTGTGAAGGCGAATGCGAACAAGCAGCTGCTCGAGTTTGTTGAGGCGACCGGGATCCCTGTGGCTACGACTTTGATGGCGCTCGGAGCGTTCCCGCAGTCGCACCCGCTGTACCTGGGTATGCCGGGTATGCACGGTTCGGTACCGGCAGTGGGTTCCTTCCAGGAATCCGACTTGCTCATCGCTGTTGGCACGCGTTTCGACGACCGCGTGACCGGCGATACCGATACGTTTGCGCCGCACGCCAAGGTCATTCACGCTGACATCGACCCTGCAGAGGTGGGCAAGATCCGCGCGGTGGACGTTCCAATCGTGGGCGATGCTAAGCGTGTGCTGTCGGAACTGACCGATTACTTTGAGGAATCCGGAAAGGCCAAGGCGCCGTCGATTGAGCCGTGGATTGAGCGTCTGCAGGATCTGAAGCGTCGTTTCCCGCGCGGTTATGACAAGAACGAGGACGGCACGCTCGCTCCGCAGTTTGTGATCGAGACGCTGTCCAAGGCCGCCGGGCCGGACGCAATTTACTGCTCTGGTGTGGGCCAGCACCAGATGTGGTCTGCGCAGTTTGTGGACTTTGAAACGCCGCGCCACTGGATCAACTCTGGTGGTGCTGGCACGATGGGCTTTTCCATTCCGGCTGCGCTCGGTGCGAAGGCAGCGCACCCGGATGCAGAGGTGTGGGCGATCGACGGCGATGGTTGTTTCCAGATGACCAACCAGGAGATCACCACCGCTGCGCTCGAAGGCTTTCCGATCAAGGTTGCACTGATTAATAACGGCAACCTGGGCATGGTGCGTCAGTGGCAGACGCTGTTCTACGACGGCAATTACTCTCACACGAAGTTGGGTGGGGAAACCTACGTTCCGGACTTTGTGCAGTTGTCGGAGGCGCTCGGCGCGGTTGCGTTCCGGGTGTCGAAGGAAGAAGACGTGCTGCCGACGATCCAACGTGCGCGTGAGATCAACGATCGCCCGGTGGTCATTGAGTTCATCGTGGGCGAGGACGCGCAGGTGTGGCCGATGATCTCTGCGGGCTCGTCGAATAGTGACATTGAGTATGCGCGCGGAATGCGCCCGTTCTTCGATGATGAGGAGTCGGCTGCGGAGTCGCCGCAGGCAATCAGCGAGGCCATCGAGACCGCTGCGGCGGAGCAGGAAGGGAACTAACAATGACGCAACCAGATGCAATCACTCGCCACACGCTTTCAGTGCTGGTTGAGGACGTTGACGGAATTATCACCCGTGTTACCGCCCTGTTTACCCGTCGCGGGTACAACCTGGTCTCGCTCGTTTCGGCGAAGACGTCGAAAGAGCGCGTGAACCGGTTGACGGTGGTGGTCGATGCAACGGAGCGTTCTGTCGAGCAGATCGTCAAACAGCTCTACAAGCTGATCCAGGTGCTTAAGGTGCAGCAGCTTGACGACGACACCACGGTCGGCCGCCAGCTGCTGCTGGTCAAGGTCAACGCGGACAATCAAACCCGTCCGCAGGTGGTGGACGCTGCCAACCTGTTCCGAGCGCGCGTGATCGATGTTGCGGTGGACTCTGTTGTTATTGAGGCCACCGGTGAGTCACCGAAGTTGAAGGCGTTTTTGGACGTCATGGATACGTTCGGCATCCGCGAGCTTGCCCGATCAGGCACGGTAGCGCTGACGCGCGGCTCTAAAACTTTGGCTCCATTGGACTAAAAACACCCACAAACCGAGGCGGCTGTGTCATAATGTGAAACGCCCGTCTCACAGAATGAAGAAAGAAGCGAGAACTATGGCTATTGAAGTGCTTTACGACCAAGACGCAGACCTGTCCCTGATCCAGGGCAAGAAGGTTGCAATCATCGGCTACGGCTCCCAGGGTCACGCGCACGCTCAGAACCTGCGCGAGTCCGGCGTCGAGGTGGTTGTTGGCCTTCGCGACGGCTCCAAGTCCGCAGAAAAGGCCCGCGAGGCCGGCTTTGATGTGAAGACGAATGCTGAGGCAGCTGCATGGGCTGACGTGATCATGCTGCTCGCCCCGGATACCTCCCAGGCCAAGATCTTCGAAGAGGACATCGAGCCGAACCTGAAGGACGGCGACGCCCTGTTCTTCGGGCATGGTCTGAACATCCATTTCGGCCTGATCAAGCCGGCAGACAACATCACCGTCGGCATGGTTGCCCCGAAGGGTCCGGGCCACCTGGTGCGTCGCACCTTCGCCGACGGCAAGGGTGTGCCTTGCCTGATCGCCGTGGAGCAGGATCCGCAGGGCAACGGCCGTGAGCTTGCGCTGTCCTACGCTGCCGCAATCGGTGGCGCACGCGCTGGCGTTATCCCGACCACCTTCGAGGCCGAGACTGTCACCGACCTGTTCGGTGAGCAGGCAGTGCTCTGTGGTGGCCTCGAGGACCTGATCATGACCGGCTTCGACGTCTTGGTCGAGGCTGGCTACGAGCCGGAGATGGCGTATTTCGAGTGCCTCCACGAGATGAAGCTGATCGTCGACCTGATCTACGAAGGCGGCATTGCCAACATGAACTACTCCGTGTCTGACACGGCAGAGTTTGGCGGTTACCTCTCTGGTCCGCGTGTCATCGACGCCTCGGCGAAGGATCGTATGCGCGACATCCTGAAGGATATCCAGGACGGCACCTTTACCAAGCGCCTCGTCGCCAACGTTGAGGGTGGCAACAAGGAGCTCGAGGGTCTGCGCGACAAGGTTGCACAGCACCCGATTGAGAAGACCGGTGCAGAGCTTCGCGACATGATGAGCTGGGTGAAGAACCCGCTTACCGACACTGCCCGCTAATTCGGCAGGTAAACGTAGCCCTCGGATCAATGTGATTCGAGGGCTTTGTCGTGCTTCTCCCGCACAAGCCCGCACGGCAGAGCAAACCCCGCGCCCGGAGAGTGGGTGCGGGGTAGTCGGATCGCGCCGAATAATTAGTTGGTGGCCGGTGCGTCAGCCGGAGCCTCCTCCTGGGCGCCTTCCGGTGCGATGGAGTCGATGACCTCCTCGACGACGTTTGTCGTCTCGGTCGCGGTAGCGTCGGCCTCGTTGGCGTCAGTGTTGGCGTCCCCAGCGGCGTCCTCGGCCGGTGCGGTTTCGGTAACGGTGCCGTCTTCGACCGTGGTGGTCTCGTTAACAACCTCGGTGGCTGCAGTCGTGGTGGAGGTGTCTACGGTGGCGTCGCCCTCGGTGTCGTCGCCGGTAAACAGGTTCCACAGCAAGGCCAAAAGCAGGAGTGCTGCCAGAATGCCCAGGAGCCACTTCCACCATCCGCCGCCACCGTTATCGTCGTCAGTCACTGCAGTGGAGCCAGCAGCCGGACGCGCCGGTGCGGTGGTCGAAGCCTCAGGGGTAGTGCGCTCGACGCGAACATCCTCGGTCGGGTCGTTCGGGTTTTGATTCGGGTTCGGGGTAGTCATTTGCTAATTCCTTTCGTTATTACTTATCCGCGCCGCTCGGGGCGGATTCATGGTGAACCGCCCGTGACGTGCTCGGATATGCGAACGGTCGCCCACTGTAACAAAGTATGACGATTTGGCTCGGCAGGATTTCGCCCCGGGGAGGCGCGAAGGATTCGTTTCTCCTCGTGAGCGCTGCGGAAAGCATCCCGGCAGCGATTTTCAATAAATTGTCATTAACGTGTTGGTGTTCCTATGGTTGTCGTTATGCACAACCATTCAGATCACGCTCATCATGATCATGCTCATGGCGCACGTGTTGACGCGCCGACGAAGGCGATCGGCGCCGCACTTGCCGTTACCGCAACGGTCTTTGTTGCGGAGTTGGTCGGAGGTGTGATTTCGGGATCGGTCGCGCTGCTTGCGGATGCGATGCACATGTTGTCGGACGCGGCCGGGCTGATCATTGCGATGGCGGCGGTGCTCGTCGGTAAGCGTGCAGCCACGTCATACGCGACCTACGGCTACCGCCGTGTCGAGGTGCTCGCGGCGATGATTAATGCCGCGACAGTGCTGGCAGTCTCCGTCTGGATTGCAATCGAGGCCTTGCGCAGGCTGCGGGATCCAGCCCCGATTGATACGGGTCCGATGATGATCATCGCCACGATCGGCCTTGCGGCGAACGCGTTGTCGGCGTGGATTTTGTACTCCCAGCAAAAGGAGTCGATCAACGTACGCGGTGCATACCTCCACGTGTTGGTGGATATGTTCGGGTCTATCGCCGTGCTGGGGGCCGGCGCAATTGTCGCGTTGACCGGCTTTACTGCGGCTGACCCCATTGCGTCGTTGCTGATCGCGGGCCTGATTGTTCCTCGTGCGTGGAAACTCATGGCGGAGTCGGTGGGTGTGATGCTGGAGCGTGTGCCCGAAGGGTTTGACGCCGAGGAAGTCGAGGCTGAGTTACGTGCACTGCCTGGGGTGAGGGATTTGCATGACCTGCACTTGTGGTCGCTTGACGGGGTGTCGGTGATTGCAACGGTTCACATTGTGGCGGCGGAAGGAGAAGACCGCGATCAGTTGCTGGATCGGGTTCAGGCGGAGTTGCACCGGCTGGGTGTGGAGCATGCGACAGTGCAAATTGAGCTGCCAGAGCACATCGAGCACGAGACGGTGTGCTGATTCTGTCCTACGCTAAGGCATATGGGCTTTACTACGCCGAGCTATTCGCTCAAGGATCTATTTTCCCGCGCTGAGCGCGGCGAGCTGCAGCTGCCTGATTTTCAGCGCTCATACCTGTGGGACGTGGATCGGGTGCGCACGTTGGTCACCTCCGTGCTGCGTGGCTACCCGGTCGGTTCTTTCCTCGCGCTCGATACTCGCAACGCGGAGCAGCGTTTTAAACCACGCCCGCTTGAGGGGGTGAATGTTGCTGGAGTGGAACCGGGCCTGTTGCTTCTCGACGGCCAACAGCGCCTCACGTCGCTCTTTCACGCATTTAAGGGTGATGGGGAGGTGAGCACGGTGGACTATCTTGGGCGACCGATTTCCCGGAAGTTCATGGTGGACGTACGAGCGGCGGTGGCACACACGCCGATGCCGGTGGAAGCCGTGTTTGCTGTCGATGGGGAAGGGAATGTCCGATCCCACTTTGGGCCGGACATTCCAGGTGGCATCCGAAATCGCGATGACATGATCGAGCACGCTGTGATGCCGGTTTCGATGTTGCTCTGGAAAGAGGGCAACGATCTCCTCGTCGATATGGCGGCACATGCACAACACGACGAGGTGCGTACTGCCGTGAAGCGATTTATCAATGCGGTGATGCGTGAGCTGCCTGCGTACGACATTCCAATGATCCGCCTGGACCGCGATACTGCACAAGAGGGAGTGGGGCAGATCTTTGCGTTTGCTAACTCGGCAGGTGTGCAGATGGATGTGTTCGAGCTCCTTACCGCGACATATGCAACCCAAGACCCGACGTTCGACTTGGCTAGCCACTGGGAAGAACTCGCAGCCCAGTTTGATTGCTATGACGTGCTCAAGGGCATCGGCCGTGTGGAATTCCTGCGTGCACTGTCACTGTTGCTGACCAGTCGGCAGGGGCCTGCTTTGGGCCACCGTGGTGACATCCTCAACATCACGATCGAGGATTACCGTGCACATGCCGATGAGATGGCCCGCGGGTTCGTTGCGGTCGCCCAGTTCCTGCAGGAGCGACGTATCGTCGCTGCGGATCAAGTCCCTTACCCTGCGCAACTCATCCCGCTCGCGGTTATGCTTGCGCGCCTGGCCGAACGTCCCGAACTTGCAGGAAAGAAGGAAGTCGGTGACAGGCTCAACCGTTGGTTCTGGTGCGGCGTGTTCGGTGAGCTTTATGCCGCGCACGCGCCGACAATCCGCATCGGCGTAGACGTCTCTGAAGTCATCCCGTGGGTCTGCGGAGAGACCGACGCCGAGCCACGTACGGTCGCCGATGCACGTTTCCACGAATCCCGTCTCTATACCGCAACCGCGGACAGTGGGATCTACCGTGGGCTGTATTCGTTACTGATGGCACGCGGCGCGCGTGACTGGCGCACTGGAGAGCACTTCGACAAATCCACAGTGGCCGAACTGAAACCTCGCTTCGGCCAGATCTTCCCGTGGGAGTACCTACGCGAATTCGGTGTCGACGAGCAGCTGGCCGACAGCGTGCTCAACCGCACGCCGATGGGCCGTCGTACCGAGGTCGTCATTGAGCAAAACGAGCCGAAACGCTACCTGCCCAGGCTGCAGTCCAAGTCGCTGCTTGACGACGATGACTTTGACGCCCTGCTCGAAAGCCACGAAGTCGACCCAGAAGCACTGCTGACATCTAACTGGGAGCGATTTATCGCTGATCGTCGTGAACGGTTCATCGGCATGATTGAATACGCGATGGACCGCAACGTTCTCAGCGACGAAGGATTGTGCGACGACGCAGAATAGGAACAGCACAGGGGAGAGACACGAAGGAGGACCGGTGAAGCATTCCGGGTACGCATCGCTTGCCGTGCTATCGGCGGGCGTACTGCTCGCCGCATGCACTCCGGATGTCCAACTTGGCCCTTACGATCGCGCCCGTAGCGTCAACGTCGCAGGGCATGTCTCCAAAACGTTTGAGCCTCACCCGGTGGTGCTCGACGACCCACTTGGCATGGAAACCGCGAAGTTGTTCTTCCCGCGCTCCGAAACGCTCGTGCTTTCCGACGACACCCCGGAGGCGCAACTTCGCGCAGCCTCCATCGCAGTGACCGCACATGCCCCGATGATGGTCTACGACGGAGCACGCCACGCCGAATACGTCTCCATGATCGCCGACATGCACACGGTGACCGTCTTAACTGTCGGTGATGTCGCTATGGCTCCCGCATCTGGTGCAGTACGTATCCGACGCGACCCCGGCGGGATGCGCGCGCTCGGCGAGATGACTTCGCTGCGCTTCGTTGAACGCACTATCGATGACCCTGCTGACAGTGCCCGCGCAGTCGCCGAACTCAACGGTAACGATCCCACTTGGCTACGTGCTACCTGGGCAGATCCCGTGGCTAAACCCGGCGCCCAAGCGCAACCGTTTCCCGTCCAATCGCGCCGGGATGCGCATATGTCGCCGAAGGTGGTGGCCACGTGGCAGTCGTCGATACCCGCGATTGCGAATGCGAGGAGTTACGGTGCCGCGGTGGAGATCGTGCCGCTGCCGGACCCGCGGAAAGCGGAAGCGACGTTGTTCGCCATGGCGGGGCTTTCTGATAAGTCGCTTATTGCGCTGGGGGCGCAATTCGGCTCGAGTGAGGAGTTGGCGTTTCGTATCCGTCAGTCGGAGCGGAATCGTTAAACCCAAGCGCTAAGGAGTGCTAATGTGGGCGCCAGAGTCTACACAGTGAGAAAGGTGTCCCAGAATATGAAAATCGCGGTGATTGCTGGCGACGGTATCGGCCAAGAAGTTATGGCGGAGGGGCTCAAGGTCCTCAACGCGGTGCGCGATGACGTCGAGACCACCGAATATGACCTCGGAGCGCGCCGCTACCTGCGCAACGGCGAGCTGCTGACGGACGAGGACTTGGAAAGCCTCGCCGAACACGATGCGATTCTGCTCGGCGCGATCGGCGACCCGGCGCGCGTGCCTGCGGGTGTGCTCGAGCGCGGCCTGCTGCTGCCGCTGCGTTTCAAGTTGGACCATTACGTCAATCTGCGGCCGTCGAAGCTCTACCCATCGTCGACGAGCCCGCTCGCAAACCCTGGTGAGATCGACTTTGTTGTGGTCCGTGAAGGTACCGAGGGGCTCTATGCTGGTAACGGCGGTACCTTGCGTCAGGGCACCCCGCACGAAGTTGCTTCCGAGGTTTCTCAGAACACGTATTTCGGCGCTGAGCGTGTTGCTCGGTACGCGTTTGAGTTGGCAATGACGCGCCGCAAGAAGGTCACGCTCGTGCACAAGACCAACGTGCTGGTCAACGCAGGTGGCTTGTGGCAGCGCGTGGTCGACGAGTTGTCGCAGGAGTTCCCGGAGGTCGAGGTGGACTACAACCACATCGATGCTGCAACGATTTACATGGTGCAGGACCCGTCGCGCTACGACGTGATTGTCACCGACAACCTTTTCGGCGACATCCTGACTGACCTGGCAGGTGCGGTTGCGGGCGGTGTGGGGCTGGCGTGCTCCGGCAACATCAATGCTGCACGTGAGTTCCCATCCATGTTCGAACCGGTGCACGGCTCTGCACCGGATATCGCGGGCCAGGGGATTGCTGATCCCACGGCAATGATTCTGTCTGTGGCGATGATGCTGCGCTTCCTTGGCGACGACACCAACGCCGCCCGCATCGAAGAAGCAGTCGAGCGCGACGTGACCCAGCGTGGAGACACGCCGGTGCGTACCACCGAGGTAGGTGAGCGCATCGTCGACGCCCTCGCGTAGGGTCGAGCGCATGGTTTCTTCCCGGAAGATCACACGTGCGTCCCTGGCTGTTTTCTGTGCTTCTGCGCTTGCCCTGACTGGCTGCGGCGCAGGCGACGGAGGACTCGGTGGGGGCTCTCAGTCCGATGCTGGCGCCAAGAACGCCCTTGCCACCGATGGTGACGAGGTGATTCAGGACGCCGACGGCACGGGTGTGGAAGTCTCGCAGCGCTTCTTCGAGTCTTCGGACACGGTGGTGGTCTCCGCGAAGGATCGCGATCAGCAGCTTCGGGCTGCCGCGATTGCAGTGGAACTAGGTGCGCCGCTTCTGGTGCGCCTCGATGGCACCGACGCCGTGATTGATGCTGAGGTTGAACGCCTTGGCGCGTCCCGGGTAATTGAGGTTCCGGGCGATGACGACGCGGTAGCAGCGACTGAACCGGTCGTAGCCGAGCGTGCCGAAGAAGATGTGGCGGCGATTGCGGCACTCGAGGCAAAGAACCCGCGTGACTTGCAGATGCCGCCAGTGTTTGCCACGGCGGTCTCCTCGCGTGCGTCGGTGGCCACAGCTCGCGCAGCAGGTGCGGATGTGCAGGTGTTGGCGGCTGCGGACCCGCGGGCGTCGTCGCAAAGCATGCGCGATGTTATGGAACAAGACGTGCTCGCGCTTGGCCGCCAGTGGGGCTCGAACGAGAACTTCCGTGCGCGTGCAGCACTCGCCGCCAATGGTGAACTGCCCGGTGGCGGCGGACTGGTATTCCCAGGCCGGCGCATGATTGCGCTCTACGGCCATCCGTACGGCCCAGAGCTCGGAGTGATGGGGGAGCAGGACCCTGCCGCAGCAGTTGAACTGGCGAAGCAATACGCCTCCTGGTACGAGCCGCTGGAGGATCAGCCGATCATTCCTGCCTTCGAGGTCATTGCGTCGGTGGCATCGGAATTCCCGGGCGATGACGGTAACTACTCCAACGAGACGCCGATGGAAGATATCGCCCCGTATGTGGATGCCATCGTGGACGCAGGTGGCTACGCCGTAATCGACCTGCAGCCGGGCCA
>QWCJ01000498.1_pt1 | contig 16028 bp, 17 predicted proteins | sample 1972501 | NCBI WGS metagenome assembly QWCJ01 (sample SAMN09866711, study PRJNA288562) | Human vaginal metagenome isolate term2_vaginal, whole genome shotgun... | isolation source: vagina | host: Homo sapiens | place: USA: California
ATTGGCCGACGACATTGCAGACATTATCTTGATTGGTAACCCAACGGAGATTCACAAAATGGCAGAAGCGCGAGCGCTGACGAATATTGACAAGGCTACCATCATTGACCCTGAAAACAATCCCAAGAGTGAAGAATATGCTACACTGTTAGCCGAACTTAGAAAGAAAAAGGGCATGACACTCGAACGAGCACGCGAGTTGGTGAAGAATCCTTTATACTTAGGCTGCATGATTATCAAGACCGAAGGTGCCGATGGACAGATTAGTGGTGCATTAAGTACTACGGGAGATACGTTGCGCCCAGCATTGCAAATCATCAAGTGTGCGCCCGGTGTCACTTGCGTGAGTGGTGCCATGCTGTTGATTACACAGGCAAAGGAGTATGGCGAAAATGGTGTAGTGGTTATGGGTGACGTTGCTGTTACCCCTGTTCCCGATGTGGATCAGTTGGCTCAAATCGCTGTGACTACCGCTGAAACGGCAAAGAGTGTGGCAGGTTTCAAGGAACCACGCGTAGCGATGTTGAGCTTCTCTACCAAGGGTAGTGCCTCTCATGAAGTGGTGTCCAAGGTTGCTGAAGCTACAAAATTAGCAAAGCAGCGTGCACCACAACTCAAAATCGATGGCGAGTTACAAGCCGATGCCGCTTTAGTGATGTCGGTAGGACAAAAGAAAGCACCGGGAAGTGCTATCGCTGGCAATGCCAACGTATTGGTGGTTCCCAATTTGGAAGTAGGAAACATTGGCTACAAGCTGGTACAACGCTTGGGCAATGCCATCGCCATAGGACCTATCTTGCAAGGAATTGCACGCCCGGTGAACGATCTTAGCCGTGGTTGTTCGGTAGACGACATCTATTATATGGTTGCCATCACCGCTTGTCAGGCACAAGATGCCAAGAAAGAAGAGGAGAGATGATATAGTTAACAAGTTAACGAGTTGACGAGTAGACGAGTAGACAAGTCAATAGACTATTTAGTTGACGAGTTGACAAGTTAACAAGTGAACGAGTTAGTAGACTTTTTGCTTGAGAACTATCAACTGGTAAACTCGGAATAATTCATAAACCAACAACTCGTGAACTTAGTAACAAATAAACCATCAACTCGTGAACTTGTAAACTCGTGAACTCGTCAACTAAAAAAACTACAAACAAGCCACGCTAACTACTCCCCTCCCTTTGGGGGAGGGGCAGGGGGAGAGGCTCTTTTAACTCGTCAACTCGTGAACTCGTCAACTAAAAAAACTTATAAACTCATCAACTCAAAAACTTAAAAACTTATAAATGAACATCTTAGTATTAAACTGCGGAAGCAGCTCTATCAAGTATAAACTCTACAACATGACCGATGAGTCAGTGTTGGCTCAAGGAGGTGTAGAACGTATTGGTCTCGATGAGGCCTTTGTGAAAGTAACATTGCCCAATGGAGAGAAAAAGAAAATCATGCACGACATGCCCGACCACAAAGAGGGCGTGAACTTTGTGTTCTCTCTGCTCACCGACCCCGAGATTGGGGCTATTAAGTCCTTAAACGAGATTGATGCCGTGGGGCATCGTATTGTGCAAGGCGGCGACCTGTTCGAGGATAGCGTGATTGTAGATCAGCACGTAGAAGACGGAATCGAGAGCCTGTGCGATTTGGCTCCCGTACACAATGCGGGTCATCTGCGTGGCTTGCGTGCCGTGGATGCACTTATGCCCACCACACCGCAGGTGTGTGTGTTCGACAATGCGTTCCATAGTACCATGCCCGATTATGCTTACCTCTATGCCATTCCCTACGAACTGTACAAAAAATACCACGTGCGTCGCTACGGATTCCATGGCACCAGTCACAAATATGTGTCACAACGTGTGTGCGAATTCTTAGGTAAGGACATCAAGGATATGCGCATCATCACCTGTCACATCGGTAATGGTGCCAGTGTTACAGCCATCAAGGGCGGTAAGTGCATCGATACCTCTATGGGATTGACCCCATTGGCAGGTGTCATGATGGGCTCGCGTTCGGGCGACATTGACCCTTCTGCTGTTACCTATCTCATGGAGAAGTTGGGCAAGAAGCCTCAAGAGATGGCAGACTTCTTGAATAAGGAGAGTGGTGTGCTCGGAATTACCGGCATCTCATCGGACATGCGTGAGATAGAATCGGCAGCCGATGAAGGCAACGAACAAGCTCAGTTGGCACTGAAGATGTACAACTACCGCATCAAGAAATACATCGGCGCATACGCTGCAGTCATGGGAGGTGTTGACATCATCGTGTGGACAGCTGGCGTAGGCGAGAATCAGATAGGTACTCGCCTCGAGGCTTGTAGTGGATTAGAGTTCTTGGGTGTGAAGATGGACGCTGAAGCCAACAAGGTTCGTGGCAAGGAAGCTATCATCTCTGCTCCTGACTCGAAGGTCACCGTTTGTGTGATTCCTACCGATGAAGAGATTGTCATCGCACGCGACACCATGCGATTGGTGAACGGAAAATAATTCTCTCGATATAATAATGAGCGAAGGGGATATGCCAAATGGTGTATCCCTTTTTGCTGCTGTGCCTATAAGTGGGTTGAACGTCGCTTAGCAAACGCAAATTTCAAGGTTTCTTATCGCTTCAAAGCGCTTTCTGCTCTTATTTCAGAGCAAAGCTTTTCTTCACCCAACCGCGATGGGTATTCACAGAAAGACGGAGGGTATCTCCTTTTTTATAAACGTCTGTGGGGATGCTAATATAAAATGTGCGCGCGTAATAGCTGGGAACGTTGTTTTGATGGTGGAATAAGCGCAAGTCATGGGTCTCCTTGCCATTGGCATGATGCGTGTTCTTTAGCGTGACAATTCCAACTTTCTGTTGTAACGTCGTGTCTTCTGGAGTGCCCGTCATCACACCAATTCTTACATTCAGGTACTGTTGCGATTTACTCATCCAGCAACCTTCTAACTGCACAGGGTCGGACGGAATCCTCTTCGGTGCCTTTAGAGGGCGCAACACCCATACATGGAGGGCTGTCATTCCTACTGTCGATTCTTCGTCTTGGGTGTAATATAGCATCGCACGATACACGCTGTCTGGTACATGAGCCCACAAACAGGTGAACGGTACCGTGAAAGATAACTTCTTTCCCTCATCCGTCCATGCATAGTCGACCTTATTCTTTGTCGAGGTATGGATTTCTGTCATCTCGGCACGTAGATACGAATAGCGCCCATCTCCCTTGTCATAGGAATTGATGGTGCAGGCTGTGAACAACCCGAGTAGAGCGAAGAGTCCCCAATGTTTTATTTGCATGCTGCCCAATAGTTTCTTAAAGGGTTGGCATACATGGTCAATATCCGCTCACGCAAAAAGGCGATGTCGGGCTGTGGTACGGTAATCTTCTCCAGCTGTTCAGAGAGATAACGTTCAAAGTTGACCTTATCTGCGGGCTGATAATGGGCAGTTTGCTCGTCCTTTCCTGTCAAAAGGTCATGCGCAATGTAGTTGTTCGGGAACAGGCGATAGTGTCGATGTATCTCTCGGTCGATGTGACGCACAATAGTGGCATACAATTCGTTCTTGGGCATCTCCGAATCTAAGGTTTGCAAATACTCGTCTATGCAAGGGGAGCAGTGATAATGAACGTGTCCTTTGTAGCCCATAATACCTGTCTGCATACTGATAATATCATCTTGTGGTCCTTTCTTCCAATCAGGATTGTCGCGTTTCAGTTGAAACTCGGCAGCTTTCAGATAGTCACATGGGTCATATTCATAAGAGATGGTCATGGGAACGATGTGCAGCTGCGTGAGTCGCTCAACAATACTCCCTTCGCCGCCCATAGACATCATCTTTAGAATACTTTCAGAGGTTCTGTCATCCGAGTCTTTCGCACGCCCTTCCCGTTGTGCAATCCAAATATTTTCTTTCTTTTCCTGAATGGCAAAGTGCATGTATCTGGACAGTGTTTTGCTGGAGGTCAGCATTTCACGGAAAGAGGCACTGCGCTTGACGATAAAAGATTTGTTCACTCGCACCAAGTCTTTCACCCAAGGTAGCGATAGCAGATTGTCGCCAATGGCAATCTCGCAGGTAGTCTTAAACTCCGCATCGATGAGCAACTTAGACAGAATGGCAGAGTCGAGTACAATGTCTCTGTGGTTGCTCATGAACGTGTAGTTGTGTTCAGGGCTGATGGCACTGTGGTTCATATCCCAGCTCTTTGCAGCTCGGTTGAGCACAAACGTTACAAATTCGTTCCCGAAAACTTTCTGAAAGGCTAAGTTTGTTGTGCAAGCCCGCATGCGCGCACCTATCTTCTCCAATGGGACATCGGGATAAAAATAGGAAAGTACACGCTGAAATTGCTGATTGTCGAGTAGCCGGTTGTAAACTTCTGGAAGCTCCTCTGGCTCAAAAGGCCGAATGTCATCAAATTCTTTTGGGGTATGCATGGTAAGTCTAAAATTGGTTTTCTACGATTTCGGTCAACACTTCTGTGATGTTCAGTCCTGCAGCCCGTACCTGTTGAGGGATGAAACTGGTGGCAGTCATGCCCGGAGTGGTGTTGACTTCGAGCATGTTCACTACGTCGTTCCCTTGCTCGTCTTTTGTGATAATGTAGTCAATGCGGATAATGCCGTTGCAATGTAGAATGTCATAAATCTTACTGGTCTCTTCGGCAACCTTCTTGGCTGTGTCGTCGGCGATGCGTGCTGGTGTGATTTCCTGCACCTGACCGTTGTATTTGGCATCATAATCAAAGAACTCATTGCTCGTTACGACTTCTGTTGCAGGAAAGACAACAGCTTTCTCGCTCGTCTTATAACAGCCAATCGATAGCTCCACTCCCTTCATATAGCTCTCAATCATGGCAGCCTCGTTCTGCATAAAAGCAACCCGCAATGCAGGTGCTAACTGGTCTGAGTTTTTTACTTTTGTAACTCCGAAGCTGGACCCATCAGCAACGGGTTTGACAAAGCATGGCATGCCCAACTGTGCCTCTATTTCTTGTTCAGAAATCATTGATTCCTCACCACGCCTTAACAAGATGCTTTTTGCCACCTTGACGCCAAACGAAGCCAGATAGCGGTTCAGAACAAATTTGTTGAAAGTCAGGGCTTCCACCAAGACTCCACTGGTGGAGTAGGGAATGTCCACCAATTCAAAGTAGCCCTGTATGATACCATTCTCGCCTGGTGTGCCATGAATGGTGATGTAAGCATAGTCGAAGATGATCGACTTACCGTTGTGTACAAAGGAAAAGTCGTTTCTATCCACTTTGACAGTGCTGCCATCCTCTAAGCACACATTCCAGTCCAGTCCTCGTATCGTGACAATAAATACATGGTAACGTTCTTTGTCAAAGAACGAATAGAGTCCTTGCGCAGAGCGTAAAGACACGTCGTATTCTGATGAGTCGCCACCACAAACGATGGCAATGTTTCTTTTCAAATTTTTCATATAAGAACAATATCTTGTTTAATAATCAAAAGTGTCTATGGTTGTGCCATGTATGTACACGCGCCATTTTTGTAAGAGTTGCTGCATGTCCTCGGGTAATTCGGACGTGAAGTTCATTTCTCGATTGGTCTTTGGATGTACGAAGCCCAAGGTCTTGGCATGTAAGGCTTGGCGATGACAGAGATTGAGGCAGTTTTGTATAAATGCTTTATACGTTGAGCTACGCTGTCCACGAAGAATCTCCATTCCGCCATAACGCTCGTCGCCAAATAGAGGGTGCCCAATGTGTTTCATGTGAGCACGGATTTGATGTGTTCGCCCCGTCTCGAGAATGCACTCTATCAGTGTGACATAGCCAAATCGCTCTAATACTCGGTAATGAGTGATTGCCGTTTTGCCCACAGCACAGTCTGGAGGAAACACACTCATACGCAATCGGTCTTTGGGATCGCGTGCAATGTTCCCCTCAATGCGTCCCTCCTCTTCATTGAAATTGCCCCACACTAAAGCGTGGTAGCTGCGGTGGGTGGTCTTGTTGAAGAACTGTAGTCCCAATTTTGTCTTGGCATCTGGCGTTTTGGCAATGACTAACAGCCCACTGGTGTCTTTGTCAATGCGATGAACCAGTCCCACAGCGGGGTCGTTCGCATCAAAGGTTGGTAAGTCTTTGAGGTGCCATGCCACAGCGTTAATGAGCGTGCCATGAAAGTTTCCTGCCCCGGGATGCACCACCATGCCAGCTGGTTTGTTCACTACCATGACTTCGGTGTCTTCGTACACAATATTGAGAGGAATTTCTTCCGCCTCAATGGTGCTGTCGTGTTGAGGCGCATCCAACATGAGCGTAATCACGTCTAACGGGCGAACCTTGTAATTGCTCTTTACGGGCTGGTCGTTTACGTGTACAAATCCTGCATCCGCAGCTTTCTGTATGCGGTTACGACTAGAATGTTTCAGACGCTCAAACATATATTTGTCAATACGCAATGGCTCCTGATTCTTGTCTACCACAACACGAAAATGCTCATATAGCTGCTGGTCATCCTCGTCTTCTATCAGCGATATGTCGTTAGTCTCTTCTAACATTTAATCTTTTTTGGGCGTGTGTACGGGTGTCTTCTGTGGAGAAGGCTTCACCTTCCTTGGTGTTGCTGGCTCCGCAGGTTGGGGGTTCTTGGGGTAGCTCTTCTTGGGCGCTGGCGTTTCTTTCTGTGCATCCGGAGTCGTCTCCCCTTTGGTTGGCGTTTGGTTGGGCTTTGCTGATTCTTCCACAGGTCCACTCACTTCTACAAATTGGTCAACATCATCATCTGATGCGTTATCGTATTCAGGATAAACGGGGTCGATGTAATTCACCGAATCGGCTTCATCTCTCATGCCATTTCCTGCTTGGATAATCAACGAGTCTTCAATCGAAATCCTGTCACCAGCAGCTACGTGCTTTCCTCGCACCAAGATGCCATATACCCAATCCTTCTCTCCAGGGATAAACTGAGGCATTCCCACCTTGAATCCCATTGCAGAGAGTTTTGCCATTGCCTCTCGCAGGGAGCTGTTGTCAATGACATCGGGTAAGGTGATAGTGGGTGATTTGGAGGCATTGATAGTGAGATAGATAATACGACCTGCTTTCACCTTTTCACCAGCAGCAGGGCTTTGCTCTAAGACACAATCGGGAGGAAGCGTTTTCACATATCCCGTATCGCTGACAACCGCTTTGAGTCCCATTTGTTTTAAGATGCTTTCGGCTTCCGTGAACGATTTTTTCTTCACATTCGGAATCATGATGGCTTCACCATGGTGGGTGTACCAGTTCAGCCCATAGCGTACGCCGATGCCCATAACGAGCACCACCAATAGCATGGCGAGGAGATTTCCCCACAGATAAAAACTTTTCAATTTACCCAAGAATTCCGACGATTTCATTCGCTTTGTCTTAAAACCTGTTGACAATACTGTCTCCAATGAGACCGCAGCCCACGCCTGTTTGCTTATTTTCTATAATAGGTGCAGGTTATTAGTTGCAAAGATAATGTAAACCAAAGATAGTACAAAATAAAACCTTTGCTTTTTTCTGTGTGTTGTTTTATGCCCTTTCGAGCAGCGCTTTCAGGTGGCGTTCTTATAACAATGTTATAACACCCTTACTCCATGGAGATAACAGCCTTAAAACAATGTAATAAGCACCTTATCTCCATGCTTCAGCGGGAGCACTGTAACTACGTAAAGTAGAATGGCTTGCCACACTTGTGCTCCATTCTCCTACGTTGGGTGTTCTGGATACAAAAAGCAGCAAGAAGATAAGAATTTCTTGCTGCTTTTTGACGTAAGGCGTATGGCTTCATGCCAATTACTTACCGTGATTTTCGTCAGAAACGGTTAGCTTTTTACGTCCATGTGCGCGACGGTTTGCCAATACGCGACGACCGTTCTTGGTTGACATTCTCTCACGGAATCCATGCTTGTTCACCCTTCTTCTATTGTGGGGCTGAAATGTTCTTTTCATTGTTTTTTATATTTATCGTTATTGTTTCGTACGCTTTGGGGTGCAAAAGTACTCATTATTTTCGGAATAACAAAGAAATTGACTAATTTTCACCGAAAAAAGACTGCTTTTTTGCAATTTATTTGTAACTTTGCATCGCTTTTATAAGGCATAGAAGAAAAATTATTTTTAAGAACTAAGATAACAGACAATGATTAATTCACAGGAAATTAAGATTGGAACTTGTATTCGTCTTGACGGTAAAATTTGGACTTGTATAGATTTCCAACACAGAAAGCCCGGTAAGGGTAACACTGTCATGATTACGAAGTTAAAGAATGTTTCTGATGGTCGTGTATTGGAGCGTACTTTCCAAATCAACTTTAAGTTGGAAGATGTTCGCGTGGAGCGCCGTCCTTACCAATATCTTTATGAGGATGCAACTGGTTGCATTTTCATGAACCAAGAGACTTTTGAGCAAATCCCTTTGCCCAAAGAGTCGGTAACAGGAGGAGACTTTATGAAAGAAGGCGACATCGTAGAGGTAGTCACCGATACCAGCGATGGCAGTGTGTTGTTGGCAGAAATGCCAGTAAAGACAGTGCTTCGCATCACTCATTCTGAACCCGGTATCAAAGGAAACACCGCTACCAATGCCACTAAGCCTGCTACATTAGAGACTGGTGTTGAGGTGCGCGTGCCTTTGTTTGTCAACGAAGGCGAGCTGATTCAAGTAGATACGCGCGACGGTAGTTATCTGAGCCGTATTAGCGAGTAGTTATTAACTGTATTGTTAAAGCATACCTCTCGCTCAAGGAGAGGAGAAGGAGAGAAAGAGGTCACTGCATACGTGCTGTGGCCTCCACTTGCTTTTAATTTGCTCCCTTTGAATGTGTCAAACATCAACCTGCGGAGTGTTTATTTAGAAAAAGTACGGTGCTCACAGTTAGCTCGTTTTAGACATTTCCCTCTCGTTTGACTGCTCACCAAATCGGTTTCAAATTCTTAGAGTGCTCACCAAATCGTTCGAATGTTCATTAAATCGTTAGACTGTTCATCAAAATCCCCGAGCAACTCCAGGTATCAACTTGTGAACTTGTCAACTCGTCAACTTGTCAACTAACCCCTTGTCAACTATCTAAATTTATGAAATACAGTGTTATCGTTCCTGTTTATAATCGTCCAGACGAAGTAGATGAATTGCTGGAGAGTCTTTGTAAGCAAGCGTTTACGGATTTTGAAGTCTTGATTATTGAAGACGGCTCTACTTGCCCCTGCGAAGAAGTATGTAAAAAGTACGAGCCATTTTTGGACATCAAGTATTTACTGAAGCCAAACAGTGGTCCGGGGCAGACTCGCAACTACGGTGCAGAACGAGCTTCGGGCGACTATCTCATCATCTTGGACAGTGATGTGGTGGTGCCTCACGATTATTTCGTTGAGATAGAAAAAGAATTGGCGACCTCGCCTGCAGATGCCTTTGGTGGTCCTGACCGTGCGCATGCCTCGTTTACGGACACCCAGAAAGCCATTTCTTATGCCATGACCTCTTTCTTTACGACAGGTGGCATCCGAGGTGGCAAGAAACGCTTGGACAAATTCTATCCAAGGTCGTATAACATGGGAATTCGGCGCGAGGCTTTCCAGCAATTGGGTGGATTTAGTAAGATGCGCTTTGGTGAGGATATTGATTTCTCTATTCGTATTTTCAAGGCAGGCTACACGTGTAGGTTGTTCCCCCATGCTTGGGTGTGGCATAAGCGTCGAACCGACTTTAAGAAGTTCTTCCGCCAAGTCTATAACAGTGGTATTGCGCGCGTCAATCTGTACAAGCGTCATCCGAAGAGCTTAAAATTGGTGCATTTGCTTCCAGCTGTGTTTACCTTAGGAGTAATTTTCTTGTGCTTCTTGATGATATTTGGTCTGATTTTATGGTCAGAATCAAGCAACGCTGCCGAAGAACCAAACGTGGGACTCATTTTGTTCTTGACAGGTCTTTTACCGCTGGTCTTGTATTGCGGAGCCATCGTGATAGATTCGTGGGCAAAGAATGAGAGTCTTAAAATTGGTTTGCTCAGTGTCCGTGCTGCTTTTATACAACTGTTTGGTTATGGTTTAGGCTTTATGAGTGCTTGGTACCAACGGTGTATGCGTGGACGCGACGAGTTTCATGCTTTTGATAAAACCTTTTATAAATAAATCTTTGCCGTTTCAGGCGAGGGGAGGATGCCAAATAGCATCAATCATTTCATGCCATGACAGTGCAACGGAAACATAACGCCACAGAGAAAGTAGGTTCTTCGTCCTCACAAGACAAGAGGGAGGAGGAAGTCACACAGCCTATCTCTGAACGTCTCTCCATAGTTCATTGGGCAGAAGCCGACCGCCCACGTGAAAAGATGGAGCGGTTAGGGGCGAGTGCCCTGTCGCCTGCCGAACTGTTGGCTATCTTGATAGGCTCTGGTTCGGTAGATGAAAGTGCTGTGGATTTGATGAAACGTTTGTTGAACGATTGCAACAATAATCTCAATACATTGGGAAAGCAAACCCTTCAAGAACTTACACATTATAAAGGAATAGGACCTGCGAAAGCCATTACCATTCTTGCAGCTTGTGAGTTGGGTAAGCGACGTGCCATGGAGAAAGCCGAAGAGCGTGCAGACTTAAGTTCGGCATTGGCGATTTACGAGTACATGCACCCACGCATGCAAGACTTGGATGTGGAAGAGGCTTGGATATTACTGATGAATCAGCGTTACAAGCTTATCAAAGCAATGCGCATCAGTCATGGCGGAATAAGTGAGACCGCTGTGGATGTGCGAGTGATTATGCGCGAGGCGGTGTTGAGTAATGCCACGGTGTTGGCACTTTGCCACAATCACCCCAGCAATCAAGCCTTTCCCAGTACCGAAGACGACCGACTCACGAAGCGTGTTCAAGAAGCCTCGCAATTGATGCGCATCTACTTTCTCGATCATATCATTGTCACCGACGGTCGTTATTACAGTTATCGAGAGGAAGGCAGAGTGTTATAGAGAGAGGAATGCAGTGCGGAGAAAGGCATACCAGTGATGATGGTTTTTATAATAAATGAATAGAATTATGAAGAAATATCTTTTTTTATTTGTGCTCTTGGTAGCTATTTGCTGGCTGTGTAATTTGGTGTATTATTTCTTCTTCCAGTCAGATCAGCTCACCCTTGCCCATATCATGACCTGGGAAAGTTTCGTCTTTGCGCTACTTGCAACGGGAGCTATTTATTTCGTCAATAGGGATAAAAAATAGCGTCCGTTGAGTTTGTGACAGTTTTATGTATTTTAAGAGAACAAACTTTTAATCTTCTTTTTTCAATAATTCTTATTATCTGATAGAAAGAAAAAGCACTTTCTTGGTTCTACTGGCTTATAAATCATAGTTTTTCTGTAACTTTGGATAGAAAAGCGACAACCCTTTGTAGAAGAGTGTTCCGCACAATAGGCTGGTGTTCGGTTAACGATTTGGAAACCGTTCTGTTTGCTATGCTTTGCCTTGTCTTGCTTAGAGGTTTGCTCTTTGCTACAAAAGTACATAAAAACTCTAATTCCCCAAAATTCCCATCATTATTTGTTGGTATTTTAACGCAATATAAGAAAAAAGGGTGATAAAAATTTGGAAGCAACATGAATATTGATTATATTTATAAGCGAATACAAACTAAAACAATTTATTATGAAGAATTATCTAAAATTTTTATCGGTAGTACTCTTTATTCTGAGTGGGTGTAGTGACAAAATGGATGAAGTAGATACCGTTATAGATAACGGTCATAAATCTTATATCTCTTTGTCTGAACAAGAGTACATTAGTATTGCCTATCCTGATAAGAAAGACTTATCGGATGAGGAGGTTGAAAGCATTGCGAAATCATACATCGGAAGTATTAAGGGATCTAATACAAGGTCTGCCTTAAATTTTTTATCAAATGTGCAAAAAGAAAAGATTAGTTTATCCTTGACTACAAAACAGCACGAAAAAGGTGAAGAAATATACTTTACAAAATTAAAATGGGTTGACCATCAAGCCAAGAAGCCTATTAGTATGATTGTAAGTTCAGATTGCCGTTTCCCTTGTGTTATTGCCTTTTCTGAGGAAGGAGATTTCTTTTCACCAAACGAAACAGCAGATTTGATGATAAAAAATGCAATGAACATAGCCTTGCAAGAGATTGCCGTAATTAAGCAATGCGAAGATTCTCTTCGTGAAAAAACAAAAGCTTATGTCAATATGCAAATTAGGAAGAAGGGGATGAAACATGTAGAATACCTTGTAAACAATACTCCTGTAACACGTAGTTCTGCCACAGACAATCCCCCTGGGCAATTACATAAAATAGTTGAGCCTATGCTAAAAACAAAATGGGATCAGACAAGTCCTTATAATCTTTATGTGCCTAAATGTCCCCCAGAATATGATTTTGGCTATGGTTATGACGGACGCCATCCTACAGGGTGTACAATTATTGCTTGGGCACAAGTCTTGGCGTATTTACAACCGAATATCAATGACATTACAACTCCTGAAGGACAGAAATTTTATTGGGGTAATTTAGGAAGTTATTCTCCGAATTTTTGGGGATACCATGAGCTTACTGAGGAAGATAAAAGGTTAGCCTCTTTAATAAAGAATCTTGCAGATGGAAGCGGCACAAAATTTACAAATGAAGGAGGTTCTGTTTCTGTAAATGCAGTTGCAAATTATGTAAAAAAATGGAATGTCCATATTGATGGAAAAAACTCTTGTACTTTCCAAAACATGGCAAACTCTTTAAATTCAAGAAGACCAGTTATATGTAGAGGAACTGCAAGAGCCATCAGAGGAACAAGAGCAACAGGAGCATTTACCAATGGTTCACATGCTTGGGTTGTTGATGGTTATCAAATTCGCGTTCGTCCCTCTAATGTGGCTCCTTCACCAAAACAACCTCGCAGGATCTTAAAGAGGTACAATGTTTATTGCCATGCTAATATGGGATGGGGAGGAAGTTTTGATGGTTGGTATTTATATCGTTATGACGGAAGTATTGACTTCGATTGTGGAGGAGATTTGTACGATATAGATTTGGCATGTTATCCAAATGCTCGTTTAAACTAACATCTTTTGGCAATCTCGCTATTCAAACGAGATTGCCTTTTCTTTAAATACTTATAAAATATGCGTTTAAAATTGAACAATACAATATATATAGTTTGCGCTATATTTTTGTTTTTTCTTAGCTCATGTATGCAAAATGAGATAGAGTTAAAAGAAAAAAATGAGGAAAAAATAGTAACTTCCTATGAGAGAAATATCAATGATGCAGAAACAGAACTCAATGAAATTCTTTTAGGCAAAACAACTCGTGTAAACTCTATTGCTCCAAAAAATCCCATCCTGAAAAATAAATTTACCCTCAAAGTAGATGGCACTTCTATAGATACAAGAGTTGGAGGAATGACAAGGTCAGATGTTGATAATTCAACAAATATACATATTTTCAATTTTCAAGGTGGTGGATATGCTATAATGAGCGGAGATACAAGGGTTACTCCAATGTTAGTGCTTACAGAAAATAACAGAATCAATGAAAACGATGAAATTTCTGTTGTATATGGAAAATGGGAAAAAACTTTTTCCGAAATGAAAGAAGGATATTGTCCTGTTGCGTGGGGGCAGGGAAGTCCTTACAATCAATTTTGCCCATTAACGGATGGAAAATTATCCAGCACAGGCTGCGTACCAACGGCTGTTGCACAATTATTATCCGTTTATAAATTTCCCAAACGATACAACGGTTATGATTTTGATTGGGAGATTATGAATCGTTATGTAACGACTTGGAATCCATATCCTCCTGCAATCCCTTATATAGCAAGGATTATGCAACAATTAGGTTTACGACAAAATTTAGATGTTACTTATGCCAAATACCCAGAAAATGAAACTGATGAAAATAAAGGGAGTTCCGCTTCTACTGATAACATCCCGAGAACTCTTAAGAATTTAGGGTTTTCATCTGGAGGAATAAAAAAAGATTACAATGAAACAGACATTGTCAATGAATTAAGGAAAGGATACTATGTATTAGTAAGCAAATCATAGGTTCTTATATACAACGAAAGTATTATTTGTTGTGTAATATGGGATGGAATGGCTGCGATAGTGGTTATTATTATAGCGGTGCTTTTAATACAGATAAAGGTCCTGAGACAGATTTTGAAAAAACAAGAAGCAATAGTAAGGAAGATGGTAATTTTCGATATAAACTATCTGCTATCACAGAAATACGGAAATAAATAATGAATACGAGAGGGCTTTTTTCTTTGAAGCCCCCTCGTTGTATTTACTCAATGTTCTCAGAAGATATGGCTTTGGTAAAATATTTCTTCTTTTATAATCGAATTTTTCTGTTCATTTTGCAAAACATAGATTTCTGTTCGAATTTTTTCTCCCATTTTTCCTTGAACCACTTGGCAATCGGCACTTTGTCCATGAGCAGGTCAAGTACGGTCTTCCCATCCCTTTCCTCCCTGCCTACCTGCAAGCGTGCCTTCTCAACGGCGAACGAACGCATGTACTCATCAGAATGCAGTTTCCCCGTAACAACGAGTACTTTACCTTGCAGGAGTTCGTCCGTGTGTCTGTCTGACAATCCGACCGAACGGCAAAGTCTTTCAATACGGAAAAACTCGGCAAGCATGGGAAACCATTCCTTTGCCTTGTCGATGATGCGCCTGAGATTGCCGATTTCACGCTGATGCTGCTCCGATGCCCGCAACCGCTCGGCGACGTGGCTTTCCTTCATTTTCTGCATATCCGTGCGCATCTGTCCGATGCTCTCTTTCAGTTCCGCCACCTCACCATGCAACTGCCTGTTCTCGCTTTCAAGCCTGCCCACTTTATTACCGCCTAACAGGGAGTTGATGCCGTTGAGTGCTGCTGTGGCGGTCTTGGTAGCTGAGTTTTTCAGTTCCACCTTTTTTTTCTCCGCCTTGATGCGTGCGAGTTCCATTTTGGCTTGCTCCGCCTCCTCGATGATGCACCGTGCTTCCGCCTCCCTTGCCAGCAGGTTGGCGATGTTCTCCTGTATGTCCTCGCCCTGCGTGATGAGATTGCGGTAATACTCATGCGTGGAGAGGTGCTTGGCTGTCGAGCCTCTGACACCCCTTTTCAGCCCGTACTTCGCCATGTGTTCGGCGTAGGTGTCCTGATACCTGATGAGGTTGGCACGGCTCATCACCTCGTCTGCGCAGAGGCGTGAGGAAAATCCCCTAATAAGCTACGGTATTTTCTTTTTTGAAAATATCCGTACCGTGCTTACCACGTGGGCATTTGCCCCAGCCACTTCTTTCCCTTGTATTCTGAAGTCCCCACGGTTTCTCCATCGGTGCTGCCGATTGGACTTGTTTCTCCGAAGGCATACTTGGACTGCACCCGAATGTCTGAACCCCCTGCATAGATACCGTTTTTCTCCTTGCTGCCGTTCACATAGAACAGCACCTTGAATGTGCTTCTTGCCATTGCCTCTTCTTTTTGGTTGCAAAATTAAACATGAAAGAGACTAACCCTGCTATGCAAAATATAGAGCAGTGGAGCAAAAGCAACGGATGCACGGAAAATCGCTATTTTTCTCCTTTTTGGTGGAGGTGGTTACCCTACTTTCGGGTAACGATTTGAAAACCTTTCTGTCGCAATAATTCGCATATTACTGCCTTGTGGCAGGTGGCGGATTCTCTGCGGTTTGCGCCGTATGTCCTTAATAGTCAAGCCCAATTGCGTTAAACTGCCGATTTTATGCAAATATTACAGCAATTTTATGTAAATTTGTAACCAGCTTCAGCAAGTATTCATCAAAAACGGAACATGCTGCTGTTCTTCTCATATCAATATAAAAAATCATGAATAGTGATATACTTTTAATTTTATCAATGCCACTCGCTGGAACTGTATTAGGTTCTGCATTTGTCTTTTTTATGAAAGAACAAATGTCACAGTTATTGCAAAAAGCCTTGTTAGGCTTTGCTTCTGGCGTGATGGTGGCAGCATCTATATGGTCGCTCATTATACCGAGTATGGAGCAGTGGGCAGACATGGG
>QWCJ01000388.1_pt1 | contig 15960 bp, 3 predicted proteins | sample 1972501 | NCBI WGS metagenome assembly QWCJ01 (sample SAMN09866711, study PRJNA288562) | Human vaginal metagenome isolate term2_vaginal, whole genome shotgun... | isolation source: vagina | host: Homo sapiens | place: USA: California
CTCATCCTTGGCCGAGACCTTGGTGTCATTGTCCGGGTTGGTGACCTTGATACCGGTGTCCTGCTCCTTATCGGTCGGATCAACCGGCTTCACACCAGAGGAATCAACCGTGGTCTTCTCGGTTCCCGGAGTGACAGGCGCGTCGTCATTTTCGACAGTCACCGGAACATCAACAGTGTCGGTGGTGCCATCCGGGTAGGTCACAACAACCGGGACCGTGATCTTGTCACCCGGCTTGGCATCCTCAGGGATGGTTACCTTGATCTCACCGGTGTTCTCATCGATGGTCACACCGTCCGGGACGTTCTCACCCGGGGTGAACTTGGTGCCCTCAGGAGCCTTAGTGTCCTTGCCGTCCTTGTCTTTAAAGACAGGCTTGTCCACCGTGACGTCCTCACCAGGCTTGCCGGAGCCATCCTGGTCGTACTTAGGCTCGTAGACGTATGCGTCATTGCCGACCTCCGGATCACGCGGGTTCTTATCCTCAGAATCCGGGATACCGTCATTATCGTCATCCTCGTCGGTGACATCCGGCTCACCGTCACCGTCGGTGTCGAGCTGGAACTTCGCAGTCGCATCGTCAACAGTGCCGTCCGGGTAGGTCACCTTCACCGGAACATCGAATTCCTCCGGAGCAACCGGCTTACCGTCTTCACCCAGCTCCTTGATCTTCTCCGGATCAGCCTTCACCGTAACGTCACCGGTTTCCGGATCAACCGTCACGGTGTAGCCCTCAGGAACAGTCCAGTCGCTGCCATCTTCGTTCTTCAACTCGAACTTAGAACCAGCAGGAACCTTCTCGAACGGCTCACCATTCTTAGTGAACTTCGGATTCGAAACCGCAGGATCCTTCGCCGGATCGACCAACTTGGTGTCATAGCTCGGCTCGAAGACATCGTTGTAAGCCTTCTTCGGGAAGAACTTCACATCAGCAACATCAACCGAACCATCGGCATAGGTCACACGCACAGGAACAACAACCGGATCCTCGCCATCCTTCGGCAAGTAGTTCTCCGGAATAGTCACCACACCGGTCTCCGGATCAATCTCAAAGCCTTCCGGAACACCGATCTTCTGCTCCATCACCGGAACAGGATTGCCTGCCTCATCCAGCACCTGCTTTTCCTGCAGATTGCCTTCATCATCAAGCACCGGATCGCCGTTCTCATCGACTACCGGCTCAGTTGCGAACTGTGGGCTGCCATCTGCATTACGTGCCTGTTCCTCGATCGGATCACCGTTTTCATCCCTCAACGGCATACGGAACGTCGGCGCAAACTCGTACTTCTCGCCCTCAACCGAATCGGTGACGTCGTTTTCCTTATCAACCTTGACGCCATCACGATCTTCCTTGAAGAACTTCGGCGGCAGAGACTGGTAACCATCGGTTTCCGGATCCTCATCCCAGTGCACATCACCGTAACGCGGATCAACCTCAGCAGCCTGATCAGCCGTCACAGAGAACGAATCAGCAGCAATCGGATTCGGGCCAGCATAGAACCATGCGGTAAACGTATCGCCGTCCTTAGCCGACTTCGGCACCGTCAAAGACGCATTCGCTTCATCACCGCACTGCTCAATCTGCGTGCCAACATCCGGATCACGCGGATCAACACCCTCGATCGGCTCGCCGGTTGCTGGGTCAACTACCTTGCCGGCAGCATTCGTCCACACAATACGGTTTGCCGTACCCGGCAACGCACCATCAATAGCCAACTTGGCTACATCCTCACGGTGCGCCAGGTTGTTCATATTGTCGAAATTCACTACATGCAGCGCGAGATTATTCGCCTCCGGCGAGCCCGTCACCGCAAAGTTCATGCTCGCGACAGCGCCGGAAAGCCTGTTCGGCGTCGGGAATGCAACCCAGTTCGACGCCTGGCGCGAGAAGTTGAACTTAAACTCCATCGGCGCACCAACCGAGTGCGTCTGGACTACGGTGCCAGAAGCATCCTCAACCCACGCATAGTAACCACGGTTCTTCGCGACCTCATCATAGTCGCCCTTCAGGTCGAGGGCGTACTGGCCAGTCTCATCCGTGGTCGCAACCCAGGTCTTGCGCAGCCACTCAGGGTGCTCCTTAACCAAATCCGCAACAGCACCAGGACGAACGAACATGTCCTGCTCATGCGCATTTGCCAAACCGGTAATGCCCTCTTCAGTCAACGTGGTGAAGTACACCTTGTAACCGACGGCAGGCGTATCCTTCGAAGTCGAAGCGGGAGTCTTGAAGGCAGGACCGGTCACGATGTTGGCTTGATCTGCGCCAAGGCCAGTCTCATGCCACACACGGCCAACGATGACCTCATCACCGGTTACGGTGCCAAGATCACGGCCTTCAGCGTTGCGGCCGACGAGCGGGTTCTCCGATACTTCCTCAGCCATCATGAAGTTCTTGCCAGTCTCAGGATCAATCGGCAAGTACCCCATCCAAATGTGGGCACGCTGGTAGTTCGTGCCCACAAGCGGGAACGTACCGTGCTTTGCTGGGAACGCCGATTGCCACTGACCGGTCGTCAAACCCGGTGCCGTACGCATCGGGTACATCAACAGACCTGAACGCTTTTCAACCTGTGGCTCCGCCCAGATGCGAATCAGCTGACTGGACACAGCACGGAACTGGTGGAAGTTACCATTCGAATCGGTAAACCCATCACGCAGATCAAAGGCAAAACGTCCCTGACGAGTACCTACCTTGTGGGTTTGGGTCTCATACACCGGAGACACGGTGCCGTCTTCATCCATCCACTGCATGAACACACGGGTGCCGTCCTCAACGAAGCGACCTGTGCCAGGAGTAATCGTGCCGTAGCCACCGACACCAACGAAGCCAGACACAGTGTGCTTCGCATTGGTGAAGTCAGTCACCGAGGTGGTGTAGCCATTTGCAATCGCGTCAACAACCTCAGCACCTTCAGTGTTAACCAGCTGGGTGTTGTAGCGCGCCATCGGATCATTTGGATCCAGACCACACTTCGCTGTGTGTCCATCAACCGTATTCACCTCAGATCCAGTTTCAGCAGCAAACGCGACCGGCTGAGCGAACGGAGCGACGAGCGCAAACGATAGCGCTGCTGCAGCCACAGACGTGCCGCGACGGCGACCAATGTGACGTTTATTCATTAACTTCCCTCCAGAAAGGATTAGCGTCAAAGGTTCACGACCCTGACGAGTAAACAAAACGCACCTGCAAACAGGGCCTACGAACACCACCGTAGAGAACCTGACAGGAGGCGGCAAAGGTCCCTCAAGCCACCCAACAGCTGTTCACATCCTGAGGAAATTTATTGACACTCGCCACTAAAAGCGCTGGCCATTGCTGTTGTACGGCCGTAAAATACTACCTGTGACACAGCTAAGGAAGCCGAGATAGTGGGGCGGACGGACCACGCAAGCACACTTCCAGCAGTTTCCGTAGTTGTCTATAGATTTGAGCAACATCCAGCACCTTTAGCCAGTTGCCAGCTTAGGAAAATCTAAACCTTTCACCGCCACCCCATAACGGGGGTAATGAGTGACGTTTTAATGGTCACGTGTAAAGACGGCGAAAACGTAAAACGCCTGTGATGGGAAGAATCCACCACAGGCGTCGAGCCGGAGAGGCAGCCTAGAACGGCAGCTTGAGCTGCTCGCCGTTCTTGAACCACCAGCCGAACAGAGCGGTGAGGGCGCCAAGGATTACCAAGGCGGCGCCGGCGATCGCGCCGCCGTTCGCCGAGGAGCCATCAGACGGCTCCCCTGCCGAATCCGAAGGGTTCGCGGTCTCCACCGGACCGCGGGTCTGGGTCACCGGGGCGGGCGCCGGCTTCGGCGTCGGCGTCACGGTGACGGGCTCCTTCGGGGTAGGCGCAGGCGACGGCGCCGAGGTGGTCGGGGCTGGCGGTTGCGCTACCGGACGCAGCACCTGCTCCACCTTCTTCTGCTCCTCCTTGCTCACGTCTGCGGACGGGAGGTCCTTAAGTACCTTTTCGGCTTCCTGCTTGGTCAGGTCGAGGACGGGAACACGGAAGGTCTCGTCGAACACGGTCTCGCCGTTCTGGTTCTTCACCGACAGCTCGACAGGCGTGTTCGGGCCCTTCACCCCGGCGAGGTCCTGCATCGGGATGGCGAGGTCACCGGCGTAGTTGTCCTTATCCGCGATGCCGGCCAGGGCAATGTCCTTGCGTGCGGACTTGCCGTTGCCCCAACGGGCTTCCACGGTGAAGGTGTGGGCATCGATACCCTTGTTTTCCACGCGGACGTTCAAGGCGTTGTTGGGGCGGTGGAGAACGATGCCGTTGTGGGCGTCGTCGATAAGCAATGCCCCTGCTTTGAGATTGTTATCGGCAGCGGCGAGCACCGCGAGCTCGTAGACAGTCAGATCCTCCTCCGCCAACTGATCGTGCTCATGCGTGACGCCAATGATGCCGTCAGCCTTGCCGATGTAGTTGGAACGCAGCACCAGATTCTTCCAGTCCGCGGGGATGGTGGACTGGCCAACGAAGCAGAACTGATCCTTCAGGCCCTCCGGGCACTTGTCGTAGAAATTCTTGCCCGAGTTCAGCGCGTAGCCGTCCGCCTTCGTCTCCTCGGTGGAAATGCTGCCATGGTCAAGCCAGCAGACCCAGGCCCGTGGTGTTGCGGTAATCGCGCTCCACCACAACACCTGCTTTGCAAAGCTGATCACCCCGCCCACCAGGTGGTGAGCGGGGCGATCGTTAGCGCTTATCTTCAGCCTACGAGAGGCTCAAGACTTAAGGCTTTGCCGGAGTAGTCGTCGGCTTCTCCTCCTTGGAGGAACCAGCGTAGGTCTTGCCGGAAGAACCCTTGAGTTCGAGGTCCTTCACGGAAGAGCCGCCACCGTTCGGGGAGCAGTTGTCGTAGATGATCGTGCCGGCGAGGATGCCAGCGGCGATCAGAGCCAGACCACCTGCAACCGTTGCGAGGTCAGTGCCGTACTGGCCCAGCTTCGCGTTGATTGCGTCCACCTGGGTAGCCAGCTGCGGGTTGAAGATACCCAGCTGCTGCTGGATCTGGGTGTTGGCGTTCTGGATCTGAGCATTCGCCTGAGCAGCGAAGTCAGACAGACCCGGGATCTCCAACTGGGTAGCCAGACCGATCGGCAGGAGTGCAATCAGCGGCAGACCGAAGCCAACAGCCGATGCAACACACTTGCCGGTGTCGATACCGACCTTCTCGGTCGTCTTGTTACCAACACCGTCTGCAACGGTGACCTCATCGCCAGTCTTCAGCTCGATACCAGCCGGAACGTCGACCTTCCAGTTGCCGTCCTTGTCGGTCGTGGTCTTGATCGGGTTCTTCACACCCGGGATCGTGACGTAGATGTCCTCACCCGGACGGTCGCCCTTACCGGAAATGGTCTTGTCACCCGGCTTGATCTCGTTCACCTTCGGAGCAGTCTTGTCCTCAACCGTGACATCGGTCGGGTTACCCGCCTCGTCAGTGACCGTGATCTTGTCACCGTGGTTCAGATCCGTGCCTTCCGGTACGTCAACAGACCAGTTGCCGTCCTTATCGGTGGTCACCTTCTTCTCAGTGCCATCCGGGAAGGTCACCGTGATCTCCGAGTTCGGACGATCGTCCTTACCAGTGATCTTCTTGTCACCAGGCTTCACCGGATCCACAGTCGGCGCAGTGGTATCCGCATCCTCACCCGCATCAGCAGGGTTGGTGCCCTTCTCGATCTCATCCTTGTTCGAGATGCCATCGCCGTCGAAGTCACCGTCCGGATCCAACAGCGACTTACCGTCCTTGCCAACCAGATCGAAGTCAGCGGTTGCAGAGTTCTTCGAGCCATCGTTGTACTCAAAGTCAACATCTACCGACGGACGAACGTATGGAGTGAAGATCTCCTTGAACTTATCCCAGCTGCTGTCAATGTTCGGCAGCTCAGACTTGATCTTGCCAGCGACCTTGTCGTAGTCAGGAGCCGTTGCCTCAACAACACCGTCGGTCTCGCCAGTCTTGAAGGTCCAATCATCAGAACCAGCAGACTGCTTACCCTTTGCTTCCTTCACAGGAACATCGGTCTTGCCCTCAAACGGATCAGACTTCTCAGTCTTGCCAGCCTCGACGTTCTTACGATCGCCGTAGTCCGGGACGTTCTTCGCAGCGTCAGAGCGCGGATCAACAATCTTGATGTCGATCTCGCCGACATCCTTGCCATCCTTGTCCTTGACGACAACCTTGCCATCCTGCGGCTCGGTACCCTCCGGCACCGTCACCTTGATCTCGCCAGTGTTCGGATCAACCTCAACCTTGGCATCCTTGATCGGGTTACCGTCCTTATCCAGGACCTCACCAGTCATACCATCAGTCGGGTTCTTGACCTTGTCATCCAAAGTCTTCGGCTTGTTATCGGCCGGAACCTCATCGGTCTTTTCACCGGTCTCAATCGACGGTGCCGGGGTCTTATCCTCCGGCTTAGAGTTCGGGTCCTTCGGATCGGTTTCGGCTTCCTTCTCCTGCTCATCGGTGAAGCCATCACCATCGTCATCTTCATCGGTGACATCCGGAATGCCATCACCATCGGTATCACGCTGAACCGTGATGACCTTCCTATCCTCGGCAACCTTCTTGCCGTCCTTATCGGTGATGGTGACCGTGACCTCAACGTCACGCTCTTCCTCTTTCGGACCCCAGTCAGTGATCTTTTCCGGAGTACCGGTGACCTTACCGGTCTCCGGATCAACAGTCAGACCATCCGGCAGACCATCAACAGTGACCTTGCCACCTTCCGGAACATCCTTCGCCGTGTCGAACGGGTCAGTCGGCTGCCCCTCAACAACAGTCTCCGGATCGGTAACTACCGTCGCCGGGACAGAATCCTTGTCCTTCGGGTTGGACCCCTTGTCCTTCTCTTCGTCATCCTTGATGCCGTCATTGTCGTCGTCATCATCCTTGGAATCCGGGGTGCCATCACCATCGGTATCCAACTCAAACTTCGCAGACGTCTTATCGGTGGAACCATCCGGGTAGGTCACCGTGACCGGAACCTCAAACTCCTCGGCAGTATCACCGTTGAGCTTCTCAGGATCAGCCTTAACCGTTACCTTGCCGGTCTTCTCATCGATGCCAACGGTGTAGCCCTCAGGAGCGGTGAAGTCCTCCGGGATAGCAAACTTCGTATCCTTAGGAGGCGTAACTTCCTTGCCATCCTTGTCAGTGAAGGTCGGAGTAGACTCCGCATCCTTGCCCGGAACAACAGGCGTGTTGCCGTACTTCGGCTCAAGCGTGTCGGCAACAGGCTTCTTAGCAACCTTAAACGTTGCTGGAGCGTGGAAAATCGTGCGCGGGCGGGTGACCTGGTTGCCCTCGTCATCCTTGACCGGATCACCGTTCTCGTCGTACACCGGCACCTTGATGGCCGTATCAACCATCTTCACCGGAATATCAAACGACTTACCTTCCTGACCAGCCTTCGGCGTAAACGTCACCTCACCGGTCTTCAGGTCAACCTTAACCTGATCAGCAGTAACACCCTCTGGAAGCTTGTCCTCATTCAAGAAGAACTCAGCAGACTCAAGCTTCTCTTCAACCGGCGTTGTATCCGGGTCATCAAACTTCGGCTTCGACACCGTCGCGGTGCCAACCTTCGCATCCTCAGGCTCATACGCCAAGTACGAGGTGGTTACCGCAAACGCATCCTGCGCAAGCACCGTGCCAGAGTTGTCCTTGCCCTGGTACAAACGCGCAGTAAACGTATCACCGTGCTCAACATCAGCCGGCACCGTCAACGGGCACGACTTAATCGTCGTATCCGCATCAGGCATCACCGGTCCACACGAACCTACCGCATTGCCATCCTTATCAGTCCACTCGATGAAGTACTCAAGACCTTCACCAATCGGCAAACCAGTCGTCAGCGTCTCAACGGTCTCACCAACACGAGCCCAATTGTCATAGGTGTTCTTCTCCAGAACATCAAACTTCAACGGCGCCGGATACAACGCAATATTCCAATTGCCATACGCCGACGTACTCGTCGAAATCAGTGCACCGTCGCCACCAAAGACCTGGGCAGACGTACCCGCGTTCGGGCCATCCCAATGACCCAACGACCACGGATACAACGTACCAACATTATCCGGCAGGACATTGCCGTCCTTATCCAAAATCTGCACATACGACCAGTTGGTATTGATGTGCTTCGAAGAACGGTTACCCGCAGCCCAGCTGCCCTGATCATGCGAATCAGCAAGCGTGTGCAGCTTGCCCGCCGGCGGAGTCAAGCCACCAGGAGTGCTCTCCCAGCTATTGCCCCACAGACCCTTCCAGTACAAACGGAAGTCACCCTTAGCATCCGTGGTGGTCTTCACCGTCTCAGCAATCCACCCCTCAGGATCAGCCGCTACCTGCTCATTAATCCAACGCTGCAGACCCTGCTCATCATCAACAGTCCACCCCTTGCCACGCAACGTCTTACCAGAGAAATTCTTCTCCACATGCTCATGGATCGCCTTGACCGCCTCATCAGACAAGTACGAACCAACAACCTGCAAACCAGCAGCCGGCACATCATTGCCGTCCTTCTTCGACACTGTCGCATGGTTCAGCGCACCCTGGGCAACACGCAGGTTCCAAAACGCATTACCCCCGTAGTAACCAGCAAGACCACTGCCCTGAGACTCAGCCCACTTATTCTGCGGCAAGTGCTGCGGCAACGCAGTCTTCTGAGCGTACTGAATCGTCACACCCTTAACACGATTACCAGTCCACTGACCATCACCCTGAGTGTTCGGAGTAATCAACGTATCCGGGAACACACCAGCAGCCGGCTGGTGCACCAAACGGTACTTACCCGCCAGATCCTCCGGCAACTCCGCCCACACACGAGTCTTCTCACGACGGTGATCATTCTGCGGAACCGTCTCACCAACAGCAGCGTAAGCTGTGAACTTACGCTCCACACCCTTAGCGTCGGTATACGGTGCCATATTCAGCGTGAAGTTACCGTTTTCATCCGACTCGGTGTAGTAAATAGGCGACGCATGCACAGAGTTAACACCCTCATACCACTGCGCATACACCTTCACACCCTTCAGGGCCTTACCGGAATCCTGCACGTTGCCGAAGCCAACACCGGCCTCAACAATCTCCTTAACAGAACCAGAAATAGTACCCTTTTGATCAGCCTCACCAGGCGAATGGATCGCATCCGCATACGCTTCAACATTCGAAGCCGGCGTCTCGGCAGGAGGCTTCGGAGCATCCGCATTCTGAGCAGACTCAGCAGCAGGCTTATCCTCCTGCGCAAACGCAACCGGCTGCGCCAACGGCGCGACCAATGCAAACGACAACGCAGCCGCAGCAACCGACGTGCCACGACGACGAGCAATGTAATTCTTCTTCACCGAAAATTCCTTCCTCGAAAATGACAATTTCGGTTAGACAAGCCCTGTCTGTTGTGACGCTTTTCGGACACATGCCATACAGGGCCGACATAGGCAAGGGTAAAGAAGTTGACAACAGCCCGCAATGATCATTACGTCTGCCCACAACCGCGTAGAAGATTTCTCAGGTTCTTCCAACCCGGCAGTGTCTTTTTCCATTTTTCGCTGGACAGCGTTTGCCCACGTCGTCAAAAATTGTTGACCTGTCAAAATAGATACATCTTGGAAACGTGCAATATCGAGATGCATCCCCAACCACCGCAAATGCCTATCTGCCCTGCGTTTTTGGGTGACGATTTCCGCCCAGGCACGGTACTTGGCCTCCCGATCCACTAACACCGAGAAGATCCGTGAAAAACGGGGTGAAGGTGAGATTTTCTTAGAAAAGCAGAAGTGCCTACTTTAGGGGGTGATTCGGAGTGGTGGGGTCGTCGATAAGCAAAATGCCCCAACGACAGTTGCCCCGTATCCCAACAACGGGGGTACGGGGCAACAACGCGCTAACTAGTAGCTAGAACCTACTTCTTCTCCGGAGCCTTGGTCTCCTTAGAAGAGCCAGCGTAGGTGTTGCCGGAAGAACCTTTGAGTTCGAGGTTCTTCACGGACGAGCCGCCGTTGGGCGAGCAGTTGTCATAAATGATCGTGCCAGCGAGGATGCCCACGGCGATCAACGCGAGACCGCCAACAACGGTTGCGATGTCGGTGCCGTACTGCGCCAACTGACCATTGATGGCCTCAACCTGAGCAGCCAACTGCGGATTGAAGATACCCAACTGCTGCTGGATCTGGGTGTTGGCGTTCTGGATCTGAGCATTCGCCTGAGCGACGAACTCGGTGAGGCCCGGGATCTGGATCTGGGTAGCCAGACCAATCGGCAGCAGTGCGATCAGCGGCAGACCGAAACCGACAGAGGTTGCGACACACTTGCCGGTATCGATGCCGACCTTTGCGGTGGCCCTGTTGCCGGCGCCGTCGACAACCTGGATCTCCTGGCCGGTCTCAAGGTTGACACCGTTCGGGACGTTGACCTTCCACTTGCCGTCCTTGCCGGTCGTGGTCGTGGTGGTCTTGCCGTTCGGGAACGTGACAGTGATCTTCTCGCCAGGGCGGTCGCCCTTGCCGGTGATGGTCTTGGCGCCGGGGGTGATGTCGTCGATAGTCGGCGCCGTGGTGTCTGGCTTCGACTGATCATCGGCCGGGTTGGCACCCTTCTCCACCTCCTCGCGGTTGGTGTGGCCGTCGCCATCAAAGTCACCATTCGGATCCAGCAGGGACTTGCCATCCTTGCCGACCAGGTCGAAGTTGGCGGTCGCGGTGTTGGTCGAGTCGTCCTCGTAGGTGAAGCCGACAGCAACGGACGGGCGAGCGAACGGCTTGAAGGTTTCGAAGAACTTATCCCAACGCTTCTTCACATCGGTGCTCTTGATCTCCGGCAGGTGCGCCTCGACCTTTTCAGCGACGTCCTTCATCGAAGGAGCCTTCGCGTTGATCACACCGTTGTCCTGCGGAGTGAACTCCCACTTGTCGGCGTCCGAATCGGCGGTCGGCTTCGCCTCCGTCTTCTTCACCGGCGCCTTGGTGCCGAACGGGTCGTTGGTGTTCTTCTCACCATCAACCGGCACGCTCGTGAGGTCGTCGTACTCCGGCACGAAACGCTCCGCGTCGGTGCCAACGGTGATGGTTGTTTGCACCTCATCGGTGGAGCCATCCAGGTAAGTCACGACAACGGTGACGTCGTAGACGCCCGGCTTCGAGGTATCCGGGGTCTTCTTGTACTCGAAGGTGGTTCCTTCCGGCAGGCTATCGGCATCCTTGATGTTGCCCTTCGGATCCGGGGTGCCGCCAGTCTTGACTTTCTGGTCCTGGCCTTGCGGGTCGTGCTTGTCAGCGTCGGTCGCGTTCTTCTGCACCTTGACGTTGGCGTTGACCTTGTCGGTGGTGCCATCCGGGTAGGTGGCAACGATGGTCACCGGCTTGTCGCCCTCAGTGGAGGTATCCGGCGCCTGCTCGTACTCGAAGGCCGTGCCCTCCGGCAGCTCGTCGATGTTGGTGACGTGGTCCTTGGCCTCCGGGACCTCGTTCGGCTCGACGGTCTTGTCCTGGACCTGCGGCTCGTAGGTGTCAGCGTCGGACTGCTTCGGGGCCTCGGGCTGGGGCTGCTCCGGGGTCGGCTCGGGCTGGGGTTGCTCGGGCTGCGGCTGCTCGGGTTGCGGCTGTTCCGGGGTCGGGCCCTCTGCAGGCTTCGGGTCCTCCACCTTCACGGTGGCCTGCACCTCGTCGGTGGAACCATCCGGGTAGGTGACGACGACCGTGACCGGCTTATCCCCAGCAGTAAAGGTATCCGGATCTTCCTTGTACTTGAAGGTCGTGCCCTCAGGAAGCTTGTCAGCGTCCTTGACGTTGTCCTTCGGATCCGGCTTCTTGCCAGTCTCAACCGTCTGATCCTTGCCTTGCGGGTCGTGCTGCTCGGCCTGATCCTTGGCAACCTTCACCGTCACCGGCACCTCATCAGTGGTGCCATCCGGGTAGGTCACAACAACGACAGCTTCCTTGTCACCAGAGGTGTCAGTCTTCGGCACATCCTTCCAGGCGTACTTGGTGCCCTCCGGAAGATCTTCCTTGTTCGCGATCGAATCCTCAGCCTTCGGCTCAGCGTTCTTCGCAGCCTCCTGGTCCTTACCCTGCGGGTCGTACTTGCTGGCCTGGTCGGTGACCTTCAGCGGGACAAGGTCGGTGTGCTCGGTCTCTTTGCCGTCCTGATCAACCAACGTGTAGGTAACGGAGACGTTCGGCTTTTCTTCAGAAGCGTCAACCGTCTTCTTCGGCGTACCGGTGATCTTTCCGCCCTTGAACTCCAGCCCCTCCGGGAGACGCTCAACCTTGATGGAGTCCTTCTTCAGCTCGAAGCCCTGCGGCAGCTTGTCAAAACCTTCCGGCTTCACGTCCTGCTTATACGGCTCGCCGACGACGCCGTCGGCCAGCTTGGTATCCGTCACCGTGATCTTGGTGACCACCTGCTCCTTACGCTTCTGCGCGACGGGCTTCTTCTCGGTCTTCTCAATACGCTTGTCAGGATCTTGCTCGTCTGGGTTTTCGTAGACCGGGTTGCCGTCGTCGTCAAGCACCGGCACATCCTGCTCGACCATGACCTCGATCTCGCGAGTCACGATGACCTCAGTGGTGCCCGGGGTAGTCGGCTTGCCGGTGATCTTGCCGGTCTTCGGATCGATCTTGAGACCTGCAGGCAGGTCCTTGGCGGAGTAGGTCGGCTCCGTGCCCTTCTTCATGTTGTCCGGCAGATCCTTGAACAGCGGCGTCACGTCGTTGTTCGGGAACTCAGTGCCAACCGACCCCAACGGCAGCGACTCAGGAACAACAGCGGTGAAGGAGTCTGCGATCTCCCAACGATCAGACGGCTTGCCGGAAGCCGGGTCAACAGAAACCAGCGCGGCGGTGTAGACCGTGGTCTCCTTCAGATCCTCAGGAGCCTGGAAGTTGCAGGACTCGAGCGCACCCTTGTCGTCGCTCTTGATCTTGCACATCGCATCCTTGATCTCAGTCTGGGTACCATCCGGAACGGTTGCGTACCAACGGATTGCGTACTCCGTGTTCGGCAGCAAGCCCGCGGTCTTCGTAGTCACCTTGGAGCCCGGACGACCCTTGTTGTCGTAGGAGTTGTACTCCGGAATGTCGAAGGTCGGCTGTGCAGTCATCAACGGGAACTGCAGACCGTTCATGTTCGCGCCGGCGGCAATCGCGCCCTGGTCGCGGTAGTTCATGAACATATTGGCGACGAACGCAGAGTTCTTCACGTCGCGGCCCTCGATGTTCGGGTAGATATACATGTAGTCGGTGTTGATGTGGCGCACGTCGTACAACGAAGCGCCGGTAAACACGTTGACCCACTGGTTCTGGTAGTCGTCGGCAACCTTGCCCCAGTCTTCTTCGCTGACCACATTGTTCACACCGAGGTTGGCCTTGTCGCGCGAGTAGCCCAGCGTGCCCTTGAACGGCAGGTAAATCATGCCGTCAGCGCTGGTCGGGGCAACCACGGTCTCTGCAATGTGGGAGCCCTCGCCGTGCTCGTCCTGGTACGCCTTGATGATGCGCTCCTGGTTCGCACGCTCCTGCTCAACCGTGTAACCCGGGTTCTCGTTCTTCCAGGCGTCGATCTGGCGCGCGACTTCGTCGTTAAGATACGACGCAACAATCTCGATGCCGCCCGCTGCGCGATCACCACGCGCAGGCTGGTACTTGTAGTAGCCCGGCAAGGTACCGGCAGACTCACCAGTCTCCCACCACACCATGGACTCATTCGGGTGAGCGATGCTCTTAATCGCGCCAAAATCCCCGTAGTACGGGAACTGACCATCAGCCGTCGGCTCACCGGTCTCGCCGTCGAGCGCACGGGTCCAATCCTTTTCCGGCTTGGCCAACCAACCAACGTGATTCGGCTTCTCTTCAAGCACGAAACGACCGTTGGTAATGCGGGAACCAGCAGGACCAGCAGTGAAGTTCCAAGACTCCTGCACCCGGTCCGTGATGGAGGTGTAACGGCCCGAGTTGAAGTCACCCGCGGCAACCACCGAGTACTTGCTCGGATCCGGGTTCTCGCCCCAAACGCGGACGCGAACGCCACCGGCGGCCAGCCAGAACGGCGGCGCGTCAACCCCGTTGGTTACCTTCTCGGACAGGTCGAAGGAGAAGCGGCCCTCGGAATCAGTCGTGGTGTAGAACGTCGGCGAAACCTCACCGTTCTTGGTCACGTACTGCAAGTAGATGACGTTGCCCTTGAGCGGCTCATTGTTCGACGACAAGTCATCGTGGCGGCCATCCTTATTGATGTACGCCCAACCGTGGTAGCCGTAGAAATCACGCCAGCCACCCTTGGTAAAGATGGCGTTTGGCACCTGCTTATTCTTGCCCTGATCCGCGGCTGGGGCTGGGGCTGGGGCTGAGGTTGGGGCTGAGGTTGGGGCAGCCTGCGGGTTGTCTTGCGCAAACGCCGTCGGCTGCGCGAGCGGCGCAACCAGCGCGAGCGACAACGCAGCTGCGGCAACCGAGGTGCCACGGCGGCGTGCAACGTAGTTTTTCTTCACAAAGAACCTTCCAGAAACATAGCGATGTGTGTAAACGCAATATCCAATTAATGGACACCCGTTAAGGACTTTGGGAACGCTACGCCTGGTGGACACCTGTCTACAATCTGCCCTTTTGGCCCTACCCCCACTCATGTGATTATTTAGCTTCCCCTCAGGAATTGATTTAAAAACTGCCTGGTTCCGTATCGTTACGTGAATGGTTCCTGTGAGTTCCCTGCCTTTGGGCGGGGGTGGCTCGGGGAGGTGGGGTCGTCGATAAGCAATGCGCAAAACGTCGCCCCGCTCACCGGAATGATGAGCGGGGCGACGGATTCGAGGAAGACGCCTTTAGTAAAGGCGCTGGTCTACTGCATTACTTCTCCTTCCCCTCCTTCGACGAACCTGCGTAGGTGTTGCCGGAAGAACCCCTCAACTCGAGGTTCTTGATGGACGAGCCACCATTCGGCGAGCAGTTGTCGTAAATGATCGTGCCAGCCAAGATGCCAGCGGCGATCAGCGCCAGGCCGCCGAGCACGGTTCCGATATCGGTGCCGTAGCGAGCGAGTTGCGAGTTAATCGCATCCACCTGGGAAGCCAACTGCGGGTTGAACACGCCCAGCTGACGCTGCATCTGGGTGTTGAAGTTCTGGATCTGCGCGTTCGCCTGAGCAGCGATGTCAGACAGACCGGGGATCTCCAACTGGGTAGCCAGACCAATCGGCAGCAGCGCGATAAGCGGCAGACCGAAGCCGACCGAGGTGGCGACACACTTGCCGGTGTCGATGCCAACCGTCCTCTCGGACTTGTTGCCGGCCTCGTCTCGAGCCTCGACCTTGTCGCCCGGCTTCAAGGTAGTGCCTTCAGGAACCTTGACCGTCCACTTACCGTTCCCATCGGTCGTGGCCGGTACTTCCTTGCCATCCGGGAAGGTCACGGTGATGTTCTCGTTCGGACGGTCGCCGGTGCCAGTGACGGTCTTATCGTCCGGTTTGATCGGGTCGATCTTCGGCGGCGTGGTGTCCGCACCCTCATCTACCGGTTTATCCGGGTTGTCAACGGTGACGGTGACGGTGACCGTGGTGTTGTCCTTGGAGCCATCCGGGTAAGTGACCTCGACCGGGACGGTGATCTTGTCGCCTGGGTTGGCGTCCTTCGGAATAGTCACGGTGATCTCGCCGGTGTTCTCATCGATGGTCACACCGTCCGTGGTGTTCTCACCCGGAGTGAAGGTCGTGCCTTCCGGCGGCGTGGTCGGGTTGCCGTCCTTGTCCTTGAACTCAGGAGCAGGAACGGTGACGTCCTCGCCAGGCTTGCCGGAACCGTCCTTGTACTCAGGCTCGATCTCGTCCGCAGTCTTCGCATCCGGGTTGTCAACGGTGACGGTGACATCAACGGTGTCCTTGGAGCCATCCGGGTAGGTCACAACAACCGGAACCGTGATCTTGTCCCCCGGCTTGGCATCCTCCGGAATGGTCACGGTGATCTCA
>QWCJ01000389.1_pt1 | contig 15952 bp, 15 predicted proteins | sample 1972501 | NCBI WGS metagenome assembly QWCJ01 (sample SAMN09866711, study PRJNA288562) | Human vaginal metagenome isolate term2_vaginal, whole genome shotgun... | isolation source: vagina | host: Homo sapiens | place: USA: California
CCGAGGGTGAAGATATCCCCCACCCGGGTTTCATAGACCATTTCCTCATCGAGCTCACCCACGCGGCGCGGCGCGGAACCGGCCTCACCAGTACCCACCAGGAAGACGCCGAACATGCCGCGGTCCGGGATGGTGCCGCCGTTGGTCACCGCCACGCGTTGCGCGCCGGGGCGCGGGGTGAGCACGCCCGTCACGCGGTCATAGACCACCCGGGGTTTGAGCTCCGCGAAATCCGTCGACGGGTACACACCACTGACCAAGTCCAACACGGAGTCGAAGACCTCGCGTGCTAGGTCCTTATAGGGCCAGGCACGGCGCACGGTGTCATACCAGCTGTCGGCCTCGAGGCCCTCGCTCGTGCTCGCGCTTGCCGACGCCACCACCGCCGCCACCGTCTGCTGTGCCAAGACATCCAACGGGTTGCGCGGGGCGTGCATCTCCTCAATGAGGCCCTCCTCCATGCGGGCGACGGTGAGTGCTGATTGCACGAGGTCCGCGCGGTGCTTGGGATAGAAGGAGCCATGGGAGACCGCGCCGACGGAGTGCCCGGCGCGGCCCACGCGCTGCAGGCCGGAGGCCACCGAGGGTGGGGATTCCACCTGCACCACCAGCTCCACCGCGCCCATGTCAATGCCCAGCTCCAGGGAGCTCGTGGCCACAACGGCTTTGAGCGTGCCTTCCTTGAGCATCGTCTCCGTCAGCGCGCGCTCGTCCTTGGACACCGAACCGTGGTGCGCGCGGGCAATAACGGCAGGTGCCTTCCCGGCGACGTCGACCTGTTTCATCAGCTGGGCCGGGTCGCGCCGGGTGGTTGGGCTCAAGGATTCTGGATCGTGCTCCTGGGCATAGAGCTCGTTGAGCCGGCTAGTAAGCCTCTCGGCGGTGCGACGGGAATTAACAAAGACGAGGGTGGAGCGCTGCTCCATGATTTCGGCGTACAGCTCTTCTTCGATGAAGGGCCAGATGGACTTCGCCGTGGGCAGTGCGGAGTCTCCTACCCCGCGTTGCATGCGCAACGCATCCTGGGGGCCTTCGGTGATGCCCAGGGGGTCGTCGACAGTCGCCTCCCCGATGGGGGATCCCTGCTCCGGGGTGGGCAAGTCCGACATGTCCTCGACCGGCACGTGGACGTCGAGCTGCCAGCGCTTCTTGGCTGGTGGTGCGATGATGTCGACTGGACGGTCGCCGCCCAAGAAGTTGGCAACAGTACTCAGCGGCCGCACCGTCGCCGACAGCCCGATGCGCTGGAACTCCCCGGCGATGAGCCCGAGGCGCTCCAAAGTCAGCGCCAGGTGCACGCCGCGCTTGGTGCCGGCCAGGGCATGGATCTCATCGATGATGATGGTATCCACGGTCTTCAGAATCCCCGCAGCTTTGGAAGTGAGCATGAGGTAGGCCGATTCCGGCGTGGTGATAAGGATGTCCGGCGGCTTGCGCACCTGGCGGGCGCGCTCTGCCTGCGGGGTATCCCCCGAGCGCACGCCGACGGTAATATCCGGCACCTCCAGGCCCAGCCGCTCGGCGGTGCGGGCGATGCCGTTGAGCGGGGCGCGCAGATTATTCTCAACGTCCACGCCCAGAGCCTTTAGTGGTGAGATATACAGCACTCTCACGCCATCATGAGCTCCCTCGCGGGAGGGCTCAGTACTCAGCGGCAGGGCGGTCTGGCCTTCGCGCTCCACCAAAGAATTCAGGGCCCACAAAAATGCCGCGATCGTCTTACCGGAGCCGGTCGGCGCCACAACCAGCGCATTCGCACCGCCGGAAATCGCCTCCCACGCCTGCTCTTGGACGGGGGTGGGGGCGGCGAAAACGTCCTGGAACCACCCGGCCACCTGCGGGCGGAACTTCGCCAGAACGTTTTTAGACATGCCCTACTGTATCGCGCGCGCTAATCTGGTCACTATGACCGTTGAGATTTCTGATTCCCGTCTAACTAATTCCCTCGCCGCTGGCTGCGGTGAGATCCTCAAAGGCGTGCGCAACGGTGGCCTGCTGCGTGGCTTGGCGCTGGGTGATGCCGGCGATGAAGCCGCTCAGGAATGGATCGCCCGCGTCCTTGAGCAGCACCGTCCGAAGGACGGCGTCCTGTCGGAGGAGGCTGCCGATGACTTGAGCCGTCTAAAGAAGGACCGCGTGTGGATCATCGACCCGCTCGACGGCACCAAGGAGTTCGCTACCGGCCGCCAGGATTGGGCCGTCCACATCGCGCTGGTGGAAAACGGCACCCCCATCCACGCGGCCGTCGGCATGCCGGACATGGGCGTGACCTTTAAGTCCTCCGACGTGCGCGCGGTAACCGGCCCGTTGTCAAAGAAGTTCGTGGTTTCTCGTAACCGCCCGCCGAAGGTAGCGGATTACGTCGCGGAGAAGATGGGCTTTGAGACCGTCGGCGTAGGCTCCGCGGGTGCGAAGGCCATCCACGTGTTGTTGGGTGACTATGACGGATACATCCATGCCGGCGGCCAGTACGAGTGGGACCAGGCCGCCCCGGTGGGCGTGGCTCTGGCGGCGGGCCTGCACTGCTCGCGCCTGGATGGCTCCCCCATCAAGTTCAATAACGAGGACACCTTCATCCCGGATCTTCTGATCTGCCGCCCGGAACTGGCAGAGGAGATTCTGGAGCACGCCGCCGCCTACGCGGAGGCCAACGGCGGGTACTAACCCCACGCACGTGGCACGGACGCAAGGGCGCTATCATGGTGACCATGATTGAGACTCCGTACGAGGACCTCCTGCGCCGCGTCCTCGAAGAAGGCGCGCCCAAGGGCGACCGCACTGGCACCGGCACCCTCTCCCTGTTCGGTGCCCAACTTCGCTATAACCTGGCGGAGTCTTTTCCCCTGCTGACCACCAAGAAGGTCTATTTCCACGGCGTGATTGGTGAGTTGCTGTGGTTCCTGCGTGGCGAGTCCAACGTGACGTGGCTGCAGAAGAACAAGGTCCGTATCTGGAACGAGTGGGCCGATGAGGACGGTGAGCTGGGCCCCGTCTACGGCGTGCAATGGCGCTCGTGGCCCACACCGGATGGCCAGCACATCGACCAGATTCAGGTCGCGCTGGACACGCTCAAGAACAACCCGGATTCCCGCCGCAACTTGGTCTCCGCGTGGAACGTCTCTGAGTTGGACAAGATGGCGCTCATGCCCTGCCACTTGCTTTTCCAGCTTTATGTCGCCGACGGCAAGCTGTCCATGCAGGTCTACCAGCGCTCGGCGGACATGTTCCTCGGCGTTCCCTTCAACTTAGCCTCCTACGCGGCGCTGACTCACATGTTTGCGCAGCAAGCAGGTTTAGAGGTAGGCGAGCTCATCTGGACCGGCGGAGATTGCCACATCTACAACGACCACATCGAGCAGGTTAAGGAACAGCTCTCCCGTGAGCCCCGCGAGTACCCACAGCTCAAACTCCACAAGGCTGAGAGCCTCTTTGACTATGACTTCGATGATTTTGAGGTCATCGGCTACGACCCCCACCCCACCATCAAGGCGCAGGTGTCCGTTTAATGCTGGGCGCAATCTGGGCCCAGTCCCTCGACGGGGTCATTGGTGACGGCGTGGTCATGCCCTGGCACGTGCCGGAGGACCTCAAGCATTTCAAGGAAGTGACCATGGGCGCGCCCGTCATCATGGGCCGTAAGACGTGGGAATCCCTCACCCCCAAGTTCCGCCCACTTCCGGGCAGGGACAACATCGTGCTGTCCCGCCGCGAGCCCGGCGAGTGGTCTGCGGGCGCCACCGTGGTGGACAACCTCGACGCCGCACTTCACGCCACGCTTGACGACGCCTGGATCATCGGCGGCGGCCAGCTCTATAGCTCCGCCCTCGACCGCGTGGATACAATCGAGCTCACCCTCATGGGTGTACAAGTCGGCGATGCCTACGGCGCAGATGCCGTCCTGGCCCCGAGCGTTCCGGAGGAATTCAGCCTATCTGCCGATAGTGACTGGCTGACCTCCGAATCAGGCCACCTCACCATTCCCGGCCAGCCGCCCAGCGAGCTGCCGATGAAATACCGTTTCCTCACCTACGACAGAAAGGCTGCTGCTTAATGAGCACCAACGTTGCCACTCCCGAAACCACTGAGCACGTCACCATCTTCTTCGCCGATTGGTGCCCGTTCTGTGCCAAGCTGATCAAAAACCTGGACCGCACCGAAACCCCATACGAGCTCGTCAACGTCGAAGCGGATTCCCCCGACACCGCCGACATCAATGCGTGGATCGAGTCCGTCAACGACGGCAACCGCATCGTTCCAACCGTCCTCTACTCCGACGGCACCCACGCCACCAACCCTTCCGCCAGCGAGGTCCGCGCCAAGTACGCGGAGCTGGCCGGCGAATAAACGAAAGGCGACGCATTTAACGCCGCCCCACGCGGGGCTGCTAGTCTTACCTAGGTGCGCAACGCACCCCCGCCCCAGTAGCTCAGGGGATAGAGCACGGCTCTCCTAAAGCCGGTGTCGGAAGTTCGAATCTTCTCTGGGGCACGCTGTGAAGTCTCGAGACATCGTTCCGGTCGGTGTCTCGAGATTTTTTAGTTGCCCCGACTGGGGTTGAGTTCGTTGTCTTTCTAGTTGTAGTAGATCTTTTCTTCGGTGAGTGTGTAGGCGGCGATTTGTGCCCCAGTGATGGCTATTTTGACGTCGACGTGGTTGTCGATGCAGACCATGGTGATTGGTTCCCCGCCCCATCTGCGTCCGATGTAGAGGCGGCGTAGTTTGCCTCCCCATCGCAGGGTTGTCTTGCCGTTGGTGCCGATTTTGTCGGTACTTAGTCGGTAGTCGTGGTCTGGTTTGATGTCTACTTATCTGCATTCACCCCCATTAAGGGTGAATCTTCAGATCAAAACTTGAAATGTTTTATAAACAGTATTACCTAACTTAGGTAAGCCTTACCTTTCCTGCTGTTCATAAATCGAGGTTTACTATGACCCAACAGTCCTCTACGCCCGCACGGAGTGCAAGCTCATCCAGTGGGTCGACGGCACGTTTAAACACCAGAGATCTCATCAACGCTGGCATCTTTGCTGCACTTTACTTTGTAATCACCTTTGTAAGCGGAATGATTGGATTCGCAGGACCACAATTCATGTTTATTGGATGGTTCATCGCGGCAATCGCAAACGGAATCGTGCTAGCGCTTTATGCCGCCCGCACGCCCAAAATGGGTGCTTTCACCCTCGTCGGTGGTATTAACGGACTAGCATTCATGCTCACCGGACACTACTTCTGGACCCTGCTGGGAAGCATAATTCTAGGGTTTATCGCGGATTTGATTATTACAAAAAGCCACCTCAGTATTGCCAAATCCTTCCCTATTGCCTACAGCGTCTTCTGTGTCTGGATTTCTATGCCTTTTATCCCGCTAATTCTGGATACGGACTCCTACTACGTCGATATCGCAGACCAAATGGGTCAAGAATATGCCGATGCCATGTCGGATATCTTCCAGCCATGGACCATTGGAGTACTGGCCATTTGTGCGCTCATCGTCGGCTTTATCGGAGGAAAGGTCGGAGTTCGCGTCAGCCGCAAACACTTTGAAAGCGCTGGTCTCCTGTGAGCCTGCAAAAACAGGGCGTGCTTCATCGATCTTCGATCGATCCACGGACCGTGCTGCTTTCTGTTCTAGTAATCAATGCGGTAGCTCTCAGCCACGGCCACCTACCGACACTGCTGATTTCTATCGCTTTCAGCTCCATCGCACTAGCTACAGTAAAGCCACACTATGGTCTTATTTGCCTGTTCGCTTTTGCATTATCCTATCTAGGGTACTGGGGCCTATTACAGCTTCCTGGCTCCACATTTTTCGCTTTTTCAGCGGCAATTTTTTCGTGGCTAAGCCGTTTTGTCATCAGCATGTCCATCGGCACATTCGGCTTGCTCACTCTCACACCATCCACGTTGACCTCAGCACTGCGGGACCTGCGTTTACCAGGCTGGGCCACCATTCCACCGGCGGTATTCCTGCGCGTTTTGCCGATCATCGTGGCAGAAGCCAAAGCCATCCGCGATGCCATGGTCCTTCGGGGTCTCCAGCCTGGAGTAAAAAGCTGGATCACACAGCCCACACAATCGTCCGCGATGTTGATCATCCCCTTATTAGGTGCCGTCGTCCGCGCTGGTGATGAGCTCGCTGCCTCTGCTCTTGTCCGGGGATTGGGAGGACCCGCACGCCCAACCACCACCGCCGATCTTTCCTTCAAGCTTGTCGATGCAACTGCACTAGCTGGGTTGGGCCTCGTTGTTGCCTCTGTCTGGCTTCCCACGGAGGTCCACTTATGAACGAACGCAGTATCGCAACCAGTGTAGACGCCCACAACGTTTCTTTTACATATCCATTGGGAGCTCGGCCAGGTATTCAAGGTGTATCTGATGTGTCTTTTTCTGTCTCTCCAGGACAGTGTCTACTGATTACCGGTGATTCCGGATCGGGAAAGTCCACGGTACTCAAGTTGATCAACGGACTCATCCCCCATTTCAATCCAGGAGAGCTACTAGGCACCATCACTATTATAAAGGATGACCAGGCTTTTACCCCTGCGGAAGAACCGCTGTCCCGAGCCATCGAGTTCAGCGCCTCAGTATTCCAGAATCCAAGGACACAATTTTTCACTGAAAGCGTCAATGCAGAATTGGCCTTCGGGCTAGAAAACCTTGGTGTAGATCCCAAAGAAATTGAGTCGAGGATTCAATCAGCGGTCGAGCTACTAGGCATTAACGATCTTCGGGGCCGGCGATTCAAAGAATTATCCGGTGGGCAGTTACAAACCGTGGCATGCGCATGCGCGCTTGTGTCCCCGGGCAGTCTCGTGCTTCTCGATGAACCCACGTCCAATCTCTCTATGGAAAGCATCGATATTCTTGCACGCGTGCTACACCGCTTGAAGGAATTAGGCACAACGATCATTATCGCTGATCACCGTCTCTTTTTCTTAAAAGATATCGCTGACCAAGTTATTTACTTGACTCAGGGAAAAATAACGCGGAGTTTCCGCGCTCAGGAGTTTTATGCCTTAGACGAACCCGAACGCAAACAATTGGGGCTACGCAGCTTACACCATGTTCCCCTGCCCGCGAGCGTGCCGGTACCACCCACGCTCGAAAACGCCGATCCCCAGCGGAGCGGACTCGAGCTAAGCAACATCTGTTTTTCTTATGGCGCACATGAGGTATTAAACATTGACCACGCATTTTTCCCCAGCGGCGAAGTCACCGCCTTAATCGGGCCCAACGGCGCTGGAAAAACCACCCTCGCCAGGATCATTTGTGGTCTTGCTTCTCCCAAACGCGGCGGTAGTCTCCGTTTGAACAGCAAACGAGTAGGAGCGGCTGCCCGCAGACGTGCCGCGTACATGGTGATGCAAGATGTTGGCCGCCAATTATTCGCAGCCACCACCGAAGAAGAAGTCACGCTCGGACTGGCAAAGAAGAAGCGGGACCACATCGATGTCAATGAGATTCTCCATCGCCTCGATCTGGCAGGAATGGCCCAACGGCATCCGCAGTCTCTGTCCGGTGGGCAACGGCAACGCTTAGCCATAGCTTCAGCCCAAGCCGAGCAAGCAGCGATCTACATCTTCGATGAACCTACCTCTGGCGTGGGCTGGCGCCAACTGCAATCCATCTCTGCGCTACTTCGATCTCTTGCAGCAAGCGGAGCAGTGGTCATCGTCATCACCCATGACCACGAATTCATCCAAGAATCAGTCACCAGAATCATCGATATGACTGACATCAACAAGAATTGAGAAAGAAATGTCTGAACTAAAACAAAGTTCCACAGAATCAAGCGGAACCCACGCACCAGAATCACACGGTGCGTCACCGGAAGAAGAGGCTCGCGCAAAACTAAAAGCCGGCCAGGTCGCTCTAAAAAAACTACTGGCCCCAGTGCAAACAACCATCTACTTCGCACAGTTTCTCGCGCTTATATCCTCGGTACTCGCCGTAGCACCCTACGTCGCGTTGGTGGCACTGGGAAATGCTCTAATCGACGGCAATACTGATGACGTCGCGTCCATTGTGAAATGGCTACTTGCTGCATTTTTGGGCCAGCTATTCTTCTATTTCCTTGCCCTTGCAATCACCCACTTCGCTGATGCAAAGCTGGTGGGGATTAACCGGCGCCGAATTATTACCGCTATTGCGAAAGCACCACTCTCGTGGTTTAGCCAGACTAATTCCGGCAAAGTCCGCAAAGCCGTCGAGGACGATACGTTAACTCTGCACACCCTGACAGCCCATGCTCCTGTAGAGAAGGTCGCCGCGATCTTTACGCCCCTCGCGCTTCTGGTTTATGCCTTTATCTTGGATTGGCGCCTTGGTCTACTTTCTATTGCCACTGTGCCCATTTTCCTAGCAATCCAAGCATATTCAATGAAAGATATGGGCACAAAAACTGCGGAAATGGATAATTATCTGGGTGAGGTCTCTGCGACTGCGGTGGAGTTCTCCGAAGGTATTTCCGTCGTCAAGGCTTTCGGCACCGTTGGCAAAGCCCACGCTCGATATCGCGAAGCTGCCCAAAAATTCGCGGAATTCTATTACGAGTGGGTACGTCCGCTTCTGCGTGTTTCCGCAATCTCAGAGTCTGTGGTGGCGGTTCCTGTCCTCATCCTTATCAATCTAGGAGTCGGTTCCCTGCTGATAGCTGGTGGCTATGTCACGGTCGCTGAAGTCATCGCAACAACGTTAATTGCGCTGGTGCTCCCGGGCACGATTCAAACCGTCGGCCAAATGATGTGGTCTTACCAGCTCGCTGGCAATGCGGCGTTGCGCCTTGATGAAGTCATGACAATTTCCCATGTGAAAGAAGGCCAAAAGAGCCTCGACGCCAATAGTCAAGACATGGAGGTGGAGTTCCATAAGGTCAGCTTTAGCTACGCCCCAGACACACCAGTCCTCCAAGACTTTTCTGCGCAACTAAATGCAGGCACTGTCACGGCATTGATTGGCCCCTCCGGGTCTGGCAAATCCACAGCAGCAACGATGTTGGCGCGTTTCCAGGATCCAGATTCGGGCACAATCACTATCAACAACGTGGATATCCGTGATCTCACTTTCGACAGTTTGTACCGCACTGTGGCTTTCGTCTTACAAGATCCTCACTTACTGCGTATGAGTATTCGGGAAAACATTCGCCTTGCACGCCCAGAAGCCCGCGATGAAGAGATCTGGCAAGCCGCAGAGGCTGCGCACATAGCTGCTGATATTCGCGCTTTACCGGCTGGGCTCGACACCGTTGTTGGTGAGGACACCTCTTTATCCGGTGGACAACAGCAACGCATTTCTATTGCCCGGGCAATCATTACCAATGCCCCAATCTTGATCCTGGATGAAGCTACTGCGGCAACTGATCCTGACTGCGAAGCAGAAATTCAAGCAGCTCTAGCCACACTCGTCAGAGGCAAGACCGTCTTAGTCATCGCCCACAAGCCGGAGTCCATCCAAGGAGCAGACCAAATAATCTGCCTCAAGCCTATGAAGGATAATTCTCATGTCTAATGCCACTACGCCTGTTAGTTCGCGTCTTCGTGATCCGCTACTCACTCGCAGTGTCAAAAAGCTGCAAAGTCCTGTAGGCCATAAGCTCAATAAAAGGTATGCTTGTCTATCGCTTATCGTTGGCGTGCTTGATGGCCTCGCCGTTCTCACGCTCGTGCCACTTACAAAGGCACTCGATGGGGATACGACGATCGCACCATGGATGTGGACGCTTTTGGCAATTGCGCTCGTAGCTTTTGCGCTACGATTTTTCGCAACCATGGCCTCTTACCACACGGCCTTGGATTTCATCCGAGCCGCGCACACGACTGTGGGCGATAAATTAGCAACGCTACCGCTCGGCTGGTTCGTACCGGCTAATACCGGCGGCCTATCTCGCCTCGTTTCAGATCGCTTTATGGTGGCGGCCGAGACCATTGCGCATATTCAAGGAACGATATACCGCGATAGCGCGGCACTTGTCACCTTGTTAGTAGGAGCGTGTTTCTGGAACCCGAAGCTGGGCTTGGTCCTTCTTATCATCGCACCATTGGCGCTCGTGGTGATGCAGTTGGCTGCATGGATTCGTGAGAAAGCATCGAACCGCGCACTGGGGCCGAGTAAAGAGCTCTCCCAGCGCATCGTAGAATTTGCTAACCGTCAACCAGCCCTGCGCGCGGCAGGACAATCACAAGTTTTTGCGCCACTAGAGCAAGCGCTAGAAATCGACCATAAAGCACGAATACGCGAGCTATGGGTATCCACATTAGCTTTGCTACTCAACGGCATAGTAGTGCAGATCTTCATTGTGGCTCTCATTATGGTCTCCGCGGATCTTGCCGTTGAAGGCGCCCTATCGCCACTAGAAACAATTGCGATCATCGGAATCAGCTTGAGGTTTACCCGCACGCTTGAGCAGCTGGGTTCTTCTTTCGTCGGTTTAGATGCCGGCCGTATCGCGCTCACAGAAACTGAGCTCATCACCGATGCCCCTTCCCTACCGGAACCCACTACTCCGCGCCCAGGCGATGGTTCGGGAAGTGTAGAGCTGCGTAATGTCACGTTTGGATACGGCGATAAACCAGTATTGGTAGATATCGCTTTCCATGCTCGACCAGGCACCGTTACCGCCATTGTCGGTCCTTCTGGCTCCGGAAAGACCACAATTGCGCGCCTTATTTCGCGATTCTGGGATGTAGATTCCGGGGCGGTGATGGTTGACGGCGTAGATATCCGCGAGCTTGGAACCGAACAGTTAATGTCCAGGCTGTCCATGGTCTTTCAGGACGTTTACCTCTTCGACGACTCGTTAATCGCTAATATCCGCGTTGGTCGTCCCGACGCCTCCGATGAGGAAGTCTTCCGCGCAGCTGATCTTTCAGGCGTGACTTCTATTGCCAACCGCCTAGGGTGGCATACTCCTGTTGGTGAAGGCGGTCGGCTTCTATCCGGTGGTGAACGCCAGCGCGTATCTGTAGCTCGCGCGCTTCTCAAGCAAGCGCCGATTGTACTCTTTGATGAGGCTACCTCCGCGCTCGATGCAGAAAATGAGGCAAACATTCTTGCTGCGATGGACGAGCTACGGGAGCAATCTACTTTTATTGTCATCGCCCATAAGCTGGATACAATCAAATCTGCTGATCAAATCGTAGTCTTGGATGAACACGGGCAAGTCAGCCAGCTGGGCACGCATTCTGAGCTTTCCGATGTCCCCGGTATCTACCGTCACTTCTGGCAGCAACGCAAAGCAGCACGCGGGTGGAAAATCAGTTCGGGACGCGATTAACGCGGGCACCGAGATCGGCGTTGTTTGCGGGGGCACCCTTCTCCCCCCGCAGCACGGAGCACCCTAAGTGCACCGACAAAGCTCAGAGCGAAGAATGCGGTAGCGGCTACGAGCGACCACTGCGCGGCGTTGGCCATGCCTTCGCTTAAGGCCTACACCACTGCCCCAGGCGCACGGTGGTTTGCGTTGCGGAGGCTTGCTCGGAGTCATCGACGGGAATATCCCGCAGCATCGTGCCGGTCAGCTGCGCGGAGGCGAACCCCAGGCCCAAGCCGTACAGGGTCAGCGGCGCGGCGATGATCCAATCATTCGTATCCGGCCCCATAAGCAGGACGAGGATAAGGACGCCGACGGCTTCCAAGCCGAGCCCAATGAGCACGGTGCCAGGCGCCCCGTACCGTGCCGCGACGTGGGGGCTGCTGCAACGGAGAAGAATGCACCGATTGCCATGGCTGCCAGCACCAGGCCAGACAACATCGTGCAGAGGTCCAACGTATTAATCAGGTACAGCGGCAACACGAAGATGATGGCAAACTCGCCGATTGCTACCGCACCAGCGGTGATATTGCCCCACGAGAACGTGGAATAAGAAAACAATTCAAGATACAACAGCGCCGAGCGGTGACCCCGCTCGCGGTGCTTTTCCAACCTGATTAACAGCGCGAAGCCCACGGCCGAAATCGTGCGCCCTAGCGGAACCGGTGAAATAGCCGCGTTTTCGAACCAGGTCCAGCCAAAGAAGCTGAATGAGGATTGGGCTCCCACCAGCCTAGGTCGGACCCTCGATAATCGCGAATACCAGGACACCCATTCCGTCAGTGCACCACCGGCAAGCGGTCCGACCGCTGTCCACTGCGCAGCCCCGGCGCACGGAAACCTTTTGGTTCGTGCTTCATGCCGGGGTCATGAGTAGCGCCGCGCACATGCTCCCACGGAATCGTGATGCTGCCGGTCAGAGACCAAAGCTTGTCTAGCCCGAGGGGTTCGACGATGAGCTCAGCATCTGTCAGAGTGAGTTTGTTGTTCATGATGGTTCTCCTTAGTGTTCGGTTCCTTGTGCACGGGCCAGCACGTGCTTCCCTAGCGCTTCTGAACTGTCGAAGCACAGTTCACAAGCTCGCTGAATAAGCTCGCGTAAATCTTTACTGACTGGCGCCACCTCAACCAGTGCCACCACCACGAAGTCCTTTGCAGCATCCGATACTCGGCCGCCTTCAGCTTCAGCACACACGGTTTCTGCCGCAGCACGAAACAATCCATGCTTTGAGCCATAGAGGTTGTAGAAGCTGGACCGGTTAAGCCCCAGTTGATTGACCACCACGTCCACTGACACTGCATTGAATCCGCTCCTGCCAAACAACGTGATCGCGCCAGAGAGAACTTCTTTTTCATTGAATTTACGAGGCCGTCCCATGAGTTTCATACTACTCATTCCAGAATAGTTTGTCCATAACTGGATTAGCTTCGACTACACTGCGAAGCCGATTCACTCAAGCCACATTTCTAACAATCAGGGGCCGAAATCGGGTCGTGCCGTGCAGCAAAAATCCCCCGCCTCAGTGCGAAGCGGGGGACGGAAGGTGTACGGGACTAGTTCAGACCCGGAATCTTTGGCAGCTGCGGCTGCGGGATGTTGAGTCCGAAGATGCGGTTGATGGTCGGGATGAGGCCATAGGCCGCGCCGCCGAGGACTGCGATGATGGCGACGATGGGCAGAATGACCTTCGCACCACGGCTGGAACCAGCGAAGAAAGCCTCGCCTATGTCGTCGATGGAAGGCTCGTCCTTGCCGTCCGGATCCGCCGGCTGGGACGGCTTGTCCTCGTCGGACGGGTCCTCTTGGACGGCCGGGCGCGCGGTGAGCCACTCGTCGGAACCCAGAACGCCCTGGGTCAGGCGGGTCTCACCAATCCAGCCGTACCACGGGTCCTGCGGCGTGCGGTTATCAGAGCCAGCGCCCATGACCCACTGCAAATCGCGCGGGAGCAAGCCCTCAGCGCCCTTGGCGTTACGCAGGATGGGTGCACCGTTGATGAACATCTCCACGGTGTCGGAATCCGGCTTGTTCACCACGGCGATGTGCATCCACTCATCGGTGGGCACCTCGTGGGACCACACGGTCGAGCCTTCGCCTTCCTTGGGCTCCGCCCACCAGCGCAGCTCACGCAGGTTGGAGATGCCGAACATGACGGTGGGGTCGGTGTCCTCGGAGCCGTCGACAAGCTCGGCGATGCTGGAGTCACGTGAGAGCGCACTCCCCCAGCCGTGCTCAGAGCCGTTGAAATCCTTCGGAATCTTTACGAAGGACTCGAAGGTATAGCCCGCGGAGGTATCTACCTTGTTGATCTCAGCGCCTTCCTTGGACCGGAACTCTGCCATCGCAAGCTTGCCGGCTGGGTCGGACCAGTAGAGGGAACCGGAGTCGGAGGACAACGGGTGGTGGTCCTTGGTGTAGGTGATGCGCTCACCCGTGTTGGAAGGACCACCCTCGCGAACGAGGTCACCGGCACCATCAGCACCGAAGACATCCGGAATGACTGCGCCTTCGGTGGCCACGTCGCCGTCGGCAAGCTGCTTGCCGTCCGTGTTCTTGGTCTGCCCCGGGCGCCAGTGGAAGACGGTCTTGTCGGACTTCACGAAGTCATTCGGGCCCTCCGGCAGCTGGTCCTTCGGGATGGTGTACGGGGTGTAGCCTTCCTCAGCGATGTCGCGGGCCTTCTGACCGAGGTCCGGGTCGTTTTCATCGCCAATGGTCCAGTCCGGGGCGAAGTCAGCGAAACGCTCCTTGAAGTTCAGCGGCACATGGTAACTATCGCCCTTGCCGTCGAGGATGAGCTTGTCGAACTGCGTGAGTTCCTCCGCCGGTTTCTGCGCCACCCACGGGGACAGGGCGGTCATCTCCAGTTCGTTGCCGGAAAGATCGAACTCAAGCACGCCGAGCAGGCCATTGCCGCCCTGGTAAGCCATCTGGTAGTCCTTCAGGATGCCAATAACGTCGTGGCCTGCATCGTTCTTATCCACGCGGTAGCCCGCGCCGTGGTGGTGGCCGCCCATGGTGAGGAAGATCTGGTCGTTCTTCTTAATGAACTTGTCCCACAGGCCCTGGCCATAGTCATCGGAGTAGAAGACCTCGCCAGCGCCATCAATGTTGAGTACCTCGTGGCTCGTGAGGATAACCGGCAGGTCCGGGTGAGCGTCGAGAACGCCCTGCGCCCACTCCAGCGCCGCATCGTCAGCGCGCCAGCCCAGCGCCAAGACCAGGTACTTCTGGCCCTCGGCTTCAAAAATGTGGTACTCGGAATCGCTGTTGACTGCGGTGTGGCGCTCCTGGAAGGTCTCCGAGTTGGCGGCCTTGGCGCGCTCGGCGCTGAAGTAGTCATTGTACGGGTGCGCCGAACCATCCTGAATCATGTCATGGTTGCCCGGCAAGATGGAGTAGTTCAGGTCGGAATCATCGAGGACCTTCATCGCCTCATCAGCAACCTTCCACTCCCCTCGACGTCCGCCTGGTCCACCACGTCACCGAGGTGGGTAGCGAAGTCCATGTTGAGCGCCTGCTGGTTCTTCACCAGCCACTCGGTCTGCGCCTTAAAAGGCTCGCTACCGTAGCGCGCTTGCGCCAGGTTGCCGGTTTCCGGGGTGGAGTAACGGGAATAGAACTGAGTATCCGGCAGCACACCGATGCTGAAGCGCGAACCTAGGCCTTCCACCGACTCATCGGCAGAAGCAGGGACAATAAGGAACGTACCGGCCACCGAAGCGGTGACCACGGTGCCGAGCAGGCGGCGAAACGTCATAGATCTTCCAATCACAGTGAATAAAACCAAAAGAGACACCAGAAATGTATTCTGCGCAGCTTGCACCCACGTAACGACCGCATGAACGCCCGTTTAAAAGATTATCCGCCGCTAGGATGAACGCTCATGAGCAATATCACTAAGAAGTACAACGTCGATGTCACCCGCGTAGATACCGGCCACTACCGCGCCACGAACGCGGCGGGCACCAGCCTCGAGTTCGGCTCGGGCGAGGGACTACTGAGTCCTGTTGAGCTGCTCCTCGCCGCCGTGGCGGGCTGCTCAGCCGTGGACGTCGACGTAGTTACCTCCCGGCGCACGGAGCCGGAGCTTTTCGACGTTCACGTGGAAGGTACCCGCGTCAACGAGGACGGCGCCTCAAGGCTTAGCGACGTCGACGTGGAATTCTCCCTCCGATTCCCCGATACCGACGCCGGCCGTCAGGCCCAGTCCATGGTCGAGCGCTTGGTGCGCATCTCCCACGACAAGGACTGCACCGTGTCCCGCACGGTAGAAAACCCCACCAACGTCACGTTCCGCACGACCCAGCCCTAAGCCCACTCCGCTTTAAGCGCCTTTAGAGCGCTTTAAGCGAAAGGGTTATCGTCGCGCGAAGGGTTCTCCTCCCACGATTCAACGAAGGGGTTGTCCATGGCTTGCTGCATAGTGTGGGAGCCATCCCCGAATGGGTTGTGCCCGGCATCGGAGCGCTGGCGGCGATAGCGCTCACGATCCGCCTGCGCCATGTAGCCCAGCTCTTCGCCGTCCACCACGAGCCAGGGAAGCGGGCTGGGATCCACCATGCGGCGCGGACGTCCCTGATGCGGTGAGGACAACATAGTGCGGATATCCGTCCGAGCCTGGTCCAGTTCCCCAAGATCCT
>QWCJ01000394.1_pt1 | contig 15793 bp, 11 predicted proteins | sample 1972501 | NCBI WGS metagenome assembly QWCJ01 (sample SAMN09866711, study PRJNA288562) | Human vaginal metagenome isolate term2_vaginal, whole genome shotgun... | isolation source: vagina | host: Homo sapiens | place: USA: California
GATGCTGATTTGGGGGATTCACGTGCACGTGGGCGTGGGCTCCAAGGAAAAAGTGTGGCCCATCATCAATGCGTTGATGACGCACTACCCGCACATCCTGGCCATGTCCGCCAGCTCGCCCGCCTGGGAGGGGCTGGATACCGGCTACTCCTCCAACCGCACCCTGCTGTACCAACAGCTGCCGACTGCGGGCATGCCCTACCAGTTTGAAAACTGGGAGCAGTGGGAGGAATTCAACCGGGATCAGGACCTATCGGGAGTGATCAACCACACCGGCTCCATGCACTTCGACGTGCGCCCCACCAAGTACGGCACGGTGGAAACCCGTTTTGCGGATGCCACGATGGAGCTGTGGGAGCTCGCCGCCATCGCCGCCTACACCCACTGTCTGGTGGTGTACTTCGAGCGCCGCCTGGACGCTGGCCACGAGCTACCGACCCTGCAGCCCTGGCACGTGGCGGAGAACAAGTGGCGCGCGGCCCGCTATGGCCTGGACGCGCTGATCATCACCGACCGGGAGACCAACGAGGCGCTGGTCACTGACGAGCTGGACGCCTGGGTGGATAGGCTAGCCCCGCTGTCCGAGGAGCTGGGATGCGCAGCGGAACTGCAGGATGTGCGCAAGCTGATCGCCCGTGGCGGAGACTATGCGCTGCAACGCGCCGCGGCCCGCGAGCACGGTGCCGCGCCGGAGCCCGGCACCCGCACCCGTGGAGACGACGGGGTAGAGGGCGGCTTCACGCAGCCGGAGGCGTGGATCGCCGCGGTGGACCTGACAGTCGAGTCCCTGCGGAAGTCGCTGTAGTTACGTGACAGTGGCGTGCCCTAGCCACCATTACGTGGCTGAGCTTAGAGGCGGGTAGCCGCGCTAGAAGTGCAGGCGGGCAGCCGCGTTGCACAGGGCGTTGGCGATAGAGGTATCGCGGTCCGCGCCGAAACCAACCGCCCACACGCGCTTGGACTTGTGCACCGCGTAGATGAAGGTCACGGTGGCCTCGAAGATGTCGTACTGGTGGAACTCCGCGACCTCCACGGGGAAGCCGTGGTCAGCCAGGATCTCCGTCGTTGCCGAGGAGGCGCCCATCGCGGTGATTTCCACGCGGGTGGACTGCCCGTCGGCGCGCAGGCCGCTGACCTGCATGTCGAAGTCGTGGCGCCCCAGGGAGCGACGGGTGGCCTTCAGGTAGTCCACACGGATCGCGGCGGGCGCGTAAGTGCGGATGAACTTCTTCCACTCCATGCCGCGCGCTTCCTGGCGCATGCCTACCGGCAGGCGCTGGCCGAAGCGGGCGCGGAACGGATCCTCCGCGAAAGTGCGGGTGCGCTTGCGGCGCTTCTCGATGCGGGTGTGCACCGGCTCGCTGTACGTCTTCGCGGTGGAACGGCGACCGCTGGGTAGCGGGGTGTATACAGGCGCGTCTAGATCTAGGTTCTGGTCCGAGCTAGCGAAACGGATCAGGGTCGTGGTGTTCGTAGAGGAAACGTTCATGATGACTCGATTTTCTGGAACAAGATCTAGTTGGCCGTAGGCACCCATTGAATGGGTGCCTATATAGTTCGGTACCTATACAAAGTACTGCTAGTTAAATAATGTAATCCGTCTCACTATGAGAATCAAACTGTTGCCCACATCTCATTAGGTGAGATTCTAGGCGTCTAGCTGTGCGCCTCTGCGGTGCGCAGTAGGAACAGTAGCTCGGCCGTCGCGATGGCCTCGATCTCGCCCGGATCCACGGACTCGTCCGCGGAGTGGATGGCGCACTTTGGCTCCTCGATGCCGTATAGCGCGAGCTCCGCCTGCGGGTACGCACCCAGCAGCTTGTTGGTCAGCGGAATCGACCCACCGGAGGCGACCTCCATCGTCTCCTTGCTGTAGACCTCGCCCAGTGCCTCGCCGAGCCGCTGCAGCGCTGGGCCGGAGGTATCCGCCTGGAATGCCTCGGCCAGGGAGCCGCGCTCGATCTCCACCTGCGCGTTCGTCTTCAGGCTTTCCAGGTGCTTGACCAGCAGGTCCTGGCACTCCTGCGGCTCGCGTCCCGGCGGCACGCGCAGGCTTACCACGGCCGCCGCGGTTGCGGGCACGGAGTTCACCGAGTCCGCCACCGACAGCGCATCCAGGCCTGTGATCGTGATCGATGGGTTCATCACCGTCAGGTCGTTCGGCTGCCATTCGCCGGCTCCGTATAGCTCCACGCCGTCGGTTACCCCGGCGTTGTCGCGGAATTCCTGTTCTGTTGGTCCGACGCCACCCCAGCGCTCCTTCGGCTCCAATCCCGGGACGGCCACCAGGCCGTTTTCGTCGTGGAGAGTGGAAAGGAGCTGCACCAGCTCGACCAAGGCATCCGGTGCCGCGCCGCCGAACTGGCCGGAGTGCATCGGCTGTGCCAGCGTGCGGGTACGCACCGTGACCGGCGCGGAACCGCGCAGCGCGGTGCACAGGCTCGGCTCGCCCAGGGTGTCATTGCCGGAATCGGCAATGAGGAAAGTGTCGGCGGCGAAGAGCTCCGGCTTTTCGGCCAGCAGGTCCTCCAGGCCATAGCCGCCGCGCTCCTCCGAGCCCTCGACGACGATCCGGATGCCGAGATTCTTGGCGGCCGGGAAGTGGGCGTCCGAAAGGATAGAAAGAGCACGCAGCACAGCAACGTGCATGGCGACGTGGCCCTTGCAGTCGGCGGTGCCGCGGCCATACCAGCGGCCATCGCGCTCGGTGAGGGTCCACGGGTCATCGGTCCACGCCTCGATGTCGCCGGCGGGCTGCACGTCGAAGTGGGAGTACAGGAGGATGGTGGGGTAGCCCTCGGCGGGCTCGCGCAGGCCAATGACGGAGGTGGAGCCGTCGGTGGTGACGTGGCCTTCGACGGGGATGCCCACGCTGGTGAATGCGTCGATGACCCACTGCGCGGCGGCGGCATTGGCCTCTTCCAGGCCCGGAGTGGAGTGGACCGACTGGAAGGAGACGAGGGTGGTGAGGTCTTCCTTGAGCTGTGGCATCTGCTCCGCGATGGCGGTGCGGGCGAGGTCTAGCTGCGAGGTGTTGGATGCGCTGTTGGATTCACTGTTGGTATCGCTCATAGATAACTACTGTAGCGACCGGACGGGACAGGCGATGTGCGTGCACGGCACCTTGCAGACGATGGGGGAGAGTGCTAAAAACGGGGTTAGCACTTGAACTAAGGGAGTGCCAGAAAATAACCGTCAGATGAAGTGAGGGTGAATGTCGCGACATTCATTCACCCGTGCCGTCGCGGGCGCTTGATCTGAGCCGTATGTGTCGCCAACTCTAAACGGAGGATCGAAAAGCCTCATGGCTAAGATGATTGCATTCGACGAAGAAGCACGCCGCGGACTGGAAAAGGGCCTGAACACCCTGGCAGACGCGGTTAAGGTAACCCTCGGCCCGAAGGGACGCAACGTCGTCCTGGAGCGCAAGTGGGGCGCCCCGACGATCACCAACGACGGTGTGACGATCGCTCGCGAAATCGAGCTGGAAGACCCCTACGAGAAGATCGGCGCCGAGCTGGTCAAGGAAGTCGCCAAGAAGACCGATGATGTCGCTGGCGACGGCACCACCACTGCAACCGTCCTGGCGCAGTCCCTGGTACGCGAGGGTCTGCGCAACGTTGCCGCTGGCTCCAACCCGATGGGCATCAAGCGCGGCATCCAGGCTGGCGTGGAGAAGATCACGGCGGAGCTGCTGAGCCACGCCAAGGAGATCGAGACCCAGGAGCAGATCGCCGCTACCGCCGGCATCTCCGCTGCTGACGAGAAGATCGGCGAGCTGATCGCCGAGGCTATGTACAAGGTTGGCGACGGTCAGCTGAACAAGGACGGCGTGATCACCGTCGAGGAGTCCAACGCCTTCGGCGTGAACCTCGAGGTCACCGAGGGTATGCGCTTCGACAAGGGCTACATCTCCGGTTACTTCGCCACCGACGTGGAGCGTGGCGAGGCTGTGCTGGAGGACCCGTACATCCTGCTGGTTAGCTCCAAGATCTCCAACGTCAAGGATCTGCTGCCGCTGCTGGAGAAGGTCATGCAGTCCGGCAAGCCGCTGCTGATCGTTGCCGAGGACATCGAGGGCGAGGCTCTGTCCACCCTGGTTGTTAACAAGATCCGCGGCACCTTCAAGTCTGTCGCCGTGAAGGCACCGGGCTTCGGCGACCGCCGTAAGGCGCAGCTGCAGGACATCGCGATCCTGACCGGCGGCCAGGTCATCGCCGAAGAGGTTGGCCTCTCCCTGGAGACCGCAGACCTGCCGATGCTGGGCACCGCCCGCAAGGTCGTGGTGACCAAGGACGATACGACCATCGTCGACGGCGCAGGCTCTGCAGAGCAGCTGGCTGGCCGTATCAAGCAGATCCGCCAGGAGATCGAGAACGCGGACTCCGACTACGACGCAGAGAAGCTGCAGGAGCGCCTGGCTAAGCTGTCCGGCGGCGTTGCAGTGCTGCAGGTCGGCGCCGCCACCGAGGTGGAGCTGAAGGAGCGCAAGCACCGCATCGAGGATGCCGTGCGCAACGCTAAGGCAGCCGCAGAAGAGGGCATCGTCGCCGGCGGTGGCGCAGCCCTGCTGCAGACCGCCAACGTGCTGGACGACAACCTGGGCCTGGAAGGCGACGAGGCTACCGGCGTGCAGATCGTACGCGCGGCCCTGGCAGCCCCGCTGAAGCAGATCGCTCACAACGCTGGCCTAGAGCCGGGCGTAGTCGTGGACAAGGTTGCCAACCTGCCTGCAGGCGAGGGTCTGAACGCTGCAACCGGCGAGTACGTCGATCTGCTGGGTGCTGGCATTTCCGACCCGGTGAAGGTCACCCGTTCCGCGCTGCAGAACGCTGCTTCCATCGCGGCACTGTTCCTGACGACCGAGGCTGTCGTCGCGGACAAGCCGGAGCCGGAGGCACCGGCAATGCCGGGTGCTGACGAGATGGGCGGCATGGGCGGCTTCTAAGCCCCGTGTAAAACAGTTAAAAATAGCTGGTTTTCCTAGATTTAACCTAGGTGGACTCGCCGTAAAAACAACCCCTGAGCTGGATCTTTATTGAATCGTTACCCCCTGGTGGGGGGTGGATTTAAAGAAGGTCTCGCCCAGGGGTTGTGGCTTTTCGCAGATCCGCTACTCTATTCTCCAGACGGCCTAGAGGGGGCGTCACTACCACAAGAAAATTATCGGGCTCAGAGGAACTGGCGCCCCCAATCTCTACAAGAGGAGAAACTAGTATGTTCGAGCAGATCAACAACATCTTCACCCAGCTGACCGACTTCTTCGGTGGCTTCAAGAGCATCTTCGAGGGCCTGGGCAAGGTTGCCGGCGTTATCAACGAGTGGGTTAACGGCAAGGCTGAGAAGTAAGCTTCCGCTTAACAGCTAAAACCCCGGCTTCGGCCGGGGTTTTTTCATGCCTTTCCTACCCCGTATGGTTCCGGCACATCTGTATAGCTGGGCCAAAACCACTAGACTGGAAAGTGCTACTAGAATTGAAAAATCTTCAGGCGAAGGAGAACCCAGGCACATGGCCGAAGAAGAATTCCACATGGTTGATCTTGCCGCTACCGAGGGCTACTTGGTGGACGACTCGGATGAAGACGATCCGGTACTGATCACTCCGGACGGCCATCGGGTTGATACCTGGCGCGACCAGTACCCCTACGACGAGCGCATGAGCCGCGACGAGTACGAGACCACCAAGCGCGCCCTGCAGATCGAGCTGCTGAAGTTCCAGAACTGGACCAAGGACACCGGCCAGAAGCACATCATTATTTTCGAGGGTCGCGATGCTGCCGGTAAGGGTGGCACCATCAAGCGATTCAACGAGCACCTGAACCCCCGTGGTGCCCGCACCGTGGCCCTGGAGAAGCCCTCCGAGCGCGAGTCCACCTCCTGGTACTTCCAGCGCTACGTCCAGCACTTCCCGTGCGGCGGCGAGATCGTCTTCTTCGACCGCTCCTGGTACAACCGCTCTGGTGTCGAGCGCGTGATGGGCTTCTGCACCAACGACCAGCACGCGGAGTTCCTGCGTGAGGTTCCGATGCTGGAGAACATGATCATGGGCTCGGGCATCTCCCTGACGAAGCTGTGGTTCTCCGTCACCCAGAAGGAGCAGCGCACCCGCTTTGCAATCCGCCAGGTGGACCCGGTTCGCCAGTGGAAGCTCTCCCCGATGGACCTGGCTTCCCTGGACAAGTGGGATGACTACACCCGTGCCAAGGAAGAGCAGTTCCGCTACACGGACACCAACGAGTCCCCGTGGATCACCATTAAGTCCAACGACAAGAAGCGCGCCCGCATCAACGCGATGCGCTACGTCCTGTCCAAGTTCGAGTACGCGGACAAGGATCACGAGGTCGTCGGCGAGCCGGATCCGAAGATCGTCAAGCGCGGCCGCGACCAGATCGGCGACTAATAGCACCCACCCGGGCTGGCCAGAATAAGCCAGTACGCGAACAAGCCCCGGCTGCCCTGCATAGGGCGGCCGGGGCCTGTGCTCTTGGGGGCTAACCTTCGACGATCTCGATCGGGTTGCCTTGCCACCTCGTCGCGGCGGGTACGTGGTCGCCGCGCATAACTAGTGACGCCGGGCCGACCGTCGCCGCCTGCTCGATTGCGGCGGCGGGCAGAGCCACGCTGTGGGGGCCCATTGTCGCACCGTCTCTCAGGGTGACGGTATCCAGGCTCATCACGCGGTCCTGGAACAGGTGCGTCTGCACCACACAACCCGGGCCCACGCTGGCACCCCGGCCAATGCTGACCAGGTCCGCCTCCGGCAGCCAATAGGAATCCAACCAAGCGCCCCGGCCAATCTTCGCACCCAGTGCACGCAGGAACATGTTCAGGCTGCCAGTACCCATCGTGTGCGCCAGGAACCAGGGGCCGGCCACGGTCTCCACGAACTGATCCTGCAGTTCGTTGAGCCACACGAAGGCCGACCATAGTTCGTGCTCGCCTGGCTTGATGCGCTGCACGCATAGCCACTTCATCAGCACCGTCACCGCCGCAGCCACGAACCCAGCGCCGACCAGAACCAGGCCGGAAACCGCGAAGGTCTGCCAGATGCCCTGGTTTACCAGCATCCACTGCAGCGCCAGTACCACACCCGCGGCAATCGCGGCGGAGGTCATCGGGGCGAGCAAGCGGAGGGTCTCTACGATGCCGCGGGCCACCTTCAGACCGAAACCCGGGTTGTAAGTGCGGGACTCGCCACCGGCCTCCACTGCCACACGGCGCAGGCGCTCTGGCGGGGAGCCTAGCCAGTTGCTGCCGGACTTCGTCTTCACCGGGGTAGAGGAGAGCACGGCCACTAGAGAGTTCTTCTTCAGTGTGCGATCCGGACCGGCGATACCGGAGTTGCCCAGGAAGGATCGCTTACCCACCTTCGTGTTACCGGTAAGCATCCAGCCGCCACCGCCGAGCTCGTAGCCGCCGACCATCGTGTCGTCTGCCAGGAACGCGCCCTCGCGCACCTCGGCGAAGCGCGGCACCATCACGGCGGTGGAGATCTCCGCATCCTTGCCCACCTTGGCGCCCAGGCTGCGGAACCACACCGGAGTCAGCTGTGCGGCGTACATCGGGAACAGCTGCGTACGGGCGCTATCCATCAGGCGCTCGACCGCCCACACGCGCCAGCCGCTGAGGCTGCGCACGGCCACCACGCCCGGCTTCAGGCCTGCGGACAGCAGACGGACGGACAGCCACGTCAGTGCTGCGTACGTTGCAAATGCCACCAGACCACCAGCTGCGGCGATGGGAAGCGCCAGCAAGGGGGCGTCAACAGGAACGAGCCACAGCACAAACGCTGCAGCGACGAACAGAGCCACCAGGGGCAGGAACGACATCGCGATGGCGCTCAGCGCGTAGAGCCAGAACCACATGGTGCGGCGCGGGGCGGCGTGCTCCGGGAAACGATTGCGGGCCTTGCCGACCTTCACCGCAGGCGAACCTGCCCACTGCGAACCGGCCTTGACCTTCTTGGCTCCCGTGACGGCTGAGCCGGGCTCGATGTGAGCGCGGGCGCCGATGCGGGCACCGGGGAACAGGGTGGAGCGGGCGCCGACGGAGGCGTCCTTGCCAACCTCGATTCTGCCGACATGCAGCACATCGCCCTCCAGCCAGTAGCCGGAAAGGTCCACTTCTTGCTCGATGGAACAGTGCTTGCCCAGGGTTAGCAGGCCAGTGACGGGCGGCAGGGTGTGCATCTGAGCGCCCTTGCCGACCTTCGCGCCCAGCCAACGGGCATAAGTGGTAATCCATGCAGCACCGGAGACATCGCGCGCGCCGGAGGAATCCGCCACGCGCTCCGCAGCCCAAATGCGCAGGTGAACAGAGCCGCCGCGCCTATAGTCGCCCTCGCCGATGCCCGCCGTAATCAGGCGGATCAACAGCGCGGACAGTGGCAGGCGGCCCAGCGGGGTGGCGAAGACGATCACCGCGGCGATGACCACGGCCCAAGGCACGTCGACCACCCACGGCAGGTCGCCTGCCCACGAGGAACCGTGGAACAGGATCGCGTTGAACACCAGGATCCAGGTGACCCACTGCGCGCCCGCGAGGGTGAGCGCCGGAACCTGGATCAGGGCTTGTGCAAGGCGGGTGCCGATACCCACCGGCTTGGCGGGTGTGACGTCCTTAGCCTGGGCGGCCTGGCCAGTGCCCGCGCTGCCGGACTTTTCTCGCAGAGAGTCGATGTGGTCTGCCAGCGCGCCCAGGCGGGAGTGATCGTAGAGATCACGCACGCTGACGGTCGGCACCTCCTGGCGTACGCGGCTGATCAGCGTGGCCGCACCCAGGGAGGTGCCGCCGAGGTTGAAGAAGTCCGCATCCGGGCTGGTTACGGCCGTGCCGAGCGCGTCGGCGAACAGCCCCGCCAGCCACTGCTGGGTGGGGTTGTCGAACTCCGCGTTGCCACTGGAAGGCAGCGGCCATGGCAGGGCTTTCTTGTCCACCTTGCCGGAGGTCGTCACCGGCAGCTCGTCCAGCGCGCACAGGCGCGGAACCATGGCAGCGGGCATGGAATCACGCAGCTGGTCTAGCGCCTGCTGCTGGTCGAAGTCCTCGACGTTGCCCTCGGTGGAGACGTAGCCCACCAGCACCTTGTCTCCGCCGCCGGTGGTCTGCACCACGACGGTGGAGCTACGTACTCCGGGGAGGGCGGACAGCGCGGCGTCTACCTCACCGAGTTCGATTCGACGCCCACCGATCTTCACCTGGTCGTCGATACGACCGACGAAGTACAGGCCATCTTCCTCGAGGCGCACATGGTCGCCGGAGCGGTAGGCGCGTTCCCAGCCGAGCTCCGGCATGGGCGCGAACTTTTCCGCATCCTTTTCCGGATCCAGATAGCGGGCCAGGCCGACGCCGCCGATGATCAGCTCGCCGGTCTCACCCCAGCCCACCGGCTGGTTGTTTTCGTTAACGACAGCCAGGTCCCAGCCGCGCAGGGGAGTGCCAATGGAAACCGGGCGCACCCCGTCCATGGTGGTGCCGCAGGCCACGACGGTGGCCTCGGTCGGGCCATAGGTGTTCCACAGCTCGCGGGAATCGGTGGCCAGGCGGGCGGCTAGCTCTGGCGGGCAGGCCTCGCCGCCGAAGATCAGCAGACGCACGGCATCCAAGGCCTCATCGGGCCAGAGACCGGCTAGGGTCGGCACGGTGGAAACGGCCGTGACGCTGCGGGAAACCAGCCAAGGACCCAGGTCCACGCCAGAGCGGACCAGGGCGCGCGGGGCGGGCACCAGGCAGGCTCCGTGGCGCCATGCCAGCCACATTTCTTCACAGGAGGCGTCGAAGGCCACGGAGAGGCCAGCCAGCACGCGGTCCCCCGGGGCCAGTGGCTCGTCCTGCAGGAACATCTCCGCTTCCGCGTCCACGAAGGCAGCCGCGTTGCGGTGGGTGACTGCCACGCCCTTCGGCTTGCCGGTGGAACCGGAGGTGAAAATGATCCACGCATCGGTCTCCAGGTCCGGGCCGAATGCTTTGTTGGAGGTTGCCCCGGGATCTGCCTGCAGGTTGGCATCGACTAGCTGCAGTCCGTCAGCGCCGTAGATTGCGGCCACGCCGGCCTCGCCGAAGACAAGGGAAGCTCGTTCCTCGGGGTCGTCGGCGTCAACAGGTACATAGGCAGCACCGACGGCCAGGGTGGACAAAATAGCGATGTAGAGCGAGCGATCGCCGCTGGGCATACGAATGCCGATGCGGTCGCCGCGCCCGAGGCCACGGTTATGCAGCCACTCGGCGGTTTCGTTGATTTCGTCGAGCAGCTCGGAATAGGTAATAACCCCCTTGCCGTCGTCGATGGCGGGGGCTTCTGGGCACGCCGAAGCCGTCGCACGCACAATGTCGATGAGCGTGCGCGGCTCCGGTGCCTCGTGGGAACGGAGGTACCGGGAAGGGATTTGCACTTTTCGCCTAGGCCTCCTCGGTAGAGATGATGGCCTTGGCCAGCTTGCTCAAGTGCTTAAGCTGCTTGGAAGTGGATTCGTCTAGCGCCTTATCCTCTGCGGAGGCGACCAGAGGGGAGAGACTGTTGTAGGTCTTAGTGCCCTTCTTGGTCACCGAAATGATCTGGCGGCGACGATCCTTCGGATCCTTAACCCTCTTGGCGAGGGAGCGCTTTTCCAGGGAGTCGACCAGGCGAACCATGTCGGAGCGGTCCACCCCAAGAATTTCGCCTAGCGTGGCCTGGCTTGCTGCATCGCCATCGACGAGGCAGGCAAGAACCCAGAATTCGCGCAGGTTGAAGCCCTTTTCCGCGAGCGCGGTCTCTACGAAGTCGCGGGTGCGGCGGCGTAGGCGCTCAAGCTGGAATGAGGGCGAAGACAACAAGTCAGCGGGTAGCGGCGTGTTTTCGGACATGCCATAAATATAACGCTGACTATGGGGGTTGTCTAATTGTGGGGTTGCCCCACGATAGGTAGTCCGGCGTCTCGCCAGCCGGCCGTGCCGTTAGCAACGTTGATTGCGTCGATGCCATTCTGCTCCAGCCACTGGCAGGCGCGCGCGGAGCGACCACCGGAGAGGCAGATCAGGTAAATATCCTCGTTCAGGTCCAGCTCGCCGTAGCGAGCCTGCAGCTCGGAGAGGGGCAGGTTGGTCGCGCCCTCGGCGTGCCACTGGTTGTATTCGTCCACCTCACGGATGTCGATTAGCTGGGCGCCAGCAGGAACATCGGTGGGCTGTACTGTTTCGAATTCACTCATGGCGCCCCATTGTAGGCAAGGTGGCAAAGTTGGGCAGCCAGCGAGGTGGAGTTGAATAGCGTGGAGTTAAATAGAAGGGACACCCCGGTGGGGACCTGCCGGGCCGTTTACGCAGGAGGTCGAAGTGGCGCACGCCAGCGAGCAAGCTAGCGCCGAAGTGCAGGCTGACCCTTCGCGGGGACTCACGGCCGCCGAGGTAGAGGAGCGCAAGCAACGCGGCGAGGTGAATGCGCAGAGCCGCGGAACCGGCCGAAGCGTGGCACAGATTCTGCGCGCCAACATCTTCACCCGCGTCAATGCCATCCTCGGCGTTCTGTGCGCGATCGTCCTGTCCACCGGTTCGGTCATCAACGCCGCCTTCGGCCTGCTCATCATCGCTAATTCCGCGGTGGGTGTGATCCAGGAGCTGCGTGCGAAGAAGACCCTCGACAAACTGCGCATCGTCGGCGAATCGGAACCCACCGTCATCCGCGATGGCGAGGAAAAAACCATCCCGCAGCACGAGGTCGTCCTCGGGGACATCATCAAGCTGCGCAGCGGGGACGAGGTCGTGGTGGACGGCACGGTGGTGGCCGGCTCGCTGCGCGTCGACGAATCCCAGCTGACCGGCGAGGCCGATGCTGTGAGCAAGGGCGAGGGTGACGAGATCCTCTCGGGATCCTTCGTCAACGAAGGCTCCGCCGTTTTCCGCGCAGATAAGGTCGGCGATGAGGCCTATGCCGCACGCCTGGCCTCCCAGGCCAGCGAGTTTTCGCTGACCGACTCCGTGCTTATGAACGGCATCAACAGCATCCTCAAGGTAATCACCTGGCTGCTTATCCCGACCGGCATCCTCACGATCTGGACCCAGCTGGTCCGCTCCGATACGGGTCTGCGCGAATCCATCCTTTCCATGGCTGCGGCGATCGTCCCGATGGTGCCGGAGGGGCTGGTTCTTATGACCTCCATCGCCTTCGCTGCGGGCGTGATCCGCCTTGGCAAGTACAAAGCCCTGGTCAACGAGCTCGTCGCCATCGAAGGGCTCGCGCGCGTCGATACGGTATGCACCGACAAGACCGGCACCCTCACCACCAATGAGATGGAGCTGGATTCCATCGTCGCCGCCGACGGAAGCCCTGCTGACGGGAGCGAAGAGGACGAAACCTGGGCGCGCAACCTCGCCTCCATGCTGAACGCCCAGGATGATCTGAACGACACCGCCCGCTCTATCGTGGCCGGGCTACGCGAGCGCGGCGTGGAACCCGAACAGTGGCAGGGCCACGAGATTCCTTTTAACTCGCGCTACAAGTTCTCTGGGTTCGCCTGCTCTGACGCCACCGCCTGGATCATGGGCGCCCCCGACGTGCTTTTGCGCGAAGGTGGTCGTGCTGCAGAAACAGCCAAGGAGCTGGGCGATCAGGGTTTGCGCATCCTGGTGTTCGGCAAGCTCGAAGGCGCCGATGGGGAGGCCTGGGCCAACACGAACGACCTCAGCATGGATTCCGCCCCGCAACTGAATGAACCGGTGCTCGTGGTGCTTCGCCAGCAACTGCGCTCCGACGCCCGCGAAACGCTCGCGTACTTCGACGAGCAGAACGTGGACATCAAGGTGATCTCCGGCGACAACTCGGATTCCGTGGCGGCGGTCGCGCGCAAGGCAACCGACCGGGATCTCGTGGCGGTGGATGCCCGCACGCTGAACGGCCTGGACGACGAAGCCTTCGATGCGGAGATCAAACGCGGAAATGTCTTCGGGCGGGTCAGCCCGGAGCAAAAGCAGCAGATGGTGGAATCTTTGCACCGTCAGAACCGCACGGTGGCCATGACCGGCGACGGCGTCAACGACGTGTTGGCGCTGAAAAAGGCAGACATTGGCGTGGCCATGGGCTCGGGCGCACCCGCAACGCGCAGCGTGGCGCAGCTAGTACTGCTGACGAACAAGTTCTCCGCACTGCCGCGCGTGGTGGCCGAGGGGCGCCGGGTGATCGGCAACATCGAGCGCGTGGCGCACCTATTCCTTACGAAGACGGTGTACTCGGTGGTGCTGGCGCTGGTGGTGGCGGTGCTGGGAATCTCTTTCCCATTCCAGCCGATTCACGTGACTATCACCGGCTGGTTCACCATCGGCATCCCTGCGTTCATTCTTTCGCTGGCCCCGAACACGGAACGTCCGCGGGACGGATTCGTCAGGCGCGTGCTGTCTTTGGCGATTCCCTCCGGTGTGCTCATCGGCGGCATCTGCGTGACGATGTGGATCATCATCTACCCCGGAGCGGAGGTGCCGGAAATTCAGCGGCAACAGGCCGGTACTGCGGTGCTGCTGGCGCTGATCGTCATGGGGTTGTGGGTGCTGGGGATTGTGGCGCGGCCGCTGAATTGGTGGAAGGTGCTTCTGCTGGCCGGCTGTGTGGGCGGCTACCTGGTGATCTTCCTGGTGCCGCCGCTACGTGAGTTGTTGATTCTGCACACGGGCAACCTGAAGCTGATGCTTACGGGGTTGGCCGTGGGTGCGGGCGGGGCGGTGCTCATTGAGGTTGTGCACCAGATCGCCGCCCGCCGGCAAGCGGCTGTGAGTTAGCCCTTGTAGCGCTCGATGGCCTCGTCGAGGATCTTCACTGCTTCCTCGGCGTTGCCCCAACCGGAGCCGTTGACCTCCTTGCCCGGCTCCAGGTCCTTGTAGTGGACGAAGAAGTGCTCGATCTCGTTCTTGGTGAACTGGTCGATGTCCTCGATGTCCTGGAACTGCTCGAAACGCACGTCGTCCAGCACGCACAGCAGCTTGTCGTCGCCGCCGGCCTCGTCGGTCATCTTGAACACGCCAACCGGGCGGGCCTCAACGATCACGCCGGGGAAGACCGGCTCCGGCAGGATCACCAGTGCGTCCAGCGGGTCGCCGTCCTCGCCCAGGGTGTGGTCGATGAAGCCGTAGTCGGCTGGGTATGCCATCGGGGTGAACAGGTAGCGGTCGAGGTAGACCTTGCCGGTCTCGTGGTCGACCTCGTACTTGTTGCGGGAACCCTTCGGGATTTCAACGGTTACTTCGATTTTTTTGCTCATGCGCACCATTCTAACCGAGCGCCTTTTTTCGGCTAGGGTGAAACGAGTGAGTGAGCAGAAGTCCCTGAAAGTATGGCTGTGGAGCATCCTCGCCTTCGTGATCGTCGTGGCGGTCGTAGTGGGGGCTGCTGTGGTGTGGTCGATGAATGGCCGCTACGAGGTGCAGGCCGCCGAGCAGCTGGCGGAGCCCACCCCGGTGATGCACGCGCCCGAGGGGGATGTGCCGGACGTGCAGGCCGCTATTCAGCGCGCCGCGGCGGATCCGGCGCTGGGGGTACTGTCAGCCTCCGTCACCGATGTTGAGACCGGCGAGGTGCTGTGGGCGAAGGATGAGAACCGGAAGCTCACTCCGGCTTCTGCCACCAAGCTGTACACGGCGGCCGCCGCGATCCTGGCGCTGGACGAAGATAGCCGCTGGTCCACCGACCTACTGCAGGATCCGAACGATCCGGGTCGGCTGATCCTGCGCAGCGATGGCGATGTGTCGCTGTCCCGCGATGGCGAGGGCTTCTTCACCGATGCCGCCTCGGTAGCCAAGCTGGCCGAGAAGGCGAAGAAGAAGCTGGGCGGCCAGGCCGTGACCTCCATCGTCGTGGATAACTCGATTCGCTCCGGCGACCTTTTCAACAAGACCTGGGACCGTGAGGACATCGACGGCGGCAACATCGCCAACCTAGATGCCGTCATGCTCGATGCCGGTCGCCTCGATCCTTATACCTCCGACTCTGCCCGCTCCCACAACCCTGGCGAGGATGTGGGGCGCGCCCTCGCTGATGCGCTCGGCGCGGATGCGGAGGTCACTGTTTCTAAGGAAGTGACGCCCAGTCTCGGCGACCAAGGCCCCATCGCAACCGTTCAGTCCGCGCCGCTGAACGTGCGCTTGCGCGACATGCTGGTGCACAGCGACAACATCATGGCCGAGGCCATTGGCCGGGAGATTGCGGAGTCCCAGGGCAAGCCGCGGACCTTCGAGGGCGCCACGAGTGCGACCCTCGACGTGCTGAAGGAGCACGGGATCGATACCAAGGATGCGACCCTCTTCGATAACTCCGGCATGAGCGAGAAGAACCGCCTGACTGCCCACGAACTAGACGGGGTGCTCTCCAATAAGGAGGTGCGCGGCATCCTGGACATGCTGCCGGTATCCAGCGTGGAAGGCACACTGGAGGCGCGCTATGGTTCCGGCTCCGGCTCGGAAGACTCCGCCGGCTGGGTGCGTGCCAAGACCGGCACTCTTTCCGGCGTGAACGCCCTGGCCGGGACGGTTATGACGGACTCGGGGCGAGCGCTGACGTTTGCGTTCCTCTCCAATGAGTCTGACCCCAACTCCGCCCGTCCGGCGCTGGATCGGCTGGCGAACGCGGTGCGTTCAGCCAAGTAGGCCATGAGTGTGCAGTCGCAGATCCGAGCCTGGCTGCGAGAGCTGGAAACCGGCCCCGAGTCCGCAGCGTGCGCGGAACAGGTTCGCGCCGGGGTGGCAGTGGGGCTCTCCGGCGGGGCGGACTCCTTGGCACTGGTGCACGGCCTGCTGCGCTGCGGGGTGAAGGTACACGCGGTGGTGGTGGACC
>QWCJ01000423.1_pt1 | contig 15728 bp, 12 predicted proteins | sample 1972501 | NCBI WGS metagenome assembly QWCJ01 (sample SAMN09866711, study PRJNA288562) | Human vaginal metagenome isolate term2_vaginal, whole genome shotgun... | isolation source: vagina | host: Homo sapiens | place: USA: California
GAGATTACACCAGACCAATAGACCTGAGGAAGCCAAACCCCATAGAGAGGCTAATTCCCGGAGGAAGAAGGAGCTGGCGATCCTGGCTTCCCAGGAACTTGCGGAGCTATCTGCTACCTGGGGTAATGCCATTGTCGTATTTGAGGATCTCTCCTGGATTGAAAATACTATGCAAAATGGTAGGTGGAATCGTGGGGAATTGGTAAGAAGGACCGAGCATTCCGTTGAGTTAAATGGTGGCAGGATTGCTAATGTTAACTCCGCTTATACCTCTCAGAAGTGTCACAAGTGTGGGAATCAGCTTACCTTCCTCGACTGGCATAACGTGGTCTGTCCAATGTGCGAGGAGCACATGGATAGGGACGTAAACGCAGCTGCGAATATAGCCAAGAGGTTTATTGAGAGTGGAAACTATGCCAAGTTTATCCATAGGAGGAAGCGGGCTAGGAAGTCCACGAAGAAACAGGTCATCCGGGTCAAGCATACCCCTCACACCAAGAGGAAACACCCTAAACCTGACAGGACGAAGAACGTAGCAACTCCAAAGAGGCCGAAGAAGAAGCGGAAGTCTCAAAATTCTGCTACTATCAGGAGATTTGACGGATTGGAGGTGAAAGCGAAAAAGCTAAGCTCCTCGGGATCAACGGTGTCCGAGGGTTCCATCTCGAAAGCAAGCGAGAAGGGTATCCGAGGGTTCCATCTCGAAAGCAAGCGAGAAGGGTATGACTTTGACCAGCAGTTCTAGCGATAAATCTTATAGGCGAAGATATATGTTACCTAGTCTTTGCTAAGAAAGATTTATACTGTCGAAAACAACCAGGAATAAGGAACGTTTAACGTGTCAAGAGCAAATAGATCCGCCCGAGTCCTCGGCACCGCCTTCGAGACAGCAGTAGCCAGGTATCTCACCAAAAAGCTCGGACTTCCCGTTGCCAGAAGAGTAAAAACAGGCAACAAGGACTCAGGAGATATTCAAGGGGTTTTCCTGAATACGCAGTCGATGGCCGTAGAGTGCAAGAACCCAGGAAAAGACTCACCTATCGAAGTCTCCCAGTGGTGGAAAGAAGTCTCAAAGGCAAAGAAGAATATCAACGCCATCGGGGCTGTCCTGATCGTGAAAAGATACGGGACGAAAACCGAGAAATCATATTGCATCTTCGACGATGAACTCTACGAACTTATCTCAGATAAAATCGAAGTTGACCACCTGGACTCAACCCTTGCAGTCTCGAAGTGGAAAGACAAAATCAAAGACGGGGAAATCTTTAGCACCTTCAAGCATGGCAGCAAGAAAACAAAGCGCTGGTATGTTGGCAACCTTGAGACAGTCTCCGAACTTTTTGACGCTGCAAGTGTCCTTCCCGAAATCTTCTTAAACGATCTCGATCTTTTTCTCCTTGAAGAAACCTCCCAAATTGCTACCACCACAACCACCGGGGAGCATGTTGTCATTAATCTCGCCAAGGGTTCAGGTGAAAGTGGGGTATTGATGCAGGATGTAAGAAAGTCTAGGGAGGAAAGAAGCAGAGAGGCCTAAAGCTCCCGAGACAAGAAAAACCACCATCGAGGAGGATTCTCGGTGGTGGTTCTTATTTTCCCTCCTAGAAATTGAACTCTACGGGTCCAGTAGGTCCCTTCTTTTCATTGCTCTCCGGGGCAGAAGGATACAACTCATAAAGGTTATCTTCAGTGATCGTCTCCCAGCGTGGCATGGTGTCCTTTACCTTCTCAACATATCCGGCAGTGCCAGGAATTCCGTAGATCGCCGGAGTTAGAGCCATAAACCCTAGCCCTGCGATGACCATGTATGTGACAATCGTATTCTTCAACACCTTGGCAAAGACTTTGGTTACTCGCACTTCATCAACAGTAAGGGATACCTTCTCATCCTCATCGTTGTCTTCTTCAGTGCCTTGGTTATTCTTTTCGATACGTCCCCGCGAAATTGCAGTTGCAAGCTCACGAATCAGCATTACAATACCCAATGCTAAGAACGGAGCCACTGTCGTGCAATAAAACAGGTATTGCTGCCTAGTGGTAAACATAATCCACGGAATCCACGCGGACGACAGACCAAAGAGCACTACAGCCCAATCGAAGCGCTTTGTAAATACCTTATAGACAGAGAACAGGAACACAACCCCAAGAAGTCCCCACATCAAGGGATTCGCAACAATGTCATAGCGGGCATTGATCGACTCGTCAGACTTCAGCAACATCGGACGAGCGCCAAGCATCCACTCCCACCACTTAGACTCATAAGGGAAGAAGTTATCGCCCCGAGTTGTAAGCCCAGTGTGGAACTCCATCACCTTTGAGTAGTAATAGAAGAAATTCTGCATCCCCAACGGCATCCAGCCTGTGCCAGCAACCGGGTCCTCACCAGACTCAATAGCATGGCGATACACCGAGGATTCACTTGCAAACCAAGGGGTATAGCTGACAAAGAACACAGTGACAGGGACAACAAGGAAATACACCAGACCCATGCCGATATTGATGAACATGTCTCGCACTTGCTCAACACGCAACAGTGTCATCATCACTAGCGTCAGCCCAGCAAATGCCATTGGGTAGACACCGGAAACCTTCACTGACATCATTAACCCACCGGCAACACCAGCCCACGCAAGCCAGGTAGCCTCCCAAATGTTGACCTTGCCATCCTGGTCCTGGAAATATCGCAGCAGACAGTAGACGATAAGGACCATAAACAAGCCAGTAAAGCTATCAAGGAGCGCCAGACGTGTAACAGAAAGCAGCACAGCGTCAAAGGTTGCAAGCAACGCAACGGAAATAGCAAGCCCCTGCGACCTAGTAAGACGGTAGGCAATCGCAGTAATGAGCACTACAGTTAAGGATCCTGCAATCATCGGGAATATCCTCCATCCTACCGGAGTATTTCCGAAGATGACCTCACCAAGAGCAATAAGGTATTTCCCAAGTGGGGGATGCACAATAATGTTATAGCCGAAGTTATTTTCCACCCCGCCGTTCAGCGTCATTTCCCAAGCATGAACCGCGTAATGTTTCTCGTCGAAGATCGGGGTATTTCCATCACTATAGAATCCTCGAAACATTCGAGCAAGCATCGAGGAGACGAAGACAATGAAATAGATCACCGGCATCGAAATGTGCTGCGGATCTTTCTCAGTATGCCTCTCCTGTGGTTGTTGTGGCTTCTCGTGCGCCAAGGGTTCCTTCTGGCGCGAGGTGAGATAAGTCAAGGTGTCTCCTATCTTTGCTTTGTATATTCCAGGTGGGTTGCGCGAAAATCAGGGGTAACCTTGAAATCCGCGCACCATAGACATTTCCAACCACAACCCTAGCACCGCACAGCCTAAGACACCTAATGGTAAAAATAGAAAAGCACCCTTCCCAATGTCACGAGAAAGGTGCCTTTCCGACAGGAATACATCATAGAACTAGGAACAAGATCTAGATTCCGAGGCGCTTGGCCTCTTCCTGCATTCTTGCATTACCGCCAAAGTTGCCGTCGAAGTAGTTATACATTGCCTTGAGCATCATGTCGGTATCCTGCTTTGCACGGTGCGCGCCCTCGTAGTTGACCCCGTTGTATTCTGCAAACGAGGCAAGCTTCCTATTCGGAGCATCCTGCATCGTCTGCCCTGCAATCGGCATCGAGTCAATAAAGGTAATCTTGCCGGTGCGCTCCGCCTCAGCAAACCCTGGCACATGACCGCGAAGGAACTGCTTCTCATAGGAAGCATTATGGGCAAGCACCGTGCCACCGTTGTCCATAATGGCATCGATGATTCGTTGCCCCTCTGCCTTATCCATCCGAGGTTTGCCCGCAATATCCTTCGGGCTAATGTGGTGAACATGCTCGGCTCCTGTGCCACCATAGTCAAGCGCCATCTTCGGCAGACTATAGAGCTGCTCGACCGTCTTGCCGGTCTCCTGTCCTGTTCGCATATCGACACCAGAGACACCAGACTCGATAATTCGACCCTGGGTTGCCGTAATAGCATTACACTCCAAGTCGATGCCAGCAAGCACGCCACGATCACGCAGAGGCTTCGCGGATTTGACATAGAGGTGCTCCAAGCCGTCGCGAATCATCTCACCAGTTATCTCCTCTCCCCTACTGGTGCGAGAAGCGATATAAGATTCAAACTCTTCGGCCACCTGCTTCTGCGATGCTGGATTCGAGGTATCCATCCCGCGAAGTCGCGCAATATCCCGAAACTGCTTCATCCTGGGCTTCGAGCGAAGATCTCCCCTCTTTGGAACATTGAGCAGTGTGCTGGAGAACTTATTGCCACCCCCGCCATAGTAGCGAAGACCGAATGCGTCTCTGTCGAACTCGGTGCGCCCTGCATCACGAGCAGCCTTGATATTGTCGTAGACCTCATTGACCTCCTTCGCATTCTTTGCAGCCTCTTCACGAAGCTCATCGGTCATATCGAACTGGTAGACCTTCAAATCCTTCTCGTTAATCAACACGGCAATCGCGCCACGGTCAAACCCTGCCTCATGGCAACCAGCAAGCACCTGGGCACGATAGGCAGCAGGAACACCGTCAATCCCAAGCGACTCATCACCCCAGAACCGTGGATTCGTCGCCGTCTTAATCTCAAAGTTTCCATCCGGAGTCTTACCGTCAGAAGTCATCATAAAGTCAAAGTTGATATTGACATTCGAACCAGGACGCGACCAGGTTCCCTTATTGTGCATCAAGTGTAAACCATGCTTGCGCGCAGCCATTTCAGCCACCACATCCTCAAGCACATGTCCACGGGTTGCAGCGTCATGGGCAATCATATCGGTCTGGTCAGCAATATCCTCCTCGTCGATCTCACCCATCTTCTTCGCCCACATTTCGCGCATGTTATTCGTATGCGAATCATAGGTCTTGAATTTTTGCTTCCCTTGATCGTCAAGTGCAGGTTGACCATCCTCGTTAAAGAGGTAATGCTTGCTACGGGAGACGATAGCGCCGACATCGGAGCCACCCATACCAGTTTGACGAAGTTCATGCCACTCACGGCTACCAGGGACGACCTCACCGATAGAGACCATATCGCCAATTCTATCCCCGGTAAACTCTGTAAACACATCAGAGGTGTCATGTTGTTTTTGTGCCTGGCCGAGCGCGTTAGCAATCGTATTCTTGTAGTCCTCGCTCAAGTCAGAAAAGGCTCGGTATTGCTCATAGTTTTCAACCGCGTCCTGACACTTCTCATACATCGCCTCAGCGTCCTCCTGGCTAAAACTACGAGTCTTTTTGCCCCTGGTGCCTGGCACGGGGAAATCAGCATACCCCTCGTCGATATAGGAGGACAGCGAAGTATTCAAATCACTATATTCATCGGAGAGATCATAGTATTGAGCGCGAGCTTCTTCTTTGGTATGGACAATATCCTGGTATTCTTTCGAGCTTGCAAGATCATGGGCGAACTGGGCCAATTCTTCACCAGTTGCATCATTATCAATCATTTCCTGTAAGATGTCAGCCTGCTCTTCGATATATTCCTTCGAGGATGCAGCAAAGTCCTCGTAGTCCTCGCGGGCAACACGCTCGCCTTCGGAAAAACCTTCGCCCCATGTTTCATACATTTCAGAGATGTCAACATCTTCAAAGTCGCCACCTGTAGCCCCGGAGGAAAAATCACCCGTAACGCCCTTCACGTCTGCGTGCATCTCACCGTAATCCTGGTCTTTATTTTTCAGTGCCCAGCCACCATTTTCGGTATAGACCCACTCGCGTCCATCCCGACGAATCTTTGTATCTCCAACTTGCACCTTACGACGCTGAGCCATAATTGTTAACTCCCTTATATCTTAAAATCCTATTATCCTACCTAAACAATAGGAAACGCCCTGCATTTTTGCAACGCAGGGCGAAGTGAGAAGGAGGATTCTTATCCCACTTGGGTGAGAATATTCTTCCACAAGGTCGCAGGAAGACCTGCCCCCCAAATCGCAGCACCATACCCATCGGTCAACGGTGCCCCGTCATCAGTGCCAATCCACACCGCAAGCGCAAGGTTATCCGTATAGCCAACCATCAACGCATCTCGGTTATTACCTGTATCCCCGAGCTGAGTGGTGCCAGTCTTGCCATATCCAACCTTGCCACCGCCAAGCGCATTGCCATTCGAATAAGCAGGGATCGGCTCTAGCGCTCGATCAATATCGTTGGTAATGCGAGCATCAAGCACACGCTTTGCAGTCTTCGGAGCACGATAGGCATCACTGCCATGCTTCGTGACCACCTTTTGCACAATATGGGCATCATTTCGCACACCATTATCTGCAATCGTTGCCATTGCATTAGCCATACCAGTCATCGAAGTCGGGTAACTTCCAAGAGTAATAGAACGAGCCACAAATCCATCTTTATCCTCAAGGGGATCAGTAACCCCAAGACGATGCGCCATTTCACGAGTATCCATCGCACCAGAGCGCAGCATATCCTGGAGACGATAAAACGATGTATTCAGCGACTGCTTCGTCGCCTCTGCAATCGAACACTCACCACAGGTCATACCGCCCGAATTACCAAGCTCAATACCATCAGCCCAATACGGAGCAGAAGAGATTACCGTATCCAATCCGATACCTTGCTCAAGGCCAGCAGCAAGCGTAAAGACCTTAAACGTTGAACCTGTCATTTGAGGCTGATTTGCATAATTGAACCCCTGACCGTCAGATCCTCCGAAAATACCCCGGATCCCGCCGGTTTTCGGATCGATTGCTGTAGCACCAATTCGAACCCCGTTCGCCTGGGCAGCAGGATCAGCGTTGTTCACAACAGCATCCTGCACGCCTGGATCAATGGTTGTAACGACCTTCGCGCCCATCGTGTAGAGCTGATCCTGCAAGATACCAGCACGCTCAAGCTCCGCGTTCGCCATTGCAACAATGTGCCCATTTGGTCCAAAGATACCAGTAGAAACATCTCGAGGCTTCGGGGGAATTGTTTCCGGGAACTCTAGGTTTTCATGCTCATCGATCATCTTCAAGGTCTTTAAACGGGAGACAACATAGTCGAAGCGATCATGCGCGGACTGTTCATTGACCGCAGGGTCATGCACCGAAGGGGACTGAATGACACCTGCAAGCATTGCAGCCTGAGCATCGTTGAGTTGGGTTGCAGAAATCCCAAAGTATGCCTGGGCAGCATTCTCGACACCAATTGCTCCACGACCAAAATACACCGTATTTAAGTAAGCGGAGATAATCTCGTCTTTCGTCCAAGCAGAAGACAACTTCGTAGCAGAAAGCACTTCGTGCCACTTACGGGTAAGGCTTACCTCGTCACCGACAAGCGTATTCTTAATATATTGCTGGGTAATCGTCGAAGCACCACCAGAGGAAGAATCTCCTTTCAGATGCCCGAGTGCAGCAGCCAGGATTCGCTTCGGATCAAAGCCGGGATTATCCCAAAAAGAAGCATCCTCGGCAGCAACAAGGGAATTCTTCATATTCTCAGGGATAAGATCAGGACGAAGCGCTCTTCGAACCCCCTCAGTTGGGTAGACCCTAGCTAATTCTGTCACGCCATCAGACGCGAGGTAGACAATTGCATCCTTGTCGTTGAGTTTGCTTGGCTTGTCTGGAAGATCCGCTCTCGCCACACTAAGCGCAAAGACCCACCCGAATGCAACGGCAACAGAAAGAACAATTGCCCCGAGCATGAGCGAGGAACGGGTGAAAAATCGCGCAATTTTCCTTTTTGTTGCTTGCTTCGGCGCATCCTCGTTTAAGTCACGGTCCCCACCTTCTTCCTGGGAAGTATCCCTATTTACTACAGCATCTTGTTCAACACTTTCCTGCTGTGTGAGGTTTTGGTGTTCATCACGCTTGTCCATCCTGCCCCTTTCTTTTTTCTACAGTGCACTTCACAGAGAACTGTGGATTACACTGGTATATCGACAATAATCCTAGCTTTAAGGTGTTGAAATCACCAAGAAATGCGAAAATCGCGCACATGAAGAGGAAGGAGTGTGCGCGAAAATCAAGGTGATTCTCAAAACCTAGCGATATGCCCGGATCACCCCATCATCGCCAAGTGCGAAGAATGTATTACCAGAAAAACCAAACCGAGACGATGCTGGATACTTCGTTGCAATCTCATAGGTTTCATCAGTATTAAAATCAACATAGCGAAGCCCATCATAGGCAGGGTAGAACATCATATCACCCTGAAGCATAGGATCGCCTACAGCATCACGTAAATCATGGGTAGCAGTAACCCCATCAGAGAAAATCGTATAACGAATCCAATCCCCAATCCGCCAGACATAGCCGAAACGATTTTCCTTCTGATCCACCTGATACGGGTATCCAGCAACGCCTACTGGAATCTCATAGGCTTCCTTTTCTTCCAGCGTGTTGACATCCCACACCCTTGCAGCAGGAGCGTTATTATCCTGAGCGACCGAAATCACCGAGGAATCCGTAATCAGCGGAATAGTAATCGGCTCAGTGGTATGCGTATCAATGATATGCTCCACCTTGCCATATGACCAGTCTTCCTGCTTCGTCTTTAACAAATAGACCTTATAGGTTTCCTCCCCCTTGCACTTTGCACCAACGGCGAAGAGATCATTTGAGGATAGCGCATCGGAGACCTCGCAATCTTCAAAGTCCACCTCATCAGGAGAAGACTTCATCGTATCGTGACCGAAAATCACCTCAGCACCAAGGTCACTATTCAGCAGCCTTGCGCTATTGGGGGTTACCACGGCAATATGATCACCCCCAACGGTGAGCGAGGCAAGACCTGTTTCATCCTTGACAGCATATTGCGCCTGACCGGCATATGATCCGGTAATACCGTTGAGCTTTACCAGTTCACTACACCCTCCTCCTGCATCAAACAGCGCTACAACATCATCACCTATTTGCGCAATATCGCAAACCTCAGCGCCTTTTCGCTCATATGACCACAAGGTTGATCCATCATCCGGGTTTAACCGTTCAATTCTATTTAATCCTTGCACGGCAACAACATAGCCCTTTTCCGTATTCGAGATGAGATCGGTGTATCGAGGCTTATCCTGACTATCCCAAATCTTTGGCATCTCACCGTAGATCGTGGTGTCTTTGACAGCGTTGTTGTCGGTAAAGACTTCCTGGTTTGGTTGGGCCTGGGTGTGCGCGGATTCTGAGAATCCAAGCACATACGAGCACGACAACAACGCAGCAACCCCGACTCCAGCAAGAGGAGCAATCCAATTGAAATCCCGACGCTTTGTATCTACCTTAGGGCCATCTTCTACTTCAGAATCATCTTGTTCGCCAGGTTCTTCATTCTCGGAATCTTCCTCGTCAGGATCTTCTCTAATCGGGTCATCTTCAGGCCGAGTGTCTTGCTTTTTTCGAGATGCTTTCCATGTGTTGTAGAACTCATCGTCTTCAGACGACTTGTCATCTTTAGGGGTATTTTCGTGCACTCCATCGGTTGGGGCTTCTCCATCACCGACTCCTTCACCTAGGCCATTTTCGCCTTCTCCCTGCCTCGCTAAGGCATGATCATCGTCCACCTGGACACTTATGCCACTTAAATCCTCCGAAGCTTCTAGGGGGATTGTAGGGTTAGATTCCTCTTGATGATCTTCGCCTTTATTTGTCGGTCCACCAAAGTAATCTTTGTCTCCAAATATCACTGGTTCCCCTTCTGCCTTATCGTCGTCCTTAAGACGACTTTCATCGACCCGATGGGTATTTGTCTCGGCTTCGTCTAAAGACTTCTCTAGAGGTGCAAGAGGAGCCTTTTCTGTGATCCCCTCATCCTTGCGATCCTCATCGTTGTTGCGCATCAAATCTCCTTTTGTCTCTTATGAGATATTTATACAGATAGCCACGATAATAGAGTATGACGGAAGAAAACGGCAAAACAATACGGCCTTAAGGAAATCTATAATCCCTTAGGGCCGTATGAGTCATTTTCGCGCAAAACGCGAGGAATCCTTACGCGCTCGCCTTCGCGAGAGCATCTAGCTTATCAGGACGGAAACCGGAGAACATCTCACCGTCAACATCTACCACAGGCAAAGAGGTAAACCCTTCATCAGCAAGGCGCTGCTTTGCCTGGCTATCCGTGCTCAGATCGACAGTCTCAAAAGGAACGTCCTTATTCATCAAGTGGCGCATTGTCGCCTTGCAGCGAACGCATCCGGGACTCGTGTAAACAGTAACACTCATATGCAAAACCTCTTTGCTTTTCATTGCATCTTTGTTATCTTCTCTCGTATCTACAATAGGGCACCCGCGAATAATTTGATGAAAAATACTATCTAGCTGCAAAGAAGGAATCTCTAGAGTTTTAGGACACCTTCATTGCTAGATTCCTCGGTGCTCGACGAGCTAGACTCCGACGACGATGAAGAAGATGATGACGATTTCGAGGTTGTCGTCTTCTTTACATCCTTCTTATCACTTTTCTTCTCACTCTTCTTCGTCTTTGATTTTTTCTCTACCGTTGTCCCCGAAGACTTCGAGGTCGTTGTAGTAGAAGAAGAAGACGAGGAAGAAGATGAGCGAAAGCGATCATCGTGCTTTATTACCTCATCAACCTGACTAGGAAGTGCTACAAACTCACCAAACTCCTTTGCCTGGCTCACGAAGAACCGCTTCGCCTTCATATCAGATTCGCGCTTTTTCTTGTCACTAATTTCACTGTTGACATCATCGACAATGGTTGCAGCAATCTCACTAAGCGTCTTGTCCGCCACCTCGTTCGGAGTCTTCGAGGGGAAATTGCCATGCACAACAGCGATATAGCGCATATCCTGGCCCAAAACAGCAATGCTTGAGCGCACCATCGGGTCAGTTCCAGAATCCGACCACCCTTGCACCCAGGCAACATAGTCAGTTGTATCAGAGCCGTCTTGAGATACCGACCCTTGCGTATATGAGGCAACTTTCTGCGATGCAAAACCCCAAGAGAAATCTTGACCTGCCACACTCTTCGAGGTGCCTTGCAACATTGAGATTACCCATTGCTTGCTTGCTGCATCAATCGAAGAATCATCAAGGAATCGGCGCATGAGGCGCGCAAGATCAAAGGAGGAGATTTTACTATCCTTCCAAGAATCCCCTGCCTCAAATTCCTCAAGTCTGTAGCGTGTTGCCAGCTCGGTGATAATGGACTTTCCCCCATACTTTGCCCACATTGCATCAGTATCAGCACCGCTGTAGCCTTGCATCATACTGACGATTTCAGGCACATCCCCACGGGTTACCGCCTCGTCCTTTAACACCGCATACAGCAAAATAGGAAGCCTGCCAACGGTCTGCATTTCAAACGGGGTATGTGAAAGCTGGTCGTTGAACCGCAATGCATTCCCATTCGCCCTGTCAATGACCGTAATGCCAGCAATATATGAGGACTTCTGAGCAATTTCAGCGCTTGCATCCACACCATCTTGCAAGTAATCCTGCACAACAGGAAAACCCTCACTTAACGGCATATCAACAACCGAGGCAGAAAACGATGACGTGGCAGCAACAAGAGCAGCGATGAAATTTCCAAACATACTCATCTATTTCTGCTCCTTGCTTGACGTGTCCTCCTCAAATGTCTTCACATAAAAGACCCCATCTTTTTCCATGACCTCATAATCAATATCAAAGGAATAAGTCTTTGCATTTGGAAGGCTTAAGGTAATCGTTCCGTCGTAGAACTTGCCAATTGTTCGAGGGGTCACCTTCAGTTCATACGTCGTTCCCTCGGGAACCTGGTCGATCTCGTTTTGAATATACTGTCCATCATAGCTTGAAGCCAAAGGATTAAAATGCTCCCGTGCCTTCTCACCGCTGCGAGTGGTGTAGTAGTCATAGGTAAACGCCATGATCGCCCCGGTGCCATTTTTGGTATTCCCATTATCAGACCCGACGTATTCTTTGCCTACTTTCTCATCAACGACAACACCCTCGCCCTGATCCTTGTTAACACCCTCGCCTTCTTGCTGTTCCTGTTTCTCCTCGGAGCCAGGAAGTGAAACATCACTCGTTTTATAGATGTAAAACCCCGCACCAGCAAGCAGCAGCGCAGAAATCCCAACAACGATCATCTTGACAATTGGACTTGCCTTCTCATCTTTATCAGACTCGCCCTCCTCATCATCAAACTCATCGTCAAAATCCCCAATATCGTCGTCATAGTTCGGGGCGGGAGAAGCCGAGGAGAAAATATCATCATCCTCATCTACGACAGCAAACTCATCAAGCTCATCATCGTCATGGTCCTGAACCGGAGCAGCCTTCTTTTTCTTACCAAATAGCGCCATATTCCCTACCTTCTAGCTTTCATCTTTCTCCGGGTTTGGATACACCGGCGGAGCAACCCCGACATCATTTGCGTGGGTGACATCAGGAAGCATCATCGAGTAATAATCCATCATCGGATACGCAGGCGGAGAAATGTATCCGGCATCCTTAATGTCATAGAGACCAATATATGAAAAAGAGGAATCCTTTGATTCATCCCCTGATACCGTCTGGTCCTCAGATACAGTCATCTCCTGGCTTTGAGGAGCATCATCGTGCTCCTGGGCAAAAGAAGATGTAGCGCAAAGAGATACTATCGAGCAAAGAGAAAGGGTAGCGATACTTTTTCGAAAATGGTTCATCTTACTCCACACCTACTTTGCCGAAGCGTCGCAGGTGATTGAAGGGTTGTCTCCCGAAACGGTTTCCTTTGCTACCTGAGAGCCGTCTTTGACAATCACACAGGTTAGCGTGCCACTACCACTCGTATTCACGCGAATCAAAGGGCTATAACCATCCTCGACCTCCACCGACTTCGACCACGGCATCGTCACATTCGTCGCAGAAGCAGGCTTGCCACCAGACCCAATGTAACTGAGCGAAGCACGCTCAATGCCCTTATCAGCTGTTAACTCATAGCGAACATTACCCTCTTCTTTTTCTTCCCGGCCTTCTTCCTGACCTTCCTCTACCACGTCAGCATCAGAGGCAGCACCACTTTCAAATGGAGCACCATCACCAACCGGATTATTCATCTGCGGAGCTACATAATTTTGCGCAGCCATAAGATCCGACTTCGAATTCGCCAAATACACGTTGCCAAAAATACCAACAGCAGCCAAAAACACCACAAGCGCCACAGAATACACAAAGACCACGGAAAGATTGACAACCTCAGGCGTATACTTCGGAGGAAGATTATAGGATTCAGAAGCGTCATCAATAAGACCAACGTCACCTGCTATAGCACTATCACCTAGCAGGAAACGGTTATATTCAACCTGCTCTTTGAAGCTTCCGTCATCCTCCTGGTGCATACTGCCACCATTGTTCGCCAGAAACGCACGAAGCTCCTCGGGATCACGCTCTTCTAAATCAAGATGGCCGTCTTCACTGTGACCCGGAAAAGAAACATCATCATAGGGATCATGTTCATCGTCTTCTATAAAAGGCTGGAAATTGTCCTCGTCTACATCCCCAACATCATCAAGAAGTTCCCCTACATCATCAGATGCACCCTCAAGGTCATAATCCCCACCTTGAGCAAAGGGATTGAATTTTCCAGCATCAAAATCCATGCAGATCCCGCTCCGTTATCCTCTAGTTTCTTTTAAGGCAAGACTTTCTCCTGCCTATTCGTGGCTCATATCCCCTATCGTATCAAACCAACGCCCCGCCAGCCAACTGAACAGCTAGAGCGGGGCGAAGAGAATAAGAGGGATAGATTCTTACTGACACAGGGATCGCAAATACTCCTCCGCCACCTTCGTCTGATCAGTGCGACGCTTAAAGAGCAAAAAACGCTTCAGGAAGAAATACGCACCCCGCTCGTTATATGTCTTAATTCCACCAGGGAAACGCAAAAACCACACAAATGGCAGCTTCGTATTCTTCTTCGAAGTATCAGAGACGAAAAAGACAGCAGCCTCAACCTTCAACCCATGCTTTTTCACCGTATGCGACCTACTCAAGATGTCCTTCGCCATAATCATCGACTTCGACATCTTCACCTCATCCCCATTGCTTGCTATATATTTTCCAGCATTATAGTAAATATGCGGATCGTTCCCCTTCGACCAATATATACCCCCGCTTTGCCCATACATCTTTGCATCAATGAGCAAGATAGTATCCCCACGACAAATGGCAAAGTCAATATCGGAAGCCTTCCCCGGCACCTTCAACGAACAAAACAGGGGAACGTCAGCCGGAAGCCACCCAAGAGAACGATCCTTCTTCGGACCCCGAAGCTTCTTAAACAGCAACCGCTCCCCACGAGACCCAGCCCGAGTAGACTTCGCCCCAAACTTTTCCTTAACCTTCTTATCCTGGAAGGTTTTTCCAGCACTTCCGTAATAGGCATACTTTTTTGACATTCACAACACCTACAAATTAATCACGAATAGATAGCCTGCAACGCCTGGACGTTCCCATTGAAATAATTCCGATCAACCTTCTTCGAATACCCCTCGACACGACCCGAATCCGTATACTGCCAGAACGTCCAATTCGTCCAACCACCAGGAACATCAGGGACAGCACCACCATGATAATGAGCAATCCACAAAGGAAGATTCGAAAACTTCGACGTATTACCCATCTCATTGCGCCAAAAACTCGGATAGGTATACATCATCACATCACGATTCGCCAACACCTTAATCTCATCAACAAAGGCCTGCGTCCACGCGATTAACTGCTCAGGAGAAAGATTCTTCTCATTTTCCTCCAAATCCAACACCGGAGGAAGCGACTTGACCCCCTGATTAATCCCGGTTACAGCAACAAAATGACGAGCCTGACGACGAGCATCATCAGGATCAGCAGTAGGCTTCGCATAATGATAAAAACCCACAGGAATATTCGAATTAATCACATCAACAGTATCCGAACGGAAATGAGGGTTCACATACCCAGTCCCCTCCGTCGCCTTCACAAATACATACGACAGGCCATCAACAGGAATCGAAGACGAAAGACGCAACTGCTCCCCACTATGCTGATGACTAGAAATATCAATCCCCTCAGGAGCACCCACCTGCACCTGATCCACATCCTTCAACTGAATCGGAGAAAGGGCATTTACTTTTCCTACCGTTTTATCAACAGCCTGTTTTACCTTTCCCGCAGAGGTGGACAACTCGCCTACAATCTTCTCAGTTTCAGAATCATTCCCCAAATACGGACGAACCTGCGCAGGAAGATCAGGAACCTCAGGAGCAGGCTGCTCCTGAGCCTGCACAATAGGGGAAGCCAAAATCGTAGAAAACGCAATAAGCGAAGTCAAACTACCAGAAAACGCCATAACCTACCAAAGTCCCCTTTTACAAAGTTCAGCTCAGAAATAAAAAACATACACTTCTATTGATCTTATCAGCACACAGAGGAGGAAAGTAAAAAGAGGAGGGATGAAAACAGCGAGACCCCCGAAATCCACATGTATGGAGGAGGTCTGCAATAAACAATCATAGCACAAGAATGACAAAGGAAAGAGAGAGGTGATGTGAAGGTCTGGGGAGTGCTAGGTGAAAATGAGGGAGGTTGCGCGATTTTGAGGGTGGAAGGTGGGATTTGTAGTGTTGCGGGAAGATAGCATCTAGGGGTTGCGCGGATTTCAGGGTGGAAGGTAAAAATTGGGGAGACGAGGGATAGAGGATGGTAAGGAAGGTTGCGCGATTTTGAGGGTCACCTTGGGAATTTGAGAGGTTGACGGGTATCCTGGTGGACAACCAAGATTATCGAATCAAAGGAGCATCAAGAATTGA
>QWCJ01000398.1_pt1 | contig 15646 bp, 9 predicted proteins | sample 1972501 | NCBI WGS metagenome assembly QWCJ01 (sample SAMN09866711, study PRJNA288562) | Human vaginal metagenome isolate term2_vaginal, whole genome shotgun... | isolation source: vagina | host: Homo sapiens | place: USA: California
TTAATATTTTAAAAGAATATATTTTTAAATTTGTGATGACCCCAAAGGTTGAACAATTAAGTTCTCAAACTTTATGGGGTTATTTTATGGCTAAAATAGGAATTTCTCAATATATTTGAACTAGTTGTTATTCAATAGCACTCGATCTTTTAACTTTCGTCACCCTGCACAACCGTCAACCACAAAAATTGTGAAAAAAGTTGAATATAGATTTACAACTTTAAAATCCAATAACACTAAGATACAATAAAACTATATAAAGTTGTACGTACAACTACAGTAAATAAAATTGATTTGTGTATACAATCACACAAAGAAAGAGGTAACTATGAGTAAGAAGATAGCTATCGTGGGAAGTAGTGGAGGAAACCTATATTCTCAAGGCGGTAATGATCCCCAAAAGTTATTAGGTGAAATAAAAACTCAAGCAGAAGCTGCAAATTTGGAGCTTGGATATGTTCAGTTTATTGCTGCTTCTACATCATTTGATAATATTAGTTCAAAAGCAAAAGTTGATTTATATACGCTTGATGATAATGGAGAAATAAGTGTTTTAGTATCAGATAGCTTAGAGAATATCAATAATGCTGTTAAAGAATTAGATGCGAAGCTAGCAAAGTTAATTTCAGACAGTAAGATTGATGCTCTAGTTTCAGTTAGTTCAGATCCTAATTCAAACAATAAGAAGAGTTTGGAAGCTGCAAAAGCGAAACAAATTCCAGTAGCTGGTTCTGGTGGATCTTCAATGGGTGTATATGAGGCATCAGGATGTAATGTAGTATCTTCTACAGGTACTACAGGTACTAATAGCAGAACAAGAGCTATTGCTTATATTTCTGCTATAGCAAAAAGTTTAGGTGAAAAATATAGACCACAAATAGGAACTGCAAGTTCTGGTGAAGCTGGCGGATCCGTATGGAAAAGAATCAACATTAGAGGAATAATGTTCTCTGCCATGCCAGCATTTATTGCGATGGCATTGATGATTGCTTTAGGACAAATCAGTGGTGTAAATGAATGGCTTGTAGCTGTTACAGGTAATGAGCAAGCATCATTTAGTGCGATTAGTTCTACGATTATTGGATTATTACCAATAATTTTGGCAGGATTAGGAGCTAAGCAAATTTCAGGCTTTGACGAAGTTGGTTTGGTAGCTGGTATTATTGCAGGTTCCTTATCAACTGGTGGCGGAGTTCTTGGTGGACTAGCTACTGGTATTATTGCAGGTTTAATTGTTTATTATGTAGAGGTTATTTGTCTTAGAAACAAAGTACCTACAACTACAAGTAACTTATTAGCAGGTGCTTTAGGTGGTTTGTTAGCCGGATTTATTGGAATGTTTGTTATATCTCCAGTTGCTGCATTCTTAGGAAATGGTATAAGAGACATAATTGATCAAATATTAGCATATAACTCTACTTTAGCTGGACTGTTTGTAGGAGCTGTAATATGGTTTGCGATTATTGGTGGTGTATACCATGCTGCAATTTTGCCAATTGTTTTATTAGAAATGGAAAGCACAGGATTTAGTTTCTTAGGTGCTATAGATTTAGTTGGGTTAGTTTGTGTATCTGCAGGTATTACTTTAGCTAATATTGTTTTCCCACGTGAAAAAGGTGGAAGAGCAGCTGCTATACCAGGTTTTACTGTTAATATGTGCTTTGGTACATTTGTTGAAGCGGCATATCCATATATGTTTGGTAATAAATTAGTATTTGCAGCAGCAATCATCTCAGCAGCCTTAGGTGGTGCAATGGTCGGTATGTTTGATATTAAGAGTACAGCCTATGTTCCAACCTTTGTTGCTCCTGGTCTTACAAATAATAAAGCAGTACAATTAGTAATTACAATGTTAGTTACTATAGCTGTGGCTTTCGTATTGACAAGTTGGGCTAACCTAAGAACTAAGCGTTTAATTAAAGATGAAGCAAAATAAGTTCATTAATTAATAATTGATTAATAATAGAAAAGAGGGAATTTATGTATATAAAAAAAGATATGGAGTTGAAGTTAGAAAAAGGAAGAGCAAAGATTGCTAAAGCGTTGAAAGATAATAACAACTTTACTCTGATGTCTACAGGTATTACAGGAGATGATGCTCGTTTGGCAAAAGCAGTAACAGATGCAGGAGTTAAGATCTTAGAGCCTAATCATCCAGCGTTAGCTTTGGCAAGAGGATATAAAGGCGTAACAGAGATGGGGGAAGCTGAAAAACTAAGACATGAGATTACAATTGCTCAAATGGCCGAAGTAACTCATGGAGTTAGATCGGTAGTTCCTGATGATGTATTTATTACAGTAGGTTTCCCTGGAAGTTTTACAGAACTAATGCCAGTTATTGTAACTGATGAAGATTTTAGAACAATATCTTTAGCAGGTGCAGATTCAATTCATACACATAAATCAGATCTTATGGATATTGAAGAGTGGGTAAAAACTGCACATAGATTCGGATTGAATGTTGATGCTTATATTGGTAAATCAACTGATCTGCACCAATTTGGTGTACCAGCTGATTCTCCAGAGGAGGTTGCAAAGGTCGCAAAAAGACTGGAAGAAATAGGTGTAGATTTTATAGGTTTGATGACTGGAATGAGCTACGAAGGTGTTGCAGCAGGTGAGATTCCTAATGAGATAAAAGAGAGGCTTCAAGCTTTGGTAGAAACTGTTAAAGTGCCAACTTTAGCAGAAGGTGGAATTAACTTGGAGAACTTCTCAGCGTTTAAATCAACAGGTGTAAATATAGTTACAGTTGGAACAGCAATGGATGACATGGCTAGGATGGCAGTTGCAGAAGCTGCACGCAAATTTATGTCAATATAATTTGTTCAGATAGGTTCATATAGCGTGAATAGATAAGAGTTGGTCCTATAGGATCAACTCTTTTTGATTTAAAATATTATCTTTAACAATGATATAATTTATAAAAAATAAAAGTGATAATGAGTATGGCGAGTAATATAGGGTATATTTATCAAGATATTTATAGGGACATTTTAAATAAAATATCAGATTCTACCTTTGAGGCAGGTGAGCGCCTGCCAGGGGAATTAGAGTTAAGTAAACTTTATTCTTGTAGTCGAGCAACAATAAGAAAAGCTTTATCAATCTTAGAACGTGAAGGTTATGTGTATAAAAAACGTGGTCAAGGTACTTTTGTAAAGGTAAATAAACTTGACTATAACTTGAATTATTTAGAAAGCTTTACAGAGCAAATGCTTAAATCAAAGCGAAAACCTTCTAGTGAACTTCTGATGATTGAAAAAACAGATGATGTTGCAGTTGATGTTAAACAAACTTTGAAATTAAATGGTAATGACAAAGTATATAGAGTTAAAAGACTTAGATATGCAGATGAAAAAATAATGGCTTATGAAATAACCAACATAAGGTCTGATTTGTGTCCAGATATTCAGAAATATATTGATGATAATAGTTCTTTATATGATGTTTATGAGAAAGTTTATGGTTTGAAACTTAAGTATGGAGACGTTTCCTTAGAAGCCATCTTAGCCGATGAGGAGATAGGTGAAATATTAGATATTAAAATAAATTCTCCTGTTCTATTAATGAACTGCAATGTTTATTTGGAAAATGATGAACCTTTATATCACGTGCTATGCTATTACATTGGAGAACGTTATGCTTTTACAGCAAGACAATATAGATAAATTGTAATTAGTAAAAAAGTAATAAAATGGTTGTCTTTTCGGAGACAGCCATTTTTCTTGTTATTGAAAGTCTTGCTCCCCTTTAAATTAATATAACTCTTCTATCAAAGTAAATATTTTTACAGTGTATAATTAATCTATAACTACTTTTAAACGATAAAATAAACATGTTTTAAGACGTGAGGTGAATTTATGTTGTATCCAAAAGTTAATAATTATAGAAACTTGTTAAGTCTAGACGGCATCTGGAAGTTTAAATGTGATTTTGAAACTGAGAATATTAAGCCAGAGCATAGCTTAACAGATTATGAGTATATGGCTGTTCCTGGAAGTTTTAACGATCAGACTTTAGACTTGAAGGTTAGACAACACTCCGGCTATTTTTGGTACGAGACAGATTTTAATTTACCGAAGAATTTTTTCGATGAGAGAATAGTTTTAAGATTTGGTTCTGTTACTCATGAGGCCTGGATATATGTTAATGGAAATGAAGCCTGTCATCATAAGGGTGGATTTACACCTTTTGAAGTGGAAATAAATGAATTTGTCCTATCAGGTAAAAACAGACTGACAGTTAAAGTATCTAATATTTTAGACTATACAAGTTTACCGGTAGGAAACTATAGTGAGTACAAGGATGATTCCGGCAAGCTAATAAGAAAAGTTGATGAGAATTTCGATTTCTTTAATTATGCAGGGATTCATAGACCAGTTAAGATTTATACTACTCCTAGAGATTATATAGAAGATATTAGTATTAGCTATGATGTAGATTTGGGTGCTAAAGTGGCTGATGTTAAAACAAAAGTGGCTAGTAATGGGAATTTTGATGAAATAAAAATAGAGATTCTAGATCAAGATGATAAATTAGTAGCTTGCTCATCAGTTGAGGAAACTAACATTCGAATTGAAGAAGTGAATCTCTGGGAACCTTTGAACGCATATCTATATACTGCTCGAGTAAGCTTGATTAAATCCGAGCAAGTTATTGATGTCTATGAAGAGGAGTTTGGAGTTCGTACTATAGAAGTAAAGGATGCTGAATTCTTAATTAATGGTAAGCCATTTTATTTCAAGGGCTTCGGTAAACATGAAGATACTTATGTTAATGGTAGAGGTTTGAATGAGGCTTATAATGTCTTGGATCTAAAACTTATGAAGAAAATGGGAGCTAACTCATTCAGAACATCTCACTATCCTTATTCAGAAGAAATGATGCGTTTATGCGACAAAGAAGGAATCGTCGTAATAGATGAGATTCCTGCAGTAGGTTTGATTCTAAATTTTGGATTTAATGTAGCTGCTGGAAATGAGGGCGAAAATACTTGGGTAGAGTTAAAGACACAAGAAATGCATGAGCAAGTTATTAAAGAACTTATAGGAAGAGATAAGAATCACGCTTGCGTGGTAATGTGGTCTCTTTCTAACGAAGCTGCAGATTTCATTGATGGTTCATTGGAGTACTATAAGCCTTTGTTTGAGTTGGCAAAATCTTTAGACCCACAAAAAAGACCTTGTACAAATGTTTTGATAGGTTATTCAAATCCTGAGACTACTAAGAATGCAGAATTGTTCGATGTTATTTGTCTGAATAGATATTATGGTTGGTATGGATTAACAGGTGATCTGGAACAAGCAGAGAAGTTCACTAGAGCAGATCTTCAATCATGGATAGATAAATATCCTGACAAACCTATCATGTACACTGAATATGGAGCTGATACAATTAATGGTATGCATAGTGCTTACAACGAACCTTTCAGTGAAGAATATCAGATGAATTATTACAAAATGAATAGCAAGGTCTTTGATGAATTTGATAATTTCGTTGGAGAGCAATTATGGAACTTTGCAGATTTCCAAACTAAGTTTGGTATTCAAAGAGTTATGGGTAATAGGAAGGGGGTCTTTACGAGAGAAAGACAACCTAAAATGGCAGCTACATACTTGTCTGAGAGGTGGAATAGTATACCGGATTTTGGCTATAAGGGGTGGGTGTAGGTAAAAGGAAATAATTTCAAATAGGTTTATTTAAAAAGGGAGATTTTTTCTCCCTTTTGTTTTGCTCAAAAAGAAAAATTAATCTGTTAAATGATTATATGATATTGCTATTTTGTTTGAAATAAATAGCTAAATAAAAGTGGATACCTAATAAAATCACTTAAGATATAGTAAGAACACAGGAATATATAGATGAAAAATTAATAAATTGTTGAAAATGTATTAAAAAAGTTTATAATTTAAAATGTTGTTGTGTAAATTAATTGAATTACCGATTGGTTGCTGAGAAAAATTTTATAAATATGGTTAAATTATAAAATTAAAATACTCCAATCAATTTAAATTTAATTAAAAAGTATTTTTACTTGTAGATTAGGGAGGATTTTGTATGAGTAAAAAACATAAGCCAAAATTGATGCATAAAGCTGCTGCTTTATTTTTAGCATTAGGTTTTGGTATAGGAAGTTTAGTTTTAGGGAATGGCACAGATAAGCTATCAGCTCAATCTGGTGGACCTTTTGCTGAACCTGAAGAGGAAGATTTGAGTGTTCAAGATAACTCAATTCGTCCAAGAGACAAAAAAATAGATCTAGACAAAATTATTAATTGGGAACCAACTGGTGATGTATATGACCAAATACACAAAGCATCAGTACCTCTACAAAGTAGAATTATGGGTAGTAAAGTTAACCCATTAGCGAATCCTGATGCAAAAGTTATGTCTTTAGCATATCTAAGTTCTGCATCTCCAGGTCACTCAGCAGTAGGTGGTGGTGATGAAGGATTTAAGATCTATGCATTTGATAACTGGCAATTGTTAGATAATATGGTCTTCTGGGATGGTGTTATTCCAAACCCTGAAGTTACAGATGCTGCTCACAGAAATGGTGTACCAATGTACGGTACAATTTTCTTTAACTGGGGTAGTGATGGAAGTATGGCTAAATTGACTTTGGAAGAAGATAGTCCTGGTTCCGGTACATATCCTGTAGCTAGAAAGTATGCAGAGATTGCTAAGTATTATGGATTTGATGGTTACTTTATTAATCAAGAATCTGCATTCTCCACAGAAGGTTTCTACAAGTGGTTACAATACATGCATAAATATGCCAACGAGATCGGTTATCCAATAGAGATTACTTGGTACGATGGCTCTAATAGCTTATATAACTCAGGATTAGTTAAAGATAATGATGAAGGAAACGCTCCTGCAGATTCATATTTTATGGATTTCCCATGGGGATCATCCTCTATAGATAGTACAATAAACGCTTTTGAAAGAGCTGGTAAGAATAAATATAATGCTTTTGCCGGTTGGGAACTTCAAAAAGGTGGTGCATATAACACATACCAAAAGAAGGGTAACTTAATAGATCCTGCAACTAACATGACTAAATTGTCATTAGGACTTTTCGTACCAGATACAATTTTAGGTATGTCATCAACTGGTGAAGATTATCACGTACAAGAGCAAAAATTCTGGGTAGGCCACACTAATGACCCTAGAACAGCTGATGACTCACAAGATTGGAGCGGTATTGCAAGATTTGTAGCAGACAAAACTCCAATAACAAGTATGCCTTTCAGTACCGATTTTAATACAGGTCACGGACGCAAATGGTTTATTAATGGACAAGAATCATTAGTGGCAGAGTGGAACGGTAGATCGGTTCAAGACGTAATGCCAACATGGCGTTGGAGTATAGATAACTCTGCTAATGCTATTTCTGGATCCTATGACTTCCAAGATGCATTTAATGGTGGTACTTCTCTAGCATTTACAGGTAGTGTTGCAGAAAATGGTACAAGCCAAATTAATTTATACTCAACTCTATTAAACATGACTTCAAATAGTAAAATTGAAGTTGCTTTGAAAGAAAGTAGTGACCAAAAGATTGAAGTAGGATTGGCTACATCAGCAAATTATAGTGATTTACATTATTTTGAACTTAAAGCTGAAAATAATTGGGGCTTATCAAGTGCTGACTTAGGCGAATTAGCAGGACAAACAGTCTACGCTATTACTTTCAGAATTACAGGTAAAAGTGCTGACAGCAATTATAAATTGAATGTTGGTCGTATAGCTTTATACGATGATAAGACTGCACCTGCAGCACCAAGTAACTTAGTACTCGATACTATTCAAATGACAAATAGTACCCAAGCAGAAGCTATAGTTCATTTTAATAGAGTAGATGGAGCTAAGATTTACGAAGTTTACCAAAAGATTAATGGTGAATGGCAAATAATTAATGCATCATCTTCTAATTATGTATATTTACCATACTTAGTAAGAACTGCAGATGCACTAGGAACAACTTCTGATATTAAAGTAGTCGCAGTTGGAGAAAATGGACAAAGATCTGAAGAGTTAATTGAAGCGATTGATTGGGGAATGGAAGTTGAAGATGCTGAGGCAGCAAAACCAGACCCTGAAAATATTATGCCATTAGCAAGCATATTAAGTGCTCCTGGTGGAAATAATGCAGAAGGTGCCGCTAATATTCTTACAGGTACAATTAACAACACTGCTGATAAATGGTGGAATCCAGGACCTGCTGCAGTAGAAGTTAGACTTGATAAACCTCGTACAATAGCAAGCTATGCAATAGATCATGCTGGAGCAGGTGGTGAATCAGTAAACGATGGTTTAATGAATACACCTGACTTCGATATTTATTACAAAGATATGGAAACTGGTAAATATGTTTTAGCACATAGTGTAAGAAAGAACTGGGACCACGTAACTAGCCATATATTTGACAAACCTATAACAGCTCAAGATTGGAAATTAGATGTCTTAAGAACAGATAATGGTAGCCCTTGGGGTGGTTTAAGAATTTATAACTGGCGCATGTATGAAACAGCTAAGACTTGGACAGATAATGTTCCAATGAATAGAGCTAAAGCTATTGCAATAAGTGAAGGTATGTATAACTTAGTATTTGCAAATGGTGAGCCAGGCGCTGAATTGTCAGTTTATAAAGATAAAGATCTAACAGAAAAAGTTGCCAGTGGAATTATTGAAGAAGATGGTACTCTAACAATTAAGAGTGTTGAAGCAGCTGGTGATACAGGTCTACTATATTATGTAAGTAAAGCAAAAGATAAAGAAGCAAGTAATAAACTTAACTTGAGATATACCAATACTGCTAAACCTGTTGAGATTAAGGAGATGACTTTAAACACTGAAGATATGCGAAAATTATATCGTCAAGGTGAGAAGTTAGATCTTGAAAATGCAAGTTTAGATGTAACATATATTAATTATGATGGTAAAGAAACAAAAGAGACATTACCATTAACAAATTCACATATTTCAATTAAAACATATGATGAGAATAAAGCTGGCGAGCAAGTCTTAGAAGTTACATTGCAAGGTAAGCTAGCTGGCGAAATTACAGTAGAAGTCTTAACTGATGAGCAAATATCAGAAAGACCAATTGAGAGTTTAACTTTTGTTAAAAAGCCAAGAAGTGTATATTCTGTACAAGAGGAATTCCCAAGAGATAATAATGGAACTATCCAAATTGTAAGACAAGGCGGATTAAATGATGGTGTAGTTTCATTAGATGCAAAGAATGAGGATGGTAATTACGTAGTAGAAATTACAGGCTATGATCCATTGAAGGTCGGAAATCAAGAGTTAAGTTTCAAGATTGAGGATAAAGAACTTACTTATACAGTAAGAGTTAATGGAGCCAACAAAGAATACTTGAATCAAAATATTAATAAGCTATCCTCAGTTCTAGAGGAAGACTCAATTGATGAAGTTGATGAAGAGATTATCAGCAAAGCTCAAAATATTTTAAGTGAAGCTAAAAAAGTTTCTGAAGATCCTCTAGCATCACAACTATCAGTAAATGAAAATAATTATAATGTTGAAGAAATCTATAATGAAATCAATTCAATTGTAGGATTCTTAAAAGATTTGTCCAAAGGTGAATGTCAAAAATTAAAACTTAATAAAGATATGCTAAGTTTGGATAACATTGCAGATTCAGGTTATTGGACAAGTTCAAAAGATTACGTATTTGACTCAAACGATAATACAGAATTCATGATGCATGATTCAGGCAATCGTATTCCAGAAAACGCTACTTTAACAGTTGAATTACCTGTAGCTATAAACCTATGTGAATTAAGAATATTACAAGGTGAGGGTGATAAACTAGATGAAGGAGTAATAGAATATTCAGTAGATGGTAAGGAGTGGAATGAACTTGCCAAACTCAGTGGAGAACGTGAATATAAGAATACTGACTTGGATCTTAAAGCAAAAGCCATTCGAATAAGAAATACTAAAGAAAAGAGTGTTTGGTGGAGAATGGCAGATATAACAATGAAGGGCTTCTATCAAAAAGATGGAAAAACATACAAAGTAAGTCCAGTAGAAAATATTACCAAGCCAGCAGGTACTAGTGCAGAAGATGTGTTAGCTGCATTCCCAAGTGAAGTAGCTGTAACTGATGCTGATGGTGTTGAGACAGCAGTAAAAGTAACTTGGAGTTTCGAAGGCGAATATAACTCAGAAATTCCAGGAGATTATAAAGTTACTGCAAGTGTTGAGTTACCAGACGGAAAGACTAAGCTTATTACAGCTGTTGCAACAATAGAAGAGAACAAAGTTGATCCAGAACCAGAACCTGAGCCAACTCCAGTCCCAGAACCAGAGCCACAACCTGAACCAGAAGAACTAACAAATGTTGCATTGAATAAGACAGTTCTAGCTGAAATGGGTAAAAATGATGATGGACAAGATATTACACGTCCAGCAGATAACGAAACAGCACAATATGCAATAGATGGTGTAGCTGAAACTAAGTGGTGCCCAGGTGGCAATACAACTAATGGATGGTTCGTAATTGATTTAGGTAAAGAGTATGTGCTCGATTCAGCTAAGTTTATTAATACTAGACCATTTGAAGCAGGTGCCGGAAAAGAATACAATACAGCTGCTGCAAGTATTGAGATCTTGGTAGCTGAGGATTATACAGAGTCAGACTTGAATACAAGAGCATTCTTGGATAATGATGCAAATTGGAAAGCTATAGGTTCATTTGCTGATAATAAAGAAGATGAAGTTGAATTCAAACTCTTTGAAGATTCTGAAAAAGTTCCAGCAAGATATGTTCGTGTACATGTTACAAATGCAGGTACACCAAGATGGAAGGCTGTAAGACAAAATGAAGTTGAAATCTATGGTTATGAATATAAAGCAGTAGATAAATCAGCTTTGACAGAGTTATATAACAATAATGTTGATAAGGATCTAGAAGGTTACACTGACAGTAGCTCTATGGCATTGAAACAAGCGCTTGCTGAGGCAAAAGAAGTAATTGATAATGCAAAAGCAAGTCAAGATGAAGTAAATGCTGCATTGGCCCAATTGGAAGAGGCAATTAATAACTTGGAACTAATTCCTGAGCCAACACCTGAGCCAGAACCAGAGCCAACTCCAGAACCTGAGCCACAACCTGATCCAGAACCAACACCTGAGCCAGAACCAACTCCAGAACCACAACCAGAACCTGAGCCACAACCTGAGCCACAACCTGAGCCAGAAGAGCCAGCTCCATCAGAGCCAGAGGAAGATGAGGTTAAATATCTAGTAATAAATGGAAAAGATCAAACATTTAAGTTGGGATCCAAAGAAGAACTAGTATTTAGATCAAATGGTGACTTTGATAAATTTGAAGACATACTTATTGATAACAAAGTGGTAGATAAAGAAAACTATACTGCAGAAGAAGGAAGTACTATAGTTAGGTTGAAATCTAAATTTGTAAATACTCTTTCTAAGGGTGACCACAATATTCAATTTGTATTCAATGATGGTAAGTCTGAGGTAGCTAAATTTAGTATAGTTACAAGAGATAAATGGACACCTGATACACAACCAGGAAAAGGTGTAGAAAAACCTGGTACTAATGCTACAACTACAACAGATAAAAAAGCTTCAGATGTAACAAAGACTGGTGTATCTGAAAACTCACTTTACGTAGTAGTAGGATTAAGTGTAGTAATAATGGCAGCTTATGTTGCAAAACGTAGAAATAATGAGCGTTAAGATGATATTGTAAATAGCATTAAAACGTAAAAAGACTAACGGGACATATGTCCCGTTAGTTTTTGTTTATGAAGTAAATACTCCTATTTAAATTAATTACCAATTTTTTATGTTTTATTTTTCTTCTTCCATTTTATTCTTTGAATAAATATCTTCAGCAATATATTCAGCTTTAAGGCTAATATCAAAGAGAGTTTCTAGTAAGGTAATGAAATAATCAATTACAACATATGTAAATCCCGTTGATAAGGCTACTGTAGTCGCAGTCCAAAATTCTCCTTTGAAAAGAAAGACTATTGTAGCAGCTATCCCTATTGCTAGAATAATGAATTTAATTATTGTATAAAAGTTCAATTTATCTTCCATGAAAATTACCTCCTCTTTATTCGTTATTTTCGTTATTTTAATTATATCAAATACAAGATGATGGTAAAGATATAATAACCATATTTGGCTCGTTATATAGAGTTTATTTTCCACTTAAAGTGAAGTCTTTAAATGTTTATAAAATAAGGTTTTTTGCCCTATTCATTTTAGTTATAATTATTTAGTATTTGTTACTAGAATTGAGGAAATTATCATGACAAACAAAAACGAACAAGGAAGATTCCACTATGCGTGGGTAATATTGATTGTTGCGACATTGGTATTAGGTGTATATGTACCAATAGTTAATTCTCTATCAAATACCTGGCAGCTTGCAGTCACAAGCGATTTAGGGTTTTCTAGAACTAAATTTTCTTTTAATACTACAATAACTCAAGCAGTTGGGATTTTCTTGGGTCCGGTTGTTTCCTATTTTCTGACGAAGTATGATTTTAAACGTATTTGGAGAATTACAGCCTTAATATTTGCTGGAGCTGTATTTGGATATTCCATGGCTCAGAACGAATACCATTTTTATGTATTGGCATTTTTTGTAGGTTTTGCTTATATAACTACAGCACAGATTCCTATGATGATGCTGATAAATAATTGGTTTAATGAGAAAAGAGGACTTGCAACTTCTATAGCGGTGTCCGGTATTTCCGCAGGTGGTGCAATTCTAAGTCCAATGATTAGTGCATTAATCAAAAATTTTGGCTGGAGAAGTTCATATCGCATATATTCTTTAATAATTTTAGTAATTGCAGTTCTCGCAGGCTATTTCTTTATATATCTTAAACCTGAGAATTTAGGCCTTAAACCGTATGGTTATATACCTGATGACATTAATGAGGATAATAATGAAGATACTAATGAAGCTTCTAAAGAAATGCATGCTGATAAAGCTAATGAACTTGCAGCTCAAGAGGAAATTGAAACTGAAGTAAGTAAAGAGAAAATGAAGTCGCTAAATGTCGGACTATCAATATCTGCATCATTAACAACTGTTTTCTTTATCTCCTTACTATTAGGATCCGCTATGAACGGTTTAGCAAATGGTGCAACTTTACAATTCCCGCCAGCATTACAAGATGCAGCTGGTGTAGGTACTGCAGGTACGGTTGTTTCATTATACTTGCTTTTGGGTGTATTTGGTAAACTGTTAATTGGTAGACTCGCAGATAAATATGGTATTTATACAGCACTTGCATTGAGTTCAGCTGCCCTAGCGCTTAGTTTTGTATGTATGTTATTTGCGGATAGAACTTGGGGAGCCTGGGCTGTTGCTGTTGTTTTTGGTTTTGGTTTAGCTATAGGGACAGTAATTCCACCTTTAATAACTTCGTCAATTTTTGATAAAAATATGTATGGTGAAGCTTATGGTTTCGTACAGTCTGCTATGCAGGTTGGTGCAGCTTTTGGTCCTTTGTTAGTTTCTGTAATTTATGATTATAGTGGTGCTTACGCCTGGGCGTGGATAATTAATATTATTTTTAGCATTTTAACAGGAGTATTATGGATATTAGCACACAAACAAGCAAAGCCTTATGCTAATAAAGTTGAGAAGTAGGAGAAAAATTTTATGGATAAATATATGAAAATTCTGGAAGATTTAATAAAAATAGAATCTGTAAATAATTATGAAGAGCTAGTTGCTAATTACATCTTAGACTTATTTAAAGATTATGAGAATGTTGAGACTGAGACAGTAGTATCTTACCCAGGAAGAAATAATATTATTGTTAAACTTAAGGGCAAATCTGCTGCTGAAGAAAGAAAAGTCTTCGCGTTTTCTGGGCATTTAGATGTAGTAGCTCCAGGTGAAGGTTGGACTTATGGGCCTTTCTCAGCTGAAGTAATCGATAATAGAATGTATGGCCGAGGCACTTCGGATATGAAAGCTGGTGTTGCAGCAAGTTTATGTGCAATTTTAGATATTATCGAGTCAGGTCAAGAATTTCCAGGTGAAATTTGGTTCTTAGGTACAGTTGGTGAAGAGGTAGGTATGCAAGGAGCTTTGGACCTTGTTGAAGGTGGTTACTTAGATGAAGTTGATGCTATTATTATTCCTGAACCAACAAAAAGAGATAATGAGAATCAAGCAATTTTTGCTTCTAAAGGTTCCATCATGTATACAATTTCTGCTAAGGGTAAAGCAGCCCACTCATCAATGCCAGAGCTTGGTATAAATGCAATCATGACTGCAGTAGATTATATTGATAAAGTGCAACGACAATTTGATGAAGTTACTGCTAATCCTAATTATCAGAATGAAAATTTAGGATCAACGATAAATGTGTTTTCTATGATTGAAGGAGGAATTCAGGTTAATTCAGTTCCTGACAGCGTTAAGCTAGTAGGAAATACCCGTACAGTTCCTGAATTTGGGTCCAAAGAATCCATTAAACTTTTCGAAGATGCAATATTAGAGAATAATAAAGATGAAAGTAAGGCAAGGTTAAGCATTGAGTACGATCAGGTCTTGGATCCTGCTGAGGCTGGAAAAGACAACGAACTAATTCGTTCATTGATAGCAGCTGCTCCAAATAAAAATGTTAAAGTGAGACCTCTGGTTGGAACATGTGAGTTATCAAGATATATACATATTTCAAATGATATCCAACTAGTAGTTTATGGTCCCGGACTGACAAAAAATGCTCATATTGTAGATGAGTATGTTGAACTAGATGAGTATTTTGACACTATAGAAATTTTCAAAAAATTAGCTTTAAACTTTTTGAGAGGTGAGTAACTTAAAATAGCTAGATGATTCGTAAAACTTAATCATCTAGCTATAATTTTTTCTACAAGTTAAAAGTTTTTCGTCAAAAACTATTCGTCTGTACTGACTCTATTTCCAATTTGGAAATCATCTATATTTTCAAACATATGACGTACTGAGATTGGTTTGTGACCAGTTAATTCTACGAAGTCGTTAGTCTTAATAGAGAAGAAGCCTTCACAAATTGCATCACCAATGAGGTCAATAAAATGTAATTAATCCTCACTAACCATTCTTAACGGCTTCAGTACCAGTCTCTAACATTCTTATTGCGGTATTTAACTGTTCTCCAATTAAATTAAATACTGCATCTTCGCTTAATACAGCTCTAGTCATATCTTCAGGAATTTCACCTGCAGCTTCTGCATCGTAATCGTCAAACCAGGTTTGACTTGAATAATAATCACTTAACTCTTGATATTCTTTGTTGCTTTCTTCATATTCGTCAAGAGCTGCGTTTAGTTTTTCAAGAGCAGCTGTGTGTTTTTCAAGAATACTATCCATTTTTTGGATTCTTTTAATTAATTCATCATTCATATTAATCCTTCTTTCTTTGAAGTATCTTACTTTATAGTGACTTTATGCTTATTATGATACAAAAAAATGAATAAAACAAGGAGAGCAATAAATTACTCCTGTTGTCGTTATGCACAAATTATGCCTCTAGAAATAGCTTAAATGTAGAAAAACATAAAGTTTAGCTTTCTAATTTTGAAAAGTATTTGTAAATCCTATACAATTTGCATAATAGAATTG
>QWCJ01000400.1_pt1 | contig 15601 bp, 17 predicted proteins | sample 1972501 | NCBI WGS metagenome assembly QWCJ01 (sample SAMN09866711, study PRJNA288562) | Human vaginal metagenome isolate term2_vaginal, whole genome shotgun... | isolation source: vagina | host: Homo sapiens | place: USA: California
GCCGCCCAGGCGACCGGAGCAAACAACCTTGATGCCCTTGACCTGCGGCTGGCGCATAGCGCCCTGGATTGCCTTGCGCATAGCGCGACGGAAGGCAACGCGGTTGGTCAGCTGCTCAGCGATGGACTGTGCCACCAGCTGTGCGTTGGCATCGATGTTCTTGACTTCGAGGATGTTCAGCTGAACCTGCTTGCCGGTGAGCTTCTCCAGCTGGCCGCGGATGCGGTCAGCCTCGGAGCCGCGGCGGCCAATCACGATGCCCGGACGGGCAGTGTGGATGTCAACGCGAACCCGGTCGTGGGTGCGCTCGATGACAACGTTGGCGATGCCGGCGCGGTCAAGACCCTCGGACAGGAAGTCGCGGATCTTGATGTCCTCGGCGAGGTAGTCAGCGTACTGCTTGTCGGCGTACCAGCGGGAGCGCCACTCGGAAGTGATACCCAGCCGGAGGCCGTGGGGGTGGATTTTCTGGCCCACTACTGAGCACTTCCCTTCTGGCTCTCGACGACCACAGTGATGTGGCTGGTGCGCTTGCGGACGTGGAATGCACGACCCTGGGCGCGGGGGCGGAAACGGCGCATGGTCGGGCCCTCGTCGGCGTAAGCCTCAGAGACGACCAGCGTCTGCGGGTCCAAGCCGAAGTTGTTCTCGGCGTTGGCGGCGGCCGAAGCAACGACCTTCGCGACCGGCTCGGAAGCGGCCTGCGGAGCGTACTTCAGGATCGCCAGTGCGTCCTCGACGGACTTGCCACGGATCGTGTCGATCACGCGGCGTGCCTTCATCGGAGTGACGCGGACGAAACGCGCGGTTGCGCGTGCGGTGGTTACGGTGTCAGACATGATTATCGACGACCCTTCTTGTCGTCCTTGACGTGACCCTTGAAGGTCTTCGTAGGAGCGAACTCACCTAGCTTGTGACCGACCATGGAATCATCGATGAACACCGGCACGTGCTTACGACCGTCGTGGACGGCGAAAGTGTGGCCGATGAAATCGGGGAGAATGGTCGAGCGACGGGACCACGTCTTGATGACGTTCTTGTTGCCCTTTTCGTTCAGAGCGTCCACCTTCGCAAGGAGGTGTTCGTCGACGAATGGGCCCTTCTTCAGGCTGCGTGGCATTCTCTACTACCTCCTCTTAGCGCTTCTTGTTCTTGTTGGAGCGACGACGGCGAACGATCATCCGGTCGCTGGGACGGTTCGGCTTGCGGGTGCGTCCCTCAGGCTGACCCCAAGGAGACACAGGGTGACGACCACCGGAGGTCTTACCCTCACCACCACCGTGCGGGTGGTCAACCGGGTTCATAACAACACCGCGGACGGTCGGGCGTACGCCCTTCCAGCGCATACGGCCGGCCTTGCCCCAGCGGATGTTGATCTGCTCCTGGTTGCCGACCTCGCCGATGGTGGCGCGGCAGCGAATGTCTACGCGACGGATCTCGGAAGACGGCATACGCAGAACTGCGTACTTGCCTTCCTTACCCAGCAGCTGGATGGAGGCACCAGCGGAACGAGCCATCTTGGCGCCGCCGCCCGGCTTCAGCTCCACGGCGTGGATGGTGGTACCGGTCGGGATGTTACGCAGCGGCAGGTTGTTGCCAACCTTGATGTCGGCGTTCGGGCCGGACTCCAGCAGCGCACCCTGCTTCAGGCCGCGGGGGGCGATGATGTAACGCTTCTCGCCATCGCGGTAGTGCAGCAGCGCAATGTTAGCGGTGCGGTTCGGGTCGTACTCGATGTGAGCGACCTTGGCGATCACGCCGTCCTTGTCGTTACGACGGAAGTCGATAACGCGGTAGCGGCGCTTGTGGCCGCCACCCTTGTGACGGGTCGTGATGTGGCCGTGAACGTTACGGCCACCGGTCTTCGACAGCGGGCGCAGCAGAGACTTCTCGGGAGTCGAACGGGTAATTTCCGCGAACTCGGAGACAGAACTCTGGCGGCGACCCGGCGTAGTCGGCTTGTACTTACGAATAGCCATACTTTTGCTTCCTCTTTACCTTTCGGTGTCCGGCCGCCTTAGGCGGTCGCTCCACCGAAGATGTCGATCGGATCGCTGCCGGCGACCAGGGTCACCATGGCGCGCTTGGTTGCCTTGCGCTGGCCGTAGCCGGTGCGGGTGCGCTTACGCTTGCCCTCACGGTTAACGGTGTTAACGCTGGCGACCTTCACACCAAAGATCTGCTCGACGGCAATCTTGATTTGGGTCTTGTTAGAGCTGGGGTGAACCAGGAACGTGTAGACGTTCTGCTCCATCAGGCCGTAGGACTTCTCAGATACGACCGGGGCGATGATGATATCGCGAGGATCAGCTACAGTGCTCACTTTGCCTCCTCCTTGGTCTTATCAGCGGCGTTGATGAAAGCGTTCAGTGCCTCCACGGAGAACACAACGTCGTCCGCGTTCAGAACGTCGTAGGTGTTTAGCTGGTCGTTGACCAGGGTGTGCACCTGCGGCAGGTTGTTCACGGACTTCCATGCGGTGACGTCTTCGCGGGTCAGAACGACCAGCACGGACTTGCGGTCCGTCAGACGCTCGATGAAAGCGCGTGCAGCCTTGGTGGACGGGGTCTGGCCCGGGACCAGCTCCTCGACCACGTGAATGCGGTCGTGACGCACGCGATCGGTCAGGGCGCCGCGCAGAGCAGCGGCCTTCATCTTCTTCGGGGTGCGCTGGGAGTAGTCACGCGGCTGCGGGCCGTGAACCGTGCCACCACCGGTGAAGTGGGGAGCGCGGATGGAGCCCTGACGTGCGCGACCGGTGCCCTTCTGGCGGAACGGCTTACGGCCACCGCCGGACACCATGCCACGAGTCTTCGTAGCGTGGGTACCCTGACGCTTTGCTGCGAGCTGAGCGGTAACGACCTGGTGCATCAGTGCGACGCTGGCCTCTGCATCGAAGATGGATGCGGGCAGCTCGACCGTGCCGTTGGTCTTACCGTCAGCGGTGTGGACATCAAGCTTTAGATTGCTCATGCGTGTGCACCGCCCTTCACTGCGGTCTTGACAACGACGAGGCCGCCGTTGACACCCGGAACTGCACCCTTGATCAGGAGCAGGTTGGACTCTGCGTCGACCTTGGCCAGCTTCAGGTTCTGCTGGGTAACGCGGTCGTTACCCATGCGGCCTGCCATGCGCTTGCCCTTGAACACGCGGCCTGGGGTGGCTGCCTGTCCGATGGAGCCCACGCGGCGGTGAGCGGCCTGGTTACCGTGAGCAGCACCCTGGCCGGCGAAGCCGTGGCGCTTCATGCCGCCGGCGTAGCCCTTGCCCTTGGTGGTGCCCGTCACGTCGACGAACTTGACATCGTTGAAGATGTCTACGGTGACGTCCTGGCCAACCTCGTAGCTGGATGCGTCTGCAACGCGGATCTCAGCAACGTGGCGGCGCGGAGTCACGCCAGCCTTCTTGAAGTGACCTGCGGCAGGCTTGTTTACCTTGCGCGGGTCGATCTCGCCGAAGGCGATCTGTACGGCCTCGTAGCCGTCGGTTTCCTTGGAACGCACCTGGGTTACGACACAGGGCCCAGCCTCGACGACGGTAACCGGTACAACACGGTTTTCCTCGTCGAAGATCTGAGTCATGCCGAGCTTCTTGCCCAGGATGCCCTTGATCTCAATATCACTCATAGTTTCTCTTCCGCTGCCGTTTCAGTAGTTCAGACTCGTTTGCCGCTTACTGAATGTTGACGTCGACGCTGGCCGGAAGATCGATGCGCATGAGGGCGTCAACGGTCTTCGGGGTTGGGTCGAGAATGTCGATCAGACGCTTGTGCGTACGCATCTCAAAGTGCTCGCGCGAGTCCTTGTACTTGTGCGGAGAGCGGATGACGCAGTACACGTTCTTTTCAGTTGGCAGTGGCACTGGGCCGACAACACGAGCGCCGGTACGGGTAACCGTCTCGACGATCTTCTTGGCAGAAGCGTCGATAGCCTCGTGATCGTAGGCCTTGAGCCTAATGCGGATCTTCTGTCCCGCCACGCTTGTCCTCTTCCTTCAAAGCGCTTCCCTGCTATTTAAAACAGCTGGTAGTCACGCTTCTTATCTGTCTTAGTCTTAACGCTGTCCGGCCTTGGGGCCTGGTCCAGTCGCCAGTGTCGCTTGTGTCTTACATTTACTTGTTTGTGCCATCGACGGATAGCGGGTCATTTGGTTTTAATGAACACACGCCATACGCACTTGGTTTATCAAGTGATGTAACAACACCCGGTTCCCGCCCCTTTAGCTTGCTCCATGGCCGGATTCGTTTTACCGAGGCCTTATATACGAAATATGTGGAGCACAAGCTTGGAAACGTGTTCCGCGCCTTGTCGGAAGGGAATCCCTTCGCTTACTGCCGCTGTTCATTTACCATGCCCCATCCTCCGGCACCCGCGGTCGGGCGTGTCGCCTTTCCGCTTTTTAAGTACCGCACAGCAAAGCAGCCCCGCTGTGCTCCTTTCGGATCACTTTCGCGAGGTTCTTCACCGACGATGGATCATGCTCACTTCACCATCGACACCTTCTTGGTCCAGCCTCGCTGCTGCGCTGCTGGCCTCATGTGCCATGTTAAAGCAACGTCAAGTATTCAACCACACCGGGCGCGCCGAAACCAAATCACTTCTGTCTTTTTCTTTTGGACGCCCCTACGCGCCGGTTACCTATTACTTCCGTAGCCCTTTGAGCACTAGAATCGCCACGTAAGTTCAGACTTCACGTGCATGGCCTTGAGGCGGCGTCACCAAAAGAAAGAACAGCAATGAGCGACTACCGCAACAACCCCGAATACCAGCGGCAACGGCGCGCCCTGGTGCGGAAACACCACCCCGACGCGGGAGGGACGGATGCCGAGCTGATTGACGCTCTGCGCGCCCTCGACGAGGCCTGGGACCGGCGCGCACGCCTACGCCGCCAAGTCCGCGAGCACCGGCCCAGCTTCATCCCCGAGGACAAGGCCGAGCAGGCGATGGACGTGGCCGAACAAGCCATGGGCGTGGCTGAGAACTTCGCCCGCAGCGCCGGACGCTTCGCCGGCAACCTCCGCCACACGCTGCTGCACAAGCTGCCGCAGGAGTTCCGGCGCGGTTACCGCGAGGGAGACAAGTAGATGCCCACCCGATACGAACAGATCGCCCGGGAACTGCGCGAAGACATCCGCAACGGGCGCTTCCAGGTAGGCGAGCCCATCCCCAGCGAAAGAACCCTGGCCGACCGTTTCGACGTCGCTCCCGGCACCATGCGCCAGGCGCTGAATCAGCTGGTGGACGAAGGCACACTCAGCTCTAAGCGGGGTGCGCGGAAGGTCGTGCTGCGCATGCCCGCCCGCTTCCCCGAGATTTCGAAGTTCCGCAGTTTCGCCCAGTGGGCCTACGGGCGCGGTCGCACCCCGGGCGGTCACGTGATCCACCAGGAATGGGTGGAACAGACTGATAAGGATGCCGAGCTGCTGCGCGTGCCCGCCGGCGAGAGAGTCCTGAAGGTGCTGCGCGTGCGCACCATCGACGGCTCCCCCATCATGCTGGAGCGCACCCGCTACCCCGCCTGGGTCGGCGCCAAGGTCGAGCCAATGGATCCCACCTGCCCGTCCGTGACCAACGAGCTAGCCGCCCGCCACGGCATTCATTTCTTCGCCGCCGACAACGTTTTCTCCGCCGCGAAGGCCGGGGAGGTCGATGCGCGGTGGCTACCCCTCGAGACCGGCGACCCTGTTCTGGTGCACCGGCGCCTGTCGCGCGATGCGAAGGGTACGCCGTTGGAGATGAGTGAGGATCGCTATATTGCGGACGCCCTCAGTATCGCCGTGCCCACGTCTGGCAAGAACAACGTGCTCAGCTGGACTACCTTGAATCGCTTCCCCTGGGGATAGTTCCAGGACCGGTCCGGGGGCTAGCTCTCCAGGACATGCAGAAGGCCCCGGACTCCTTGAAGGAGCCCGGGGCCTTGAACCGTTTAGCGCCTAAAGCGCTAAGCGGTGATCATGTGAGTAGTTAAAACTACTTGTTGATCTTGGTAACGCGACCAGCGCCAACGGTGCGGCCACCCTCACGGATAGCGAAGCGCAGGCCCTCGTCCATAGCAACCGGCTGGATCAGGGTGACGGACATGTCAACGTTGTCGCCCGGCATAACCATCTCGGTGCCCTCCGGCAGCTTCACAACACCGGTAACGTCGGTGGTGCGGAAGTAGAACTGCGGACGGTAGTTGTCGAAGAACGGGGTGTGGCGGCCGCCCTCGTCCTTGGACAGAACGTAGACGGAGCCCTCGAACTCGGTGTGCGGGGTGTAAGCGCCCGGCTTAGCAACGATCTGACCACGCTCAACATCTTCGCGCTTCAGGCCACGCAGCAGCAGTGCGGCGTTGTCGCCAGCCTCTGCGGTGTCCAGCAGCTTGTTGAACATCTCGATGGAGGTAACGGTGGTCTTGGTGGACTTCTCGCGGATGCCCAGGATCTCGACCTCGTCGTTCAGGTTCAGGACGCCACGCTCAACACGGCCGGTAACAACGGTACCGCGGCCGGTAATGGTGAAGATGTCCTCAACCGGCATCAGGAACGGCTTGTCGGTCTCGCGCTCCGGATCCGGGATGGAGTTGTCGCAAGCCTCCATGAGCTCCAGGATCTGCTTAGCCCACTTCTCGTCGCCCTCCAGGGCCTTCAGTGCGGAGATGTGAACAACAGGTGCTTCCTCGTCGAAGTCCTGCTCAGCCAGCAGCTCGCGGACCTCCATCTCGACGAGCTCCAGCAGCTCCTCATCGTCAACCATGTCGCACTTGTTCAGTGCAACCAGGATGTACGGAACGCCAACCTGGCGAGCCAGCAGAACGTGCTCACGGGTCTGCGGCATCGGGCCGTCGGTTGCAGCAACAACCAGGATGGCGCCGTCCATCTGAGCAGCACCGGTGATCATGTTCTTGATGTAGTCAGCGTGGCCCGGAGCGTCAACGTGAGCGTAGTGGCGCTTCTCGGTCTCGTACTCAACGTGGGAGATGTTGATCGTGATGCCACGCTCCTTCTCCTCCGGCGCCTTATCGATGGCGTCGAAAGCGAAGGACTTGTTGGCCTCGGGGAATGCGTCAGCCAGAACCTTGGTGATCGCGGCAGTGGTGGTGGTCTTGCCGTGGTCGACGTGACCAATGGTGCCGATGTTTACGTGCGGCTTGGAACGCTCGAACTTAGCCTTCGCCACTTTGTGTCCTCCTGGACTGCTCGGTGGCTACGACTCTCGCAGCCACATTAACTTTTATTGCCAACCAGTTGCTTCCCCGCAGTTTACGGGTCGCCCACTGGCTAGTTTTCTTACTTCTTGCCGAATATCAGATTATCCGTGTAACGAACATCTTCGCCTCGACTTTGTGCTTCGAGGCCAGTCGCGCTACACGCGAACTGGGTAACGGCCAGCACACCGCATCCTACGTCACTTTTGCCATCTAGAAAAATTTGCCTCTGGGAGCAAACCTAAAACCCCACGAACATTGGGGTAATCAAGTTTTCTATGTGGTTGTTTATTGACGCAGGGCTACGCCGTGCTGACCCCTACCCCGCAAGGCCCTTGGGCCCGTAGTGCCCCGCGACAGGCGCCCGGGGTGGTGGGCGCCCGAGGGGGCGTCACAAAGCTAAAGGAACCTTGCTTGGGGTCTTGCTTCAAGGGTTAAGCGTTGCCGCCAGTGCGCTCCGCGATGATCTCGGATGCGACGTTGGTCGGAACCTCGCCGTAGGAGTCGAAGATCATGGAGAAGTTCGCACGACCGGCGGTGCGGGAACGCAGGTCGCCGATGTAGCCGAACATCTCGGACAGCGGCACCTTAGCCTTGACAAGCTTGGCGCCGGCGCGGTCGTCCATGGAGGAAACCTGGCCACGGCGGGAGTTGATGTCGCCGATGACGTCGCCCATGTACTCCTCAGGGGTGATGACCTCAACGGCCATCAGCGGCTCCAGCAGAACCGGCTTTGCCTTGGCAACAGCTTCCTTCAGTGCCTGGGAACCGGCCAGCTTGAAGGCCATTTCGGAGGAGTCGACCTCGTGGTAAGCGCCATCCAGCAGGGTTGCCTTGATGTTCACCAGCGGGAAGCCAGCCAGGTAGCCGTACTGCATAGCGTCCTGGATACCAGCGTCTACAGACGGGATGTACTCCTTCGGCACGCGGCCACCGGTGACCTCGTTGACGAACTCGTAGGTCTGGTCGGAGCCCTCTTCCGGCTCGTAAGGCTCGAGCGCGATGATGACGCGCGCGAACTGACCGGAACCACCAGTCTGCTTCTTGTGGGTGTACTCCAGCTTCTCGACCGGCTTGCGGATGGTCTCGCGGTAAGCAACCTGCGGGTTACCAATGTTCGCCTCGACCTTGAACTCGCGGCGCATGCGGTCAACCAGAACGTCCAGGTGCAGCTCGCCCATACCGCCGATGACGGTCTGGCCGGTCTCCTCGTCCAGCTTGACGGTGAAGGTCGGGTCCTCTTCCGCCAGCTTCTGAATGGCGGTACCCAGCTTCTCCTGGTCGGACTTGGTCTTCGGCTCGATGGCCACCTCGATCACCGGATCCGGGAAGTCCATGGACTCCAGTATGACCGGATCCTGAGCGTCACACAGGGTGTCGCCCGTGGTGGTGTCCTTCAGACCGATGAAGGCGTAGATGTGGCCAGCGGATGCGCGATCCACCGGCTGCTCCTTGTTGGAGTGCATCTGGAACAGCTTGCCGACGCGCTCCTTCTTGTCCTTGGTGGAGTTCGTGATCTGTGCACCGGACTCCACGGAACCGGAGTACACGCGAACATAGGTCAGCTTGCCGAAGAACGGGTGAACGGCAACCTTGAACGCCAGAGCAGAGAACGGCTCGTCCTTGGACGGCTTACGCAGCTTCTCGGCCTCCGCATCCTTCGGATCGTGGCCGACGATGGAGCCGACATCCATCGGGTTCGGCAGGAAGTCGATCACAGCGTCCAGCATCGGCTGGATGCCCTTGTTCTTGTAGGCGGAGCCACAGTAAACCGGGTAGACCTCAGAGTTGATGGTCAGCTTACGGATCTGTGCCTTCAGCTCGTCGACGGTGATTTCCTCACCGGCGAAGTAGCGCTCCATCAGCTCTTCATCAGACTCAGCAACGGTCTCGATGAGCTTCTCGCGGTACTCCTCAGCCTTCTCCTTCAGATCCTCCGGGATCTCCTCGTAGGTCGGCTCGGTACCGATCTCGACCTTGCCGCGCCAGGTCAGGGCGCGCATGTTCAGCAGGTCGACGATACCGTCGAAATCATCCTCGGCACCGATCGGCAGCGCCATCACCAGAGGCTTTGCACCCAGGCGGTCGATGATGGTCTGCACAGTGTAGTAGAAGTCCGCACCCAGCTTGTCCATCTTGTTGACGAAGCAGATACGCGGAACGTCGTACTTGGTTGCCTGGCGCCAGACCTGCTCGGACTGCGGCTCCACGCCCTCCTTGGCGTCGAACACAGCAACAGCACCGTCCAGAACACGCAGGGAACGCTCCACCTCAACGGTGAAGTCCACGTGACCCGGGGTGTCGATGATGTTGATCTGGTTGCCTTCCCAGAAACAGGTGGTCGCGGCGGAAGTAATGGTAATTCCGCGCTCCTTCTCCTGCTCCATCCAGTCCATCGTGGAGGCGCCATCGTGGGTCTCACCGACCTTACGGTTGATGCCGGTGTAGAAAAGGATGCGCTCCGTGGTGGTGGTCTTACCAGCATCGATGTGCGCCATGATGCCGATGTTGCGGACCTTCTTCAGGTCGGTCAACGCTTCAAGTGCCACTGGGTTACCCCGCTCATTTCGTTGTTGAGCGACTTGGCCGGAACTTCCATGTTGTTCACATTGTTGTTCTTCAAGTGCTTTAAAAAGCCCCGCAAGCCGCAGGCGATTATGTACTCGTTCTATTGTGCCAGCTTTGTGCCGTCACGTCGCGTCGAGGGTTTATTGACGCCCTCACGCGGTCAATAAAAACTATAGCCCCACTACCCCGATATGAAGTTTGGGCGGTGAGGCTATAGAGCCGCTGCTACCAGCGGTAGTGGGCGAAGGCGCGGTTGGCCTCTGCCATCTTGTGAGTGTCTTCGCGACGCTTCACGGATGCACCCAGGCCGTTGGATGCGTCCAGGATCTCGTTGGCGAGACGCTCGGTCATGGTGTTCTCACGACGCTGACGGGTGAAGGTCACCAGCCAACGCAGTGCCAGAGTGGTGGAACGGCCGGGGCGAACCTCAACCGGAACCTGGTAGGTAGCGCCACCAACACGGCGGGAGCGAACCTCAAGAGCCGGCTTGACGTTGTCGAGAGCCTTCTTCAGGGTGAGGATCGGATCGGTGCCGGTCTTCTCGCGGCACTGCTCCAGTGCGCCGTAGACGATGCGCTCTGCGGTGGACTTCTTACCGTCAAGGAGAACCTTGTTCACCAGCTGGGAGACGAGAACGTCGCCGTAAACTGGATCCTTGACTAGCTGTCGGGAAGGTGCTGGACCCTTACGTGGCATTGTTTACTTCTCCTTCTTAGCGCCGTAGCGGGAACGTGCCTGCTTGCGGTCCTTGACACCCTGGGTGTCGAGGGAACCACGCACGATCTTGTAACGAACACCCGGGAGGTCCTTCACACGACCACCGCGGACGAGCACCATGGAGTGCTCCTGCAGGTTGTGGCCCTCACCCGGGATGTAGGCGGAAACCTCGATACCGGAGGTCAGGCGAACACGGGCAACCTTACGCAGTGCGGAGTTCGGCTTCTTCGGAGTGGTGGTGTACACGCGGGTGCACACACCGCGACGCTGCGGGGAGCCCTTCAGGGCTGCCGTGGCAACCTCGGACTTCTTGCTGTGGCGGCCCTTGCGGACCAGCTGCTGAATAGTTGGCATAGATGAACTTTCTTTCGGTTCTTTTCGGTGCAGTTGCGCAGTACCGCCACTTCGGAAGTGGCCGCCCTGCGGGTTGAGCATCTGTAGCTTGAGGATCTCAAAAGGATCTGCACACACGAAAAATAAGGGGCTCTTCCTTACGGGGCCTCTTCCGTGGTGTATCACCCCACGCAATAACGTGGAGATCCCTGCATCGCACCCCAGCTGCACAACCGGCCTGCGCTAACTCGGTTAGCTAGTGGCCGTCACTGCACCAGCGGAGACAATACAATCTACGCCGGTCAGGTTACAGCACGGTGCGTGAGAAACCAAAATGAGGTTGGATTTCGAAATTAAGGATCCGGCGACCGCCGTTCATGTTAGATTTAGTTTTGCCACAGAAACCTCTGTATGGCGTTCCTTCTAACTTTAAGGATGGCCCGATGAAGAGCCTTCGCATTAACCGCGGTGTTGTCGCCGGCGCAGCCGCAGTTTCCCTTCTGTTCTCAGCTACTGGTGTAGCTGCTCCTTCCTTGCTGCCGCAGGCTGCCGCAGATACCAAGAGTCGTAACCTCGACCTAAACTGCTCCTACACTGCACCTTTAATAGGTACTAAGACAGCTGGGACCACCGGCACGGTCACGGTTGACATGCCCAGTGAGGCCGAAGCTGGTGCAGCTATCCCGGTAAAGGTGGCGATTGGCGAATCCAAGATCTCCTCCTTGTCGTTTAGCGCGGTTAGTTCCGTCTCGGCGAAGTCTAGTACTGCGCGTCTGCAGGTATCCCCCAACGCAGAGCTGGTTGGCAACCCGGCCGGTGTAACCCTGTCTAACGGCATCCTGTCTGTCAACAACGTGCTCTTGGCGTCGAAGACCAGCAGCAGGGACATTACGGTCTCTGCGAAGCCAATCGAGTTCTCTCTCCGCTCCAAGGACGGACATAAAGTCACCATCGGTGCGCCAGGCGACATCATTGATGTGACTATGGGCACACCACTCGGTGACGTTCCTACGAAATGCACCACCACTCCCGCGCAGCTGAACGAGACCATCGTTAAGGCTGCGCCCGCCCCGGAACCGGAGCCACAGCCCGATCCGGATCAGCCAGCCCCAGATCCAGACCCGAATCCAGACCCGAATCCGGAGCCGAATCCGGAGCCGCAACCAGATCCTGAACCGAATCCAGAGCCGAATCCGGATCTGCCGGAGCCGAACCCTGAGCCTGAACCGAACCCAGACCCTGAGCCAAAGGAACCAGGCAAGCCAGAAGACCCTGACCCGAACCCGAAGGATCCGGAGTCCTCGACTAGTGGCTCGTCCAAGGAAGGCATCCTCTCCTTCTTCCAGAAGATCTTCGGCATCGACAAGTCGGATGAGGCAAAGGAAACCCAGAAGACCTTCTGGCTCTCCCTCTTCGGAGCCGGAGTCCTGGGAGTGCTGATTTCTTGCGTGCTGAAGTTCTTCCGTTAGAACCAGAGCGTAAGCATCGGGATGGCCTACAATCATCCCGATGTTTCCTCCCCTTTTCGATTTAGCAATCATCGGCGACGGCCTGCCTGCCGCCGAGCTTCTGCCGCGCATCCCACAGCGCGGCCCGCTGGTGGTGGAGGCTCCCCCTGGAACCGGTAAGACAACCCTCCTGCCGCCCGCACTGTCCAATATTCTGTCAAGTACAGCCGACGAAGTCGCGGCGCCGTCAAAAGCCTCCACGACCACCTCGGCCACCCCGCCGAAAGTTCTGGTCACCGCACCTCGCCGCGTAGCCGTCCGCGCCGCCGCCCGGCGCCTCGCCCACCTCGACGGCTCCCGCGTAGGCGACCGCGTCGGCTACAGCATCCGTGGAGAACACCACCCCGGCTCCCTGGTGGAATTCGTCACTCCCGGTGTGCTTCTCAACCGCCTCCTGGCCGACCCCGCACTCGAAGGCGTGGGCGCGGTACTCATCGACGAAGTCCACGAGCGCCAACTGGATTCTGACCTCGTGCTCGCCATGTGCCAGGAAGTCGCACTGCTGCGCGAAGGCGACCCCGCCGGGGAGCTCTACCTCTGCGCAATGTCCGCTACCGTCGACACGCAGAAGCTCGCCGACTATATGGGCGCCCAGGTCGTCTCCACCCCAGCGGTCACCCATCCGCTCGAGGTCACATACCACCCGCATCCCGAGCGCGCCCAGGGCTCGCCCGCGTTCTACCGGCACGTCGCGAACCTCGCCCTGCAGGCTCACTCGCACCATCTTGATTCCGGCCATCCTGACCACCGCACGCTGGTCTTCGTGCCCGGCCGCAAGGAGATCGACTGGGTGAGCTCTCACCTGCCCGATTCCGCCCCGCTCCACGGCGGCCTGAACTCACGCGAACAAGATGCCGCCCTGACCGGCCGCTCCCCCATCGTCGTCGCCACCTCCATCGCCGAGTCCTCGCTTACCGTCCCCGGCGTGCACGCGGTCGTCGACGCTGGTCTTTCCCGTACCCCCCGCCGTGATCAAGCCCGCGGGATGACGGGTCTGGTCACCACCTCCACTTCCAAGGCCAGCGCCGATCAGCGTGCCGGCCGCGCCGGTCGCCTCGGCCCTGGACAGGTCTATCGCGCCTACTCCGCAGCCGACTATTCCCACTTCGCACCGGACATCACCCCGGAGGTTCTCTCGTCGGACCTCGTCGCCGCCGCCCTGACCCTCGCTGCTTGGGGTTCGCCCGATATTTCTCTTCTCGACGCCCCTCCGGCCGCGACCCTCACCGAAGCCAACCGGGAGCTGCACGCCTTGGGCGCGCTGGACGGGAACGGCGCGATCACCGCGACGGGTCAAAAGCTCGCGCGCATTCCCGCCGACCCGCGCCTCGGGGCGGCACTGCTGGCGCACGGCTCAGGCGCTGCCGAGGTTGTTGCCGCGCTGTCGATTGGCCTGCAGGGGGACCTCGCCGAGGCGAAGCCGCAGGCCTCCGAGGTGCGCCGCTTCGCGCGGATGGTGGACGACCGTGGCCCGGCCACTCCCGGCGAGGTTGTAGCCTCCGCATACCCCGACCGCGTTGCAAAGCTAGTGGATAGCGGCAGCCGCAGCGCTGGCAGCGCCAGAGGTAGCGGCGAGGATGTCGAGTATCTGCTGGCCTCCGGCACCCGCGCCACCCTCGCGCCGGAGCTGCGCCGACCGCTCGGCGGCTCCGAATGGCTGGCAGTGGCGGAGGTCCAGCTGGGCCGCACTCCCCTGATCCGCGCAGCCGCCCGGCTAGGCGAACCGGACCTAACGCAAGTACGGGAGGACGTCACCGCGCGCATCGCCGACGGTAAGCTCCGCGCGCGGCGCACCTGCCACCTCGGAGCCATCGAGCTATCCAGCACCCCAGTCTCCATAAACCAGCTGGGTGCAGAAGAGAGAACCCAGGCCATCGCGGCCTTGGCGGCCAAGGGGCTTGGGTGGCTACAGATGACGGAGGGGGCGTCAAGAATAAAAGAAAGAGTCGACTACCTCCGTGAGCAGCTCGGCGAACCGTGGCCGGACCTGGCGGCAGGCGACTACACGCCCGAGGCCGAGCGGGTCGTGGCGGGCGAAAGGATCGCCGACATCAACGCTTACCAGGCGATCATGCGCCAACTGCCGTGGCCCGAGGCAGGGCAGATGGACGAGCTCGCACCGGAACGACTGGAAGTACCCAGCGGATCAGCTCCGAAGGTTCACTACGAAACAGGGCGGCCGATTGTGCGCGTCAAGCTGCAGGAATGCTTTGGACTAGCGGACTCCCCCACCATCGCAGGGCAAAAAGTTCTGTTCCACCTACTATCGCCAGCGGGACGCGAGCTGGCCGTCACCGACGATCTGAAGAGCTTCTGGGATGGCCCCTACCAGGGCGTGCGTAAGGACATGCGCGGGCGCTATCCGAAGCACCCGTGGCCCGAGGATCCGTGGTCGGCAACGGCAACGAAGAAGACGAAGCGGGCGCTAGGTAGTTAGCGGCGCTTGCTGCCGAAGGTCTTAGTGAAGTTCAGACCGCGGATCGGGGTACGGATTGTCACGGACTGGCGGCCATCAGCGCGCTGCGTAATGCGCATCGGCCCAACACGAGTGGATCCGCCTACGCCACCGGAAGAGGTGTTAATGCGGAACGGACCGAAGTTCTTGGAGTTGCGAAACATCATACCCATGCAGCACATCATAGAGCACCGCATGCCGTAGACACGCAAAAGCGGACGCCTCCCCAAGTACAAAGTCACTGGTACAAGGGGAAGCGCCCGCTAAAGGCTGCTGGCCGCCCGCCAGTTACGGGCAACCATGCAGCAGATCCGAACTACATCAGATCAATGTCGTCCAGCGGCACGGCAGCGCCGGTGAACTCGCCGTAAGTGTCGTCGGCGTAGAAGCCATCACCGAAGGAGGACGGCAGGGAGTAAGCCGCTGCGCGGGCCTCCTCCGTCGGCTCCACGCTGATGTTGCGGTAGCGGGAAATACCCGTACCGGCCGGGATCAGCTTACCGATGATCACGTTCTCCTTCAGGCCGATCAGCTTGTCAGAACGCTTGTTGATAGCAGCGTCCGTGAGCACGCGAGTGGTCTCCTGGAACGAGGCGGCGGACAGCCAGGACTCGGTGGCCAGGGAGGCCTTCGTGATACCCATGATCTCGGCGCGAACCTCTACCGGACGGCCGCCGGTCTTGACGGCCTCCTTGGAAGCAGCCACTGCGTCTGCGTGGTCCACCAGGGAGCCCGGCAGGAACTCGGTCGAGCCGGAGTCGATGACGGTCACGCGGCGCAGCATCTGGCGCACGATGATCTCGATGTGCTTGTCGTGGATGGCCACACCCTG
>QWCJ01000833.1_pt1 | contig 15579 bp, 12 predicted proteins | sample 1972501 | NCBI WGS metagenome assembly QWCJ01 (sample SAMN09866711, study PRJNA288562) | Human vaginal metagenome isolate term2_vaginal, whole genome shotgun... | isolation source: vagina | host: Homo sapiens | place: USA: California
CCCAATTCACGGGCGTGGCGCTCACACTGGTACAACTACAAAAACCTTCGCCTTGCAAATGCTCAATTACCGATCGGATGATGGGCAATTGCACATATTTTGGATTGGGAACGTCGATATGCGTCTCTCCATCTACAGTCATCAGGTGTATAGGTGTATAGTTATAAACAGAAAAAACCATCGATCCCCTGTCACCCACCACAGTGATACTGTCTTCCTTGGCACTCTCGTGCCCCACGAAACACCAAGAGGCACTGCCCGGAATGCCATTTTCAAAGAGATAGCAAGCACTGATAGTGTCTTCTGCCTGGTACAAGTGTCCTCGATTGGCAGGATAGCCGTGTGCCCTGATAATGACTCCGAAGAGTTCTTGCAGAATGTCAAGCTGGTGCGGTGCCAAGTCGTAGAAATAGCCACCCCCCGATATGTCTGGTTGCAATCGCCAAGGCAACCGAGCGTTTGCGTTGTGGTCGAGATCGCGAGGCGGAACAGAGAATTGTATTTGCACGTTGAGAATTTTACCCAGCGTGCCATCGTTGACGATCTCTTTCACCTTGTGAAAATAGGGTAGGTAGCGTCTGTAGTAGGCCACGAAACATGGCACGCCCGTTCGTTCGCTAATCCTGTTAATGCGCAAACAATCGTCATAGCTTGCGGCAAGTGGCTTCTCCACGTAGCATGGCTTACCTGCACGCATGGCCATCACCGCGTATGTGGCGTGGCTGGATGGGGGCGTGGCAATATAGATGGCATTTATGTCTGGGTCACCGATGAGCTGCTGTGCGTCTGTGTACCATTTCTTGATATGATGCCGTTCCGCATAGGCGCGTGTTTTCTCAGCATTGCGCGACATCACCGCCTCTACGTGCGAACCTTTTATTATATTAAAAGCCGGTCCCGATTTTTTTTCGGTTACCTCTCCGCAGCCAATAAAGCCCCAACTTATCTCTTTCATATGTCTTTCACTTTGTTGCAAAGATAATAAAAACTCTCGTAAAGTGCCCGTTGGACATCTAAATATCCATCAATATTTTTCCATCCATCTTTCTTGGCATCACCATTTGTAGGTATTCTTAGTCAGTCTTAACATCTATTTTTGGAAAACTTCGTATCTTTGCAATATTATAACAACGTTTCAATGAGATTATCAGAATTGCACAATGGCGAAAGCGGTATCATAGTCAAGGTGAATGGTCATGGTGGCTTTCGTAAACGCATCATCGAAATGGGATTTGTCAAGGGAAAGAAGGTTGAAGTATTGTTAAACGCCCCTTTGAGAGATCCTGTCAAATACAAAATCATGGATTACGAGGTGAGTCTTCGACACAGCGAGGCAGCCATGATAGAGGTGATGACAGAACAAGAGGCCATTGCTTTGAGTGCCCACTCTCCTCAAAGTTCTTACAGTGCCAATGTGTGCAATATGGAAACGATGCCGAAGGTTAGCATGGAAGACCATGCACATGGTGTCACCTCCAACCATCTGAGCGACGCACAAATAGAGGCTGCTGCCATGCAGCGGCATCGCACCATTAGCGTGGCCTTAGTGGGCAACCCCAATTGCGGCAAGACATCGTTGTTTAATTATGTCTCAGGTGCTCATGAGAACGTGGGCAACTACTCTGGCGTGACGGTCGATGCCAAGGAAGGGTATGTCAACTGGCAGGGCTATCGCATAGTGTTGGTGGATCTTCCGGGCACCTATTCACTTTCCGCTTACTCTCCAGAGGAACTCTATGTGAGGAAACAGTTGGTGGAGAAAATGCCAGATGTGGTGATCAATGTCATCGACTCTTCCAATCTTGAGCGCAACCTCTATCTTACAACCCAACTCATTGATATGCATGTGCGCATGGTAGTGGCTCTCAACATGTTTGACGAGACACAGCGCAGAGGCGACAATGTAGATCACGGCAAACTTTCCGAACTGTTTGGCGTGCCTATGATACCCACCGTTTTTAAGACTGGTGAGGGCGTGGACGAACTTTTTAGGAAGATAGTTGATATATACGAGGGCACAGAAGATCAAACTCCAACTTATCGTCATATACACATCAATTATGGCCATGAAATAGAGCGTGGCATCATGTTCTTGCAAGAACATCTCAAGGCAGAGCCTAATGTGCGCGAGCGATATTCCACTCGATACATGGCCATCAAGTTGTTGGAGCACGATAGTGAAATGGAGAAATATGTGCGTCAATTCGCAGATGCCGACAAGATATTTCGCCATCGAGACAAGACTGCTCGCCGAGTCATGGAGGAAACCAATGAAGACTTGGAAACCACCATTACCGATGCCAAATACGGTTTTATACATGGCGCGCTCAAAGAGGCCAATTATTACACCGGAACCAAGGAAGATACCTACAGGATGACGCATCTGCTCGACCATATTTTGACCCATCGAGTCATAGGTTTTCCTATATTTGTAGCGGTGCTTTGCCTGATGTTTTTCGTGACGTTCACGCTTGGTGCCTATCCCAAAGACTTGATAGAAAGTGGGGTGGCATGGCTTGGTGACACGATCAGCGAGGTCTTGCCAAATGGTCCGGTCAAAGCCATGCTTGTGGATGGCATACTTGGAGGCGTGGGCGCCGTTATCGTTTTTTTGCCCCAAATTCTTATCCTTTACCTTTTCATCTCGTTCATGGAAGACTCCGGCTACATGTCGCGCGCGGCGTTTATCATGGACAAACTCATGCACCGGATAGGCTTGCATGGCAAATCTTTCATACCTCTCATCATGGGGTTTGGTTGCAATGTTCCTGCCATCATGGCCACGCGCACCATTGAGAGTTACCGCTCGCGATTGGTCACGATGCTCATCTTGCCCCTCATGAGTTGCGAGGCACGCATACCTATTTATATAATGATTATAGGTACATTTTTCGCCCTGAAATTCCAATGGCTCATCATGCTGTCTCTTTATTTGGTGGGCATCCTCATGGCCATCATTGTCAGCAAGCTATTCACGGGCGTTTTTATGAAAGGCGAAGACACACCTTTTGTCATGGAGCTGCCACCTTACCGTTTTCCCACGACCAAAGCTGTACTCAGGCACACGTGGGAGAAAGGTCGCCAGTACCTCAAGAAAATGGGTGGCATCATCTTGGTGGCCAGCGTTATAGTATGGGCTTTGGGCTATTTTCCGCACGATGACAGCCTCTCTGCCCGCCAACAACAGGAGCAGAGCTACATCGGTCGGATAGGCAAGGCCATTCAGCCCGTTTTCAAGGCGCAGGGGTTCAACTGGCGATTGGACGTGGGGCTGCTGGCTGGCGTGGGGGCCAAAGAGATCGTTGCGTCCACGTTGGGCGTGCTATATGTTAACGACGATGATTTTTCCGACGCAACCGATGGTGTCAATAGAGACAAATATTACAAGTTGCACCATGAAATCACAACCGACTTGGCGAGGATGCACGGTATGACAGAGACCGAAGTGGAACCTCTCGCCATGCTCACGGCTTATTGTTTCTTGCTCTTTGTGCTGCTCTATTTCCCCTGCGTAGCCACCATCGCGGCTATCAAGGAAGAAACAGGAACGTGGAAGTGGGCTATCTTCGGGGCTGTTTACACCACGCTTTTGGCTTGGGTGGTGTCTGCCGCGGTGTATCAAGTAGGCTGCCTGTTTATCCAATAGCGCGGACATTCCTTACCTCCGTAGCTTATCTCTGACGCGAAAAAACAAAAAAACGTATAGAGCTATGTTTTGCCATGTGCGGATAACAATGTGGCAACAAGTGGCCCATTGCGCTTTTTACTGATTGTTTAAAAAGTACAAAGGCTTGTATTTTCCTTCACTAATCTTTCCTATTCATAAATAAATGTTTTAACTTTGTTCAAATATTTATAAGCAACGCGCTGTCCTTGCTTGATAGCTGGCCAGCGTGGAAGACTTTAAAAGTGTAGCACAATGATAAAGATAACAAAAGAGGCAGCCCTCGAATACCACGAGAAGGGTAGGCCCGGGAAAATTGAGGTCAAGCCAACCAAACCTCACAGAACACAGACAGACCTTAGTTTGGCCTACTCACCGGGAGTGGCTTATCCTTGTATTGAAATACAACAGAACCCTGACGACGCTTACAGATACACCAACAAAGGCAACTTGGTGGCCGTCATTTCCAACGGCACGGCTGTTTTGGGATTGGGCAATATCGGCGCCATGAGTGGCAAGCCGGTGATGGAAGGCAAGGGCTTGCTGTTTAAGATTTATGGTGGAGTAGATGTCTTTGATATAGAAGTGGACGAGCAAGACCCCGAGAAGTTTTGCGAGGCCGTGGAGCGTATCGCTCCGTCTTTTGGAGGCATCAACCTCGAGGATATCAAGGCGCCAGAGTGTTTTTATATAGAACAACGACTCAGGAAGACGCTTGACATACCTGTCATGCACGACGACCAGCACGGCACGGCTATCATTTCGGCCGCCGGTTTGAAAAACGCGCTGGAGGTTGCCGGCAAGGATATAGCCAAAGTGAAGATTGTGGTGAACGGAGCGGGCGCCGCGGCCATTAGCTGCACGAAGCTCTATGTGGCTTTGGGCGTAAACAAGGAAAACGTCGTGATGTTAGATTCCAAGGGCGTCATCACCTCAGACCGACCCAATCTCACGGAGCAAAAGAAAGAGTTTGCCACCTCGCGCCGTGACGTACACACGTTGGAAGAGGCCATCAAGGGAGCCGACGTGTTCGTGGGCCTCTCCAAAGGCAACATTCTCACTCAAGACATGGTGCGGTCCATGGCCGACAAGCCCATTGTCTTTGCGCTCGCCAATCCCATCCCGGAGATTAGCTACGATGACGCCATCGCCAGTCGCCCGGATGTGCTCATGGCCACGGGGCGCTCCGATTATCCCAACCAGATAAACAATGTCATTGGTTTCCCCTACATTTTCAGGGGTGCGCTTGACGTCCACGCCCGCGCCATCAATGAGGAGATGAAACTCGCGGCCGTGCATGCCATAGCCGACTTGGCCAAGCAACCCATACCCGACATTGTCAACCAAACCTATCACGTGAACAACTTGACGTTTGGCCCCGACTATTTTATACCGAAGCCTGTTGACCCAAGGCTCATCACCGAGGTGTCATCAGCGGTGGCACGAGCGGCTATCGAGAGTGGCGTGGCACGTTCAACCATCACCGATTGGGCGGCTTACAAAGATCGTTTGCGCCAGTTGTTGGGACAGGAGACCAAGTTCACGCGCGCATTACACGCCACCGCGGCATTGCATCCGCAACGTGTGGTGTTTGCCGAGGGCGGCCATGCCACGATGATGCAAGCCGCCGTGCAAGCGCGGCAAGAGGGCATTTGTCACCCCATCTTGTTAGGCAACCCAGACAGATTGCACCGTATCGCCAACCGATTGAAAATAGATTTGACAGGCGTGGAGATAATAGACATGCGTGCCGACAAGGAGCAAGGGCGGCGCGCCACCTACGCCAAGCACCTGTCAGAAAGGCTCGCCCGTCAAGGCTACACGTTCGAGGAGGCCTACGACAAGATGTACGAACGCAACTATTTTGGCATGTCGATGGTGGAGCAGGGCGATGCAGACGCTTTTGTTACAGGTCTCTATACCAAATACAGCAATACTATCAAGGTGGCCAAGGAGGTCGTAGGCATACGCTCTGCGTACGAAACTTTCGGGACAATGCATATCTTGAACACCAAGAAAGGCATCTTCTTCTTAGCCGATACCCTTATCAATCGGCACCCCGACCAAAACATCTTGTACGATGTGGCGCGGCTATCGGCTCATACGGTCAGGTTCTTCAACACCGAGCCTGTGATAGCCATGATCAGCTACTCCAACTTTGGGACCGATAGCGTAGGGTCGCCTTTGGCGGTGCATCATGCTGTTGAGCGCATGCAGGAAAAATATCCGCATTTGGCCATTGATGGTGAGATGCAGGTCAATTTCGCGTTAGACCAAAGTCTGCGCGATGACAAATATCCTTTTAACAAATTGAAAGGACTGAACGTCAACACGTTGGTTTTCCCCAACATGAGCTCGGCCAATGGCAGCTACAAATTGTTACAGGCGTTGGATCCCGATGTGGAGATTATCGGGCCGATACAGATGGGACTGAACAAGCCCATCCATTTCACCGATTTCGAGGCCTCCGTGCAGAGCGTAGTCAATGTCACTGCCGTGGCTGTGGTAGACGCTTATGTGGAGAAAATGACACGCAAAAAGTAATCGACACACCATTAAACAAATATATTTCATCAATTCCCAGCGAATGACAACCATGTTTTCGCTGGGTATTTACATTATATTGTCATGCTCTCGCGTAGACCATTTGTATCGCGATAAAACCGTCTTCCATTCATATATTATTTTTTGTCATCAAGATAAAACACAAATTTCTTGCTGTGTTTGCTATTTAAACGTATCTTTGCACCGAATTTTTTAGGATATGAAAATTAATCAAGAAATCAAGAAACGGTACCTTGTGCCAATATTGTTGTGCATCATGGGACTGGCCGGAATGAGCTATTATTACTTCTTCACGCCCTTTTCGCGCTTGGAAGAGACAAGTTATGTCTACATTGACTCGGACGACACCTACGACTCCTTGCTCGTGAAACTTGAGCCTGTGGCCGACAAGCGTTGTTTCCACGCTTTCTGCACGCTGGCTCGCCATAGCAGTTTGCAACAAAAGGTGCATCCCGGTCGCTATGAGATAACGCCCAAAATAGGAACGCTCTTTTTGTTTCGCCATTTCAAAAATGGCATGCAAAAGCCCCTTAAGCTCACAGTTCCAAGCGTGCGAACCTTGAACGACCTGGCCGGAAAATTGGCTGGCAAACTGATGGTTGACAGTGTGGAGCTTGCCCACGCGCTAAAAGATCCAACGGTGTGTCGCAAGCTGGGTTACGACACGCTCACCATCGCCGCGATGTTCATACCCAACACTTACGAGGTGTATTGGAATGTATCTGTGGACCAACTGCTGGAATACATGAGCAAGGAGAACAAAAAATTTTGGGACGAAGATCGTTTAGCCAAAGCCAAACACCTTAAACTCACGCCCATAGAGGTCACCACATTGGCCAGCATTGTGGACGAAGAGACAGCTAACGACAAAGAAAAACCCATGGTGGCAGGCATGTATTACAATCGGTTGACACTGCGCGACAAAAAATATCCGGAGGGCATGCCACTTCAAGCTGACCCTACCATCAAGTTCGCATGGCACATGTTCGACCTCAAGCGCATCTATAACAAGTTGCTTCGCATAGACAGTCCGTACAACACTTACCGGTATCCCGGATTGCCACCGGGACCCATCCGCATACCGACAGTGGCAGGAATAGACGCGGTGCTTAACATGACGCGCCACAACTATCTGTATATGTGCGCTAAAGAAGATCTTAGCGGCACGCACAATTTCGCGACAACATACGAGGAGCACATCGCCAACGCGCGCCGTTATGCCACCACGTTGAACGAGCGTGGTATCAAATGAGATGAGCATGCGAGGTGGGTGGTGGCACGCCCATACGGTTATCCGATTTGCGTATACATAAAAATGGCGCTCGCTTCACAGTGAACGCCATTATTCTCAATAGGTATTAGCCTTTTCATTAAGGTAAAAAGATTGTATTCAGGATAACGATTGCAAAGTTAAAACAATTTAATGAAAAGTGCAAATCTTTTTGTATTTCTTTTGTAACATTCCTGATATTAATTCTTGAAAAATACCTAACTTTGCACGTAACTATAAAAGTAACAATATATAAACATGGACACTAAAGAGAATATCACCGAGAAAAAGACAGGGTTGAGCTTCGTGGAGCAGTTTGTTGAGGAAGATTTGGCCGAGGGCAAAAACGGCGGACGCATACAAACCCGGTTTCCCCCAGAGCCCAACGGATATCTCCACATAGGCCATGCCAAGGCCATTTGTATAGATTTTGGGATAGCCGAGAAATATAATGGCGTATGCAATCTGCGTTTCGACGATACAAACCCGTCAAAAGAAAACAACGAGTATGTGGAAAATATCCTCAGCGATATATCTTGGTTAGGGGTCAAGTGGAACAACATTTACTATGCCTCTGATTATTTTCAGAAACTTTGGGACTTCGCCGTTTGGATGATCCGGCAGGGCCGCGCCTATGTGGACGAGCAGACCTCCGAGCAGATAGCCCAGCAGAAAGGCACGCCCACCACGCCCGGACAGGCCAGTCCATATCGTGACAGGCCCATCGAGGAGAACTTGCGCCTGTTCCAATTTATGAACACTGCCGAGGCCAAGGAAGGCTCAATGGTGCTGCGCGCCAAGATGGACATGGCCAACCCCAACATGCATTTTCGCGACCCTGTAATCTATCGCGTCATCCATACGCCACACCACCGCACCGGAACCACGTGGCACTGCTATCCCATGTACGATTTCGCGCATGGCCAAAGCGACTATTTCGAGGGCGTGACACACTCCATCTGCACGCTCGAGTTCGTGCCTCACCGCCCACTTTACGACAAACTCGTTGACTATCTCAAGGAGTATGACGGCACGGCGGCGCAAGGATTGGGCGACAATCGGCCCAGGCAGATCGAGTTCAACCGCCTCAATCTCACCTACACCGTGATGTCCAAACGCAAGCTGCACCAGCTCGTCGAGGAACATCTTGTCAACGGATGGGACGACCCGCGCATGCCCACCCTGTGCGGCATGCGTCGCCGTGGCTACTCGCCTGAGTCGGTGCGCAACTTTATCAAGAGCATCGGATACACCAAGTTTGACGCCCTCAACGACATGGCCCTGTTGGAAGCGGCCGTTAGAGAAGATCTCAACAAGAAGGCCACGCGCGTATCAGCGGTGCTAAACCCCGTGCGACTTGTCATCACCAACTATCCCGAGGGGCAAACCGAGGAGCTCGTGGCCGAGAACAATCCTGAGCGGGAAGACGCCGGCAGCCACACCATTACCTTCTCGCGCACGCTATGGATGGAGCGCGATGACTTTATGGAAGACGCGCCGAAGAAGTTTTTCCGCATGACACCGGGACGCGAGGTGCGCCTAAAGAACGCTTACATCGTGAAATGCACTGGATGCGTCAAGGATGCCGACGGAAACATCACGGAGGTTCAGGCCGAATACGACGCGTTGAGCAAGAGTGGTCTTGAGGGCGCCAACCGCAAGGTGAAAGGCACGCTCCACTGGGTGAGCGCCGACCAAGGTGCGCGAGTACGACAGGTTGTTCTTTGTGGAAAACCCCGCCGCGGACGGTCGCGACTTCCATGAATTGCTCAACCCCGAATCGCTGCATGTGAACCGAGATTGCTACGTGGAGCGATACGCCGCCGAGCGCAAGCCCGGCGAGTACTTGCAGTTCATTCGTTTGGGTTATTTCATGGCCGATTTTGACAGTCAAGACGACAAACCTGTGTTCAACAAGACCGTAGGTTTGAAAGACACTTGGGCCAAGAAGAACAAGTAAGAAGACCGATTGGCGGCGCGCTGCCAGCTTAGGCGCGTTGCCGCGGATTGGTCGGGCTTGTCACATGGAGGCTTCGCGGACAGTCGAACGTGCGCTTCCATTGACATTTTCATTTATCATTTTCATCTTAATTTGCCATTGACAGTTCTGTAACGGCTTCGCATCTTCGACATGGATATTTTTTCATCGCTTCTTAGCAATCTCAACTACGGCACGGTTTTCTTTCTCATGCTTTTGGAGAGTACGGTCATCCCTGTGCCCTCCGAACTTGTCGTGGCTCCAGCCGCATACCATGCCGCCGCAGGCAATCTGGACGTGTGGATGGTCATACTCATGGCAACGATAGGCGCGGATTGCGGCGCTTCTATCAACTACTTAGCCGGTTACTATCTTGGGCGTCCCGTCATCTATAGGTTTGCAAACAGCAAATGGGGGCGCATGTGCCTGCTCAACCAGCAAAAAGTGGAGCACAGCGAGCGTTATTTCAACGATCATGGCTTGGTGGCCACCATCACCGGGCGACTCATCCCCGGCATAAGGCATCTCATATCCATACCCGCCGGATTGTCAAAGATGAACTACTGGAAATTCCTGCTCTATACCACGGTAGGGGCGGGCTGCTGGCATGCCATTCTCGCCGGTCTCGGTTGGTATCTACACGCCGTTGTGCCCGAAGCCCAGCTCAATGACAAGATCATGGAATATGGCGAGTATATCAAAATTGTCATCGTAGCCTTGGTGGCCATCGTCGCGCTCTACTTTGCCGTCAAGTGGTGGCTGAAAAGAAAACGCACTGCCGCTGAATAGTCAATTTTAAGCCTTTTTTTGCTCAGGGTAGCAACTGCCCGAGCCACGGTTTAATCTTCTGAATTTCTCTTACAAAATCTCTCTCGTATCTCGCGTATTTCCAAACCGTGGCTATATTTTTTCATATACGCGAAATATGAGCACATTTCGTATTGTACTGTTTAACAACGGTTTGCTTCAAATCGCTCGCAAAATTTGATACCGTGGCTTGTTTGTCATGCTGCGTTTGCTATCCAATCACATACCGTTTGGGCACCAATGGCGTTGTCGTTGAGCTTTAATCATCTCCACATTCGGCCCTGAACGCAAGCCGATTAGGGCTTAAATACGTTTATCACATTTTGAACTTTTGTTTGCGGGATGACTTTTCGACTTGCCCTACACCATATTTTACTGTAAAACAACATTTTTTTTCGCATCATTTTCATGTATCTTTATTTGACATATCATGTTGCCATGCCAGTCAGCTGGCACATTTTTCGCCTTGCCCATACTTCTTGCATTTGCCCCCCGTTTGGCCTCTATCGTGGTGCATTACATGCAAGAAGACAATCGCTTGCGTGCATCTCATCTGCTTGTTTTAAAGGTTTTCGCCATTATTTTACACTTCTAAAATCATTTCCAATCACTAAAATTTTGTTGTCATTCAAAAATATAATACCTTTGTAGAAATTTCATTAACATAGCACAAGGTTGACGGAGTATCTGCGAAGTTTGGGTGCACAAATTATTTAGAACCATACGCCCCGCTTCTAAAGTGGAATGATTTCAATCCTTTCTTTACATTCACCTCCGAGATTTGTAACGGTGGTGAAGAGGGAGGGATGTTTTGTTTTCTGTCATTGTTTATGACAATGTGTGGATTTTTCTCTCACGGTTCCTTTTTGTTTCCTCTTAAGACTTCCCGATAAAAAATATTTGTACCGTCCATGGCAGGCTCTTTGCTTTTGGCAACGTTGGCGTATGCCAATGGGGAGGATGTATGCGTGAACTATATGGAGGAGTGTGGTTACTATTATAATGACGAAATCACGAAGCTATAGATTCTTATAATATATGCGCTTGTCTTCTTTTGGCGTCACCTTTGACTATAGTCGAGGATACTGAGGATGATTGGAGCGAGGCCACGACTATAGTCTGGGGTGATACCAAGGGAAGCTTATCAACGAATAAAAATGAAAAAAGATCATCAAGGATTAGCAATTAGTACTACCCCCCCCTATTACCTTGCAGATTGTAATAGGAAAAAGGAAAGAAGTTCTAATCTGGAACTATACCGCATCGTCGTGATGCTACTTATCGTGATGCATCACTATGTGGTTAATTCAGGATTGACAGATGTTATGGAGCAAAATCCTACATCGGTGGGAAGTATTTATCTTTACTTGATAGGTGTATGGGGGAAAACATGTATTAATTGCTTTGTTCTCATTACGGGCTATTTTATGTGTCAGTCGAGAATTACGCTACATAAGTTTCTCAAGTTGTTATTACAGATAGAGTTTTATAGTATAGTGATAGGACTGACGTTTATGGCATCGGGCTATTCACAGCTTTCCGTTCAGTCTCTGATTGACATCACTAATCCGATTCACGCTGTCGGGAAAAATTTCACAGGTTGTTTTCTACTCTTTTATCTGTTCATTCCTTTCCTCAATGCATGCATCAACCACCTCTCACAGTTTCAGCATCTGTTGCTACTGATGCTTTGTGTGTTCATTTATACGATCTTGGGTTCCATACCAACCATTTATGTCGAGTTCAACTATGTTACATGGTTCATTGTTTTATATGTTATTGCCTCCTACATAAGGAAATGGCATCTGCCGCTCGATAGTAGTTTCCGGTTTTGGACATTGGCAACAGCTCTGGCGCTTTTCGTCTCTGTCATGAGTGTTGCGTTGATGCTTTTCCGAACCAATCTTTCTGATCGTCCGACGTCGTTTTCGTATGTTGCTTTCTTTCTACAAGACTCCAACAAGGTAATGGCCCTTATCGTGAGCGTTTGCTCATTCATGATGTTCAAGAATATGAAGCTGAAGCAAAGTCGTTTTGTCAACGCCGTAGCGGCTTGTACCTTTGGAGTATTACTTATCCATGCTGCATCCGATGATATGCGAAAGTGGCTGTGGCAAGATGTGTGCAACAATGTTGGCGTGTATCAGGAAAACAGCATATATCTACATGCGTTACTTGTACCTATCGCGGTATTTTGTGTATGTGTAATGATAGATTATGTCCGACAAAAAACGATAGAGCAGCCACTTCTCGATGGTGTTGAGCGATTAATCAACAAGGTTGCGAGAAAAATACCTCGCCACATACAACTACAAATAAAAAATTAATTTTAATGAATAAAAGTGTTATTACCGTCACGTCACCGCTACTCCCAGACCTTGATGAGTTTCATGGATTGTTAAAAGAAATCTGGGACAGTAAATGGATTACGAATAATGGTTCCTTCCATAAGAAACTTGAAGCAGCGTTGTGTGAATACTTAAAAGTACCTTACGTTAGCTTATTTACCAACGGCACCCTTCCTTTGCTCACGGCATTACAGGCTTTACGTATTACCGGTGAAGTTATCACGACACCATATAGTTTCGTGGCTACCACCCATGCGCTTTGGTGGAACGGTATTAAACCAGTTTTTGTAGACATTGACCCGCGCACTGGGAATCTCGACCCAAACAAGATAGAAGCGGCCATTACCCCCAAGACCACAGCCATTCTTCCCGTTCATGTCTACGGTAAGCCCTGTGATGTAGATGCCATACAGGCTGTAGCAGATAAATACGGTTTAAAAGTAATATACGACGCTGCGCATGCTTTTGGTGTAGAGGTCAATGGCGAGAGTATCTTGAATGCGGGTGATATGAGTACGTTAAGTTTTCATGCCACTAAGGTTTTCAACACCATCGAAGGCGGAACCATGATTATGCACGATGCAAAGACGAAACAACGCATTGATTATTTGAAGAACTTTGGATTCGCTGGTGAAACAGAGGTTGTTGGTCCTGGTATCAATAGCAAGATGGATGAAGTGCGCTCGGCATATGGACTACTTAATCTCAAGCAAGTGGATGCCGCTATTGCAGCCCGAAAAAAAGTGGCCATGGCTTATCGTGATGCCTTGCGCAGTGTTGAGGGCATCACGTTTTGGGACGATATGCCTGGCGTGAAGCACAACTATTCTTATTTCCCCATTTTTGTCGATGCGGAGAAATACGGCATGACACGTGATGAACTTTATAACAAATTAAAAGCACACAATATATTAGGACGTCGCTATTTCTATCCACTAATAAGTACCTTTTCTACTTATCGTGCTTTAGAGAGTGCGCGAATAGATAATTTACCAGAAGCTATTAAATTGGCCAATACCGTAATATGTCTGCCCATGCATCACGCTTTGACTCAAGAAGAATGTAATAAGGTCATTCAGGTGATTAAAATGATTTGAAAGAAATAATAAAATTTTGAAGTGAGATAGTTGATTGGAATATTAATAGGATATTATCAGGATTTGTAAATATAGTCAATTGCTGGCATCCTTTTTTTATAAGTAAAATAATATCTACTTAATATTCCTCTTTTTGTGATATATTTAACAGGGAAGAAAATGAAATTAGGAATTATGCAGCCATACTTTATGCCTTACATAGGGTATTGGCAATTAATAGGCGCAGTAGACAAATATGTGATTTTTGATGATGTCAATTACATAAAAAAGGGTTGGATTAATCGTAATAATATTTTAGTGAATGGCAATAAAAAGTTATTTACCATCTCTTTGCATAATGCAAGTCAAAATAAACTGATTAATGAAATAGCGATTGCTGACGATTTCGAAAAGTTTGATAAAACTATTGATATTACATATCACAAAGCCCCATATTATAAAGAAATTAGAGAACTGCTTGATTTGGTTCTTTCTTATCCTAAAAATAATTTAGCAAAATTTATAGGGAATAGCATTCAAGTTGTATCTAATTATTTAGCTTTGAATACAGAATTCATATATTCATCTGATATTATTAAAAATGAAAATTTAAAAGCACAAGAAAAAATTATAGATATTTGTAAAATACTTCATGCAAATACATATATCAATGCCATTGGTGGTATAGAACTTTACAACTATGAAGCATTCAAGCAACATGGTATAACTTTAAACTTTCTCAAGCCCTCTATATCTAAATATAAACAATTTAAAAACAACTTTGTAGAAGGATTGTCCATGATAGATATATTGATGTTCAACTCAAAAGAAAATATCAATATTCAACTTCAAAATTTTGATTTAATATAAAAGTAGTGATAGGTAACTCTCTAAATATAAAGTTTAGCAAGAACATAGCAACTTATTCACAAATAAGACAATATATGTAGGAATGTTCTAATGACTTTAATCCACCATATCTTAGCGAAGTTGGTAATATTGACTTATATTTGAATAAAATCTTATCATATGCAGAAAGATTTGAAGTATATAGGGGGGGAACTTATTGGGTTAATGTTAGCTTATTTTAATTTAGAATTATCCCAAATCTATATTCCTTTTCTTTCCATAAAAAAGGAATATAGAGGATACAGCCTTGCAAAACAAATGCTGGATATTTTAAAATTTCACAAAGAATATTCTATCATTTGCCTTGAGGTTGAAAAAACTAATAAAGCCTTTTTCTTTTATCAAAAGAATGGTTTTAAAATAGAATCAGATAGGGGTAATAAGTTTTTGATGAAATATACTATTTAAGGTGGGTTCTATTAATTACCACCGAAACAAATGAATGAAATTATGGGTTACGTTTTGCCATCTTTCGAACTCTCTTCGGCTCAAATTGCCAGTTTACTCAGTCGTTATGCCCGCATAACTCCTTCGTTCACTTACAATTTGACCTCGAAGATAGTCTTGAAATCTAACAAAGCTAATAAATAGAACCCACCTTAAGAAAAAGAAAGGTACTTTTTTAGATTCAATTTCAAAGTTTTTGAATACCTACTTATTTATAATACTTTTATTAAATGTTTAAACGGTTAGCTATTATTGGAGCCTCTACGGGACAAATAGAAATTTGCAAAAAGGCAAAAGAGATTCCTGATTTGGAAACATATTGCTTTGCATGGGATAAAGGTGCTGTATGCAAAGATTTGGTAGATTATTTCATTCCCATTTCTATTACGGAAAAAGACATAATTGTAAAAAAGTGCAAAGAGTTGCAAATAGATGGAGTTGTTAGCAATGCTTCTGATAAAACTGCACCTGTAACAGCTTATGTTGCTGAAAAATTAGAATTACATACTACTCCA